>Ga0207421_10000512_pt1 | contig 49740 bp, 43 predicted proteins | sample SodLakKL_010_SED_4_FD_187542 | JGI IMG/M metagenome (GOLD analysis project Ga0207421, IMG submission 187542) | Alkaline sediment microbial communities from Lake Tanatar, Kulunda Steppe, Russia - 8KL_010_SED (SPAdes) (version 2) | ecosystem: Environmental > Aquatic > Non-marine Saline and...
GCTCATATTAAACTCTCCCCCTGTTAAGGGGGAGTACCCCGAAGGGGGGAGGGGGTATAAAAATGTCATGCCGGACTTGATCCGGCATCTACAAAGCTGAAAACACAGCTATGTCGCAAGGCCGCAGCCATAGGGTTCGCAGCGGTTATAGACCCCGCATCAAGTGCGGGGTGACAACTTGGTAGTTATATAGTAACAGTCCGACAGCAGCGCTGGTTGCGGTTTGTAATAACCCAGGGCTGTTAGAAATGCAACTGTAGTCGCATCATGTATATGTCCGTTTTTCCGATGCCTTTGCGGTCGGCATTGACATAGTTCCACATAACGCGGGTGTTGGGGTTCAGGTGCCAGTTTATACCTGCCGTGATGTTTTCCAGTTTGCCGCCTTCGATGTTGCCGTCATTAAGGTCAAGCTCGCTGTAACGAGCGGCCAGTTCCCACGCGCCCCAGCCGCCGTTTTGTCCGAAGTTGCGTTCAGGGTTGACATATCCAAAAGCACCGCTGCTTCTGCTGTAATTTCTATGTTCGCCGGTGAGCCAGTAACTTCCCTGCACATACCATCCGTCATAGTCAACATCCTGCTGGCCCGCTCTGCCGTCCAACGAGGCTCTCATATATTCGCCCTGCAGCGAGAAAGGTCCGTTTACCATCGCCGCTTCCAGGCCGAGGATGCCGACACTATCGGCATCGACAGCGGCAGTGTCAATAAAGCGGTCGGCCCGTCCGGCTTCCGGCCTTTGCCGCACTCTGAATTGGCCGTCTTCGGGGTCTTTATAGGTATATGCCGCGCCAAGATGCAGGACATTGGCTCCTTCGTTTTCATATATCGGGGCATAGGTAATTCTGCCGGTTGCGTTGTATCCGTTGTCCGCTATGTTTCTGCCGGTTCCGTCAGTGTCACGGAAAATACCCGCCGCCCATGTTACTCGCTGATCGGCGACGCTGTCAGAGAGCATAATTCCGGGGTTGAAGCTCGGCGCAAAAGCATTCGGCAATGCGCGCTCCATAAAGGTTGTGCTGTTTGACGAGGTAAGCTCATCCATAGAGAAAGGCTCTTTAAACTGTCCGACAGCGAGCCTTGCCGGCAGCACATCCGTGAAGAAAATATAAAAATTCCTGATAGAAGTATCGTCAGGAGCAAAGTCAAGCTGGATCCGCACGCCCATAAAGTCATCGAAATCACCACGGAACTCAAGCCACGCTCGGCGCATCGCGATTCCATCTCTGGTGCCGGGAAACTGCTGTTCTATTGCACTGTCCGGGCTGAATGTTGTCCAGTCATTGTGCAGGCGTCCGCCGATTCGCATACTGACAGTCTCATCGTAATTCTCAAAGACAAGCCCCCTGTCCCAGTTCCAGTAAAGGCTCCCTGTTCTATCGTCAATCTGTCCACTTTCCGGCGTGTTGGCAGGGCCGTGCTGCTGTCTTTGAGAGTGAGAGTCTGCCTGAAGAATCTGACAGGTCATAAAAATCGCCGCTATTGCTGTCGCTGCCGTTAGCTTTCGTTTCATTGTGTCCTCCTGACATTGGATTATTAAAGCTGCTTCTTTTCAAACCACGCAAACAGTGCAAGTGCCACCGCCCAGAATATCGGGATAATCACCCAATGGGAAATCCCAAGCGATTCGGGCAGTGATATATCGCCGAAATCTTTCCACGCCAGCACTGTTCTGCTCAGCATCGGATAAAGCTCTGCGTAAACTGCCGCACCGATGAGCATTCCTATTATCGCAAAAACCGCATGCCAGCGGCCTTCGCCTACTGCCCCTATTGAAGTGCCGGGACAGTATCCCATAATGGCCCATCCGGCCCCGAATAAGACAGCCCCTACGACAACGGCGCCGACATTCATAGATTTGTGACTTAACTCAACAGAGCCGGTATCGTAAAGGATGTAAATACCGACCATTCCGACAAGAATCGCCGAAAGCATAAACTTGATTATTGTCATATCTTTCAAGAGCATCGCTCCGAGCTGCTTCTCAAATCGCAGCACGCGCCCCTGCTGAAGCAGAGCACCGAAAACCACTCCCGTTATTAAACCCAGCCATTGTGCCTGACTCATGACGACCTCCCTTTATATACCAGATTAGCAACCAGTATTCCCGTTCCAAAAAACAGCGCAAGCGCGACAAACCCGCTTATAGACAATTGCATTAATCCGCTAAGTCCGTGACCGCTCGGACAGCCGCTGCCCATTCTCGCTCCAATCATAGCGACGATGCCGCCGCCAACAGCCGCGACCGCGCGTTTGCCTACTGACTTTCCAAAACGCGCATCCCATATCGGCGGAACGCTTTCGGCTTTATAGCTTTTATCGAAAAGCGAAGAAAGCAAAGCTCCGATGAAAATGCCGATTATCAGCATGAACTGCCAGTTGAAAGAAATGCCCGTTTGTTCAAAATATTCATTGGCCGCTACATGTTCCGGTGCGAAAGCTCGCTCGATGAGTCCTGCCGCTCGCACGAAAGTCGTTGAAGCGCCCAGAAAACTTGTCCGACCAAGCCAGTGCGTGGTCGCCAGCACCGAAGCAATCGCCAGAACCCCCAGCAACGCCCCGGCCAGATACGGACGCCAACTAATTGTGGTTTTTTCCTGTGCCATTTGCCTACCCCTTCCTGATTAAATTATCAATTTAGAGCTCCCTGCTGTCGTGTCTGTGAAAACAACATCAAAATAGATTATATAACGACATCAGGAATTGGCAAGTATTTTAGACAGGAATTTCACATATATTTTTGACTATATTGTTCATGTAGCAGCCCATCTTACAATATCGGGGATTTTACCAAAAATACCGTTACAGGGTTAATACCATTCTGGTCAAATGTCATTAGAGGTTACAGGTCCCAATTAAGTTTATCCTTATTCAGATAATAAAACCGCCCCAAAACGTGGGCCGCTACGAACAAAAAATATAGCCGCACGATGGATCTGATAAAATTCGAAAATGGCAGGTGTCCTACAACCCACATTATTCCGATGAGAAAGAGAAAAAAATACAAATTATTAGAATCAGACCACAATAAGACCAAAATACTCGTAATATCGAAGCAGCAATTTCTATTGGGTTCAAAGCATCAAGAGAATCAAAAAGAGCTACTCGCAATAACGAAATAGGCAGAAAAAAGATACCAACAACTGCCAAAAACCAGAAAATCAAGTCATTTTTCTGAGTAATACCATAGTATAGCCCGATTGGCCAGAGGCAAACGGCGACCGCGCCAAGCATATATAGAAACTGTACGAGTAAAGTCGATTGCGATGGTTCATAGCAAGGTAACATATATGGAGCCGTCTTATTGCCCTTGCTGCTGTCAAAAACGCAATATCCAAAATAATAAAGAACATAAGAAATCAGAAGCAAATAAAAGAATGAATACAGCAAAGCGCCATAAGCGTGAGCGACTGGAAAGATATATTTGTTTGCTAAATCAAGAAAAAAGGAAAGTAAAATAATAATGCCAATACAAATGATCCCTTCCAAATTGGCGGGATATAAAAATATTTCCAAAAACCAGTGTCTCTCACTTTCGGGTTCAGATTGGTGTTTATCCACTATTCTAACCAACCACTTTCGTAAATTTATATTTGCAATTTGCATGGTTAAATAACATGGTATTCGGCACACCATATCATTAAGCTTAGCAAAATCACCTTGAACCATCAAGACAATACTTTTCCTGACAATTTCTTTGAGAATTTACAAAAAAATTCTGATTATGATGGCTGTTGCTGCTTTCAGTTGTTGCTTTTGTAAATACCTTGACCTTCCTCATTGTGATCGAATTCCCATCTTGACATTGCTGTTTTTGAAATTATAACCCAGGCCAGTGCTAATATCCGTTCACAGTAACAGACCGGCAGAAAACTGTAATGCCGGAAGCAGTCGATTGTCACCCCGCACTTGATGCGGGGTCTATCAATGTTGCAAGACTGCGGGTGCGGCTTTGCGAGATAGCCGTGTTTTTAGCTTTGTAGATGCCGGATCAAGTCCGGCATGACAGTTTTTTGGGCTTTATTTTTTGGCGATTTGTGGTATAATGTGAGTTTAGTTTCAGTAAGTTGCTGTCATTTGTCGGAAGCTTCTTAACAAACTTTCTATACAGCCGGCGGCTATCCCCCTCATTCGAAGTAAACTTTGCGCGCCATCAATTTACAAGGGGATAATCTATGTCCAGAGCCAACACACTGGCAAAAAAGCAAAGGGTCATCGAGGATCTTTTCAACGGAAACGGCGACGAGCAGGCAGTTCTGCAAAAGCACCGAATAAGCACACGGGTTTTCAACAATTGGCTGGCCGACGATGACTTTCGCGAGATGTTCGACCAGCGGATTGAGGCCGCCTATCGCCAGAGCAGGCTCATAATCGCCCGATACGCACCGCTGGCGGCCGCTAAACTTCTCGAACTGACCGAATCCGAAAAAGAAGAAACAGCCCGCAAGGCCTGTCTGGATATTATCGAGTCCAAATCACAAGCCAGGCCAAAAACAACTGCCAACACCACCGAACATACACCTTCGATCAGCTCCAGTCAGGCTTCTAAACTGCTGGCCGCACTGGCCAAAGCGGAGGAAAATCAATAACCGCCCACCGATTTGGGTTGCCAAAAGACTGTGTGGCGTTGTATAATTCGGCAAAATAGTCTGCCGGGAACAATATGAAAGGTCATCTTATGGAACGAATGTGCCAAAACTGCGACTTCTGGGAAAAGCAGAAAGGCCAGCATTACGGCTCATGCAAACGACACGCCCCGCCTGTCAGGGAAGATGTCTATTATGCATACTGGCCTATAACCAAAGAACAAGACTTCTGCGGAGAATACAAGGACAGACAGCAGCAACACCAATAGCAGCACAGAGTGATACTTCTGGAAAATTGAAAGGATATAGTTAAATGGCTAAAAGCTACAAAATCGCCGTAATCGGCGGCGACGGAACAGGGCCGGAGGTTACGGTCGAAGCGGTAAAGGTATTAAAAGCAGCCGGCGAAAAATTCGGCTTCTCTCTGGATATGACCGAGTTCGACTTCGGAGGAGAAAGATATAAAAGAACGGGCGAGCTGCTGCCCGACAGCGCGATAGAGGAGCTTCGCGGCTTCGACGCCATACTGCTTGGAGCCATCGGCCATCCTGATGTCGCGCCGGGAATTCTTGAAAAAGGAATCCTCCTGCGGGCGCGTTTCGAGCTGGATCAATACATTAACCTGCGGCCCGTTAAACTCTATCCGGGCGTTTATACCCCTATCAAAGACAAAGGCCCGGACGAGATTGACTATGTCGTCGTGCGAGAGAACACCGGCGATCTCTACACCGGCACCGGCGGATTTACTATGAAAGGCACAAAAAATGAAGTCGCCGTCCAGTCAGCGGTCTATAACCGATTCCAGGTTGACCGCGCCTTGAAATACGCCTTTGAATACGCCAAAAAATACGGCAAAAAAGCACGAGGCAAAGGGCCGGAAAACACCCTCGCGCTTTGCGGCAAGACAAATGTGCTGACCTATGTCTATGACCTCTGGGAAAGAGCGTTTCACGAGATGGGACAAAGCCAATATCCCGATATCCGCAGAGACTACTATCATGTTGACGCCACCTGTATGTGGATGGTGAAAAACCCCGAATGGTTCGATGTCGTTGTTACCGGCAATATGTTCGGCGATATCATTACGGACCTGGGCGCTATGACACAGGGCGGTATGGGCATCGCAGCCGGCGGCAATATCAACCCAGAAGGCGTTTCAATGTTCGAGCCTATCGGCGGAAGCGCGCCGAAATATACCGGTATGGGAGTTATCAACCCGCTGGCAGCTATCGCCGCCGGGCAGATGATGATCAAAGAGCTGGGTGAGGAAAAAGCCGCCGACGCTATCGAAAAAGGCATAATGCATGTTACCGCCAACAAGCTGAAATCACTGGCAGCAAAACGGATGGGCTACTCCACCAGCGAGGTCGGCGATATGGTGGCCGAAAAGACGGTAGAGTAAAAAGATCAGACCAAAACAGGAAGAGTATTATGGAATGTAAACAAGACAAGAATATGAACAACTGCAATTGCAGCTACCCCGGCTGTCCGCGCAAAGGCATCTGCTGTGACTGTCTGAGCTATCATTTATCGTCAAAACAACTGCCGGCGTGCTGTTTTCCTGACGATGTTGAAAAGACCTACGACCGCAGCTTTTCTGCTTTTGCTCGCGCCTGGGATCTATAGCCGGCGGCAATGAGAATCTATGAACTTTCGTTTGTAATCGCGGTGTGGGTTTGCTGTTATTGCTCGGTTTGCATTTCGACAATAGCTTCATTTATTGCTGCGGCAAATCGCTCGGCTGAGTCTGCGTTGCGCGAGGTTATTATCCTGCTGTCACTGACTACAGGTTCATTGACATATAAAACCCCTCGTTCGCTCATTCGCTCACGCAGTTCCGGATCGCCGGTGGCGAGTCTGCCTTGCAGTAAATCGGCATTGGCAAGTATCATCACCGCGCTGCCCGAGGCGCCCACGATTTTGCCCTGTTCATTAGACCGTGAGGCCAGTTGAAGGACACTCGCGTGCGTCCAGAGCCCTTGAGCCCCGTAGCCGCCTATAAACACCACGGCATCGTAGTCATCCGGGTCAATATGGTCGATACGCACATCCGCGCGGATTCTGCTGGCATCCTCGCCTACAATCTCACGAGCGCGTGTGCTGGCAACATCGACGGCCAGCCCGGCATCTGTGAGGGTGTTTCTGGTAACGAAAAGCTGTTGATCATCAAAATTATACCTGGGTGCGACTAAAACTACTTTGGTGTCAGGCTCGGCTTCGAGCTCTTCGACGGCAGCTTCCTGGGCTTCGACATCAGGCTTACCGACAGCGATAATATACTTTGCCTCGGCAAGCTGCTCAACTCTGGCAATACGCCTGATTCGCCTGCTGTCGAAAATTGCGAATTCTTTGGCCGCAAGCTCATCTGCATGTGCCTGCATCAGAATATTCTGGGCGATTTGCCCGGTGTGGATATTGATAAGTCTTTGCACATCCGCACTGCTAAAACGGCGAAGAGCAGAGCTTGAGCCGGTTATGACTATACTGCAGGGAGCTTTCTTTATTATATCATCATCGTCGGCGGCTTCCGATAACTCAGGCCTTTTATCTTCGTTATGGACTTTCTCAAGGCTGTGACCGTCGGGTTGATATCGAAAAATCCCTTGCTCGGTAAAGAAATAAAGCGTCGCAGGATATGTTCCATCAATTGACGGCACCGTTCGCAGGTCTTCATCGGCGTCTGTTATCCCCTGTCCTGCCCAGGCCAGCTTTGAAATGATCTCACGGCTTAGCGAGTCACTGAGAAAATGTGTGCCGCTTTTTCGATTTTTGAGAACCTGCTCAAGCGAACCCTCTACTTTGTCGATTTCCGGCGAAGGAAGATTTGTAATATCAGGCTCGCGTCGGCGGGATTCGCGCTGTCGGGCTTGAAGCAATGATGTCGAGCCGGCTACGGCCAGCAAAATAATCGCGGCAGTAAGAACTCGTCGCATTTTGATACCTCCGGCAAAAGTATTATAAAAATTCGTGGTTGTCAGTTATATTATACGATTTACTGCTCTGGCTGACAGGGCAATCTTTCCAGCAGCCAGGGTATTTTTATTATACGAATAAGCAACTGCGATGTTGTCAATAATGAACGGCTTTTTATGCTCAAACGCCAAAAATTAGTGCTTATCCTGCTCTTGCTTTACTGGCCGGGGTTGTTCGTCCTTACTCATATGCCGATGCCGCCCACTACACGGGGGGTTTCCGACAAAAGTCTGCATTTTATGGCATTTTTGGTGCTGACCTTTTTGATGTGGTCGGTATTTTCCGGCGGACAGAAAGTAAAATGGAACCGTCGAGCGGCCTGGCTGACGCTGATTATAGCTACTGTTTACGCCGGGCTGGATGAATATCTCCAGGTTTATTTCGGGCGAAACGCAAACATCTATGATTTTTTCGCCAATTTCGCTGGTGTTGCCGCGGCGATGGTGATAATGACTTTTTTTAAGTTCTGGCTCGCGGCCTTTTCGGTAGGCTCGATATTGCTTTTTGTGCTGGTGGTTTTTTCGAGGGTCAGCTTCGAGCGAATCTTGGGCGTGCCGAATCCTATGGTTTATCTGGCCGGTTACGCCCTGCTGACGCTGATATGGCTGCGCTACGGGCAGCATTATATCAATTCAAAAACGGATATAAGACGGTTTGGCTTGGGATTGCTCGCCCCGACGATGGTGCTGATAATTGCCGAGGCCGCCGCTCCTCATCGCGCCGCAGCCAGCTTTGACGCGTCGCGGGCAGTATTCTCACTGGTCGGAATAGTTTCCGCGGTCTGCATTGTTTATTTGATATGGCAGGTTCAGCGGTTGCGAAAAGGCCGATAGAGCGGATCGCCGATAAGCAGCATCTGCCAGGAATTGAACGGCTTGGTGCGATAATAAGCCTGTGCCAGCGTATCACCGTCGAGCAGCGCGGCGAAAAACTCATGCGGCAGCGGAAACGCGTGCAGATACGGCTCAGCGACCGGCCCGAGCGTGGCGGTTATGCCCTCGCGCAGCATTGACGGAACCCACTGGGTGCTTTGAGGGTCTCGCAGGTCCACGGCCTCGAAACTTGCGATATGGTAGCCGACGGCTCCGGTTACAAACTCAAAGGCCGGAACATACTCCGAAAGGCTGTACCAGCCGCAGTAAAGGGCTGTTTCCGGGCAGTCGCCTTCCTGGAATACTCTGGAGGTAGTTTCCTCAATAACTGTCATAGGCGTGCGGCTGCGCAAAACCTCCGCCATATCTCGCAGCGACTGATCGTAATAGCCGAACGAGCCGGGCTGGTCGTCTGCTTCAATGCCTCGTGAATCGACATAGGCGTTTCCCTCCGGCCCGGTGGCCTCGGCTATCATAGCCTTATCTACAAGTCTTTTGGCGATATTGAGTGATGGGCCGTCGAGACGACTTACCATTATTGTTTTTGTACTGTCAAAATCGAGGTCGCCGCGAAGTTCGTTTATCTGCCAGCGAAACAACTCATAAGGCTCGTGCATCACCATTGAAAGCTCGCTGTCGAGTGCCGCGCCGGTTTCTCTGCCTCGCAGGCGGTTCATTTCCGCCTGTATCCGCCATAGCTGAAGCTCCAGACGGCGTTTTTTGGCCCTATCCTCGGCTGAGCGGGGATTTTCGAGCTCTTCGAGCATTTCTTTGGCCTGCTGCTCCATTTGCTCTAACGGTTCGATTCTCTCTCGCCAGCCGTCAACGGGTTTGGCGTTACCGATGCGGTAGGGTATGCCGTAAGTCGTTATAAGACAGCGAATTTTGCCTTTGAAAGGCTCCTGCTGCAATGCCTGGCGGATGGGGTGGGCGATTTGGCGATTGTAATCGGCTCTGGAGATGTCATCGGCTAAGTCCTTGCCCAGATTGAGTTTAAGTATGTTTTCCACGCCGCGGGCCTCGCTGTAGTGGGCTGCGATGTCCGTAGAATCGGGGTTGTCGGCGTTGGCGATGATTAGAATCTGCTCCGGCTGAAGCGCCAAAGCTGTCGAAAACAGAAGTAAAATCACGGCAAGGGCTGTTGTTAGTCTTTTTATTTCAAGCACTTATGACCCCTGATGCAAGGTTGCGGTTTATATTCGGGTTCAATCAGGTTTGTCGGTATTATAACAGAAAGGGTTAACATTGCGAAAAGCAGCGAAGAAAAATTTACGCCAGCCTATAGCGGTTAGGAAATATAGGCAAAATAAAAACATAAACAAGCAAAACTCGGTAAGTTTCGGGCTGATTTAGCGGATTCCTCGGCTGCGGCTCGGAGCGACGGGGCGAAGATTTTCATGAAAAGCATAACCGCCCCAAGGCCGGACAAGAGGAATTTTTCCTTGCAATATTTTGCCGATTTTAGTAGTCTAAAACAATATTACCCTGATTTTTAGGTGTTTGAGATGGTAGGAGCAGAGAAAATCTTCCAGAGAAATAAGCGATACGGTCGGTCTGCGCATTTTCAAGAGAAAAGGAGCTGAGGAAATAGTACAGGTAAAAACGGCAATTATTGTAATGTTTTTGCTATCACTTGTCGCGCCAGTCGCGGAGGCACAGGAGTTTACACTGGAGGGCACGGATGAAAAGTATCTAACAAAGGCTTATGCGTATGGTTGGTTATACGATTACAGTCTATTAAGGATATTGGAGCGTGGAGTAGGTAGGCTATATGCCTACGACAACAGTACCGTGGAAATTGATGGATACAGGGCGGGGGCAAGCCATTGCTACGCCTATGACAGTAGCACAGTGGACATCTCTTTTGGCAGGATAGCCAGACTAATGCTCTATGACAATAGCTTGTTACAAGCTTCTGGCGGGGAAGTTATGGGCTTAGTCGCCTATGACAAGAGCTTAGCGAATATCTCCAGCGCCCAGTTCAGTAGTATCCTAGCCTACGATAGCAGCTCGCTGGACATTTCCGGCGGCAGTGTGCAGTCACTTACCGGCTACAATTCCAGCAGCATGAGAATCTCGGGCGGTTGGTTTGGTAGAATTGAGTTAGAGAATGATTCTCAGCTAAAGGTAGAGGGCGAAACAGAAGCCTACGGCGTCGATGTTAGGGATAATAGTCAATTAACTGTAATTGAAGGCACTATAGAGGGGGCGGTTACGGCAAGGGACTCTAGCACGGTGATTATGGAAGGGGGGAAAATCAGCAGTGGATCCTTGAGGGCTGAGGAAAACAGCAGGATTACAATTACTAATGGAAAGGTTGGTTATATTCTGGTGGCTAGTGACGATGCTCATGTAACAATGAGTGGTGGTGTGATAGAACAAAGTGTTCAGCTATATTATAATAGCTCCTTTTCAATTTCTGGTGGAACTATTAATGAGTTTATCAGTAGCGGAGGGAATAGCCAGGTAGATATAACCGGAGGGAGTATTGGCGGCTCAATATCTGTCTTGGGGAATAGTACACTTAACATTAGTGGCAATTCAACCATGCGCTACATTGAGGCACGGGACAATAGCATAGTGAACATATCACAAGGCAATTTAGACTTTGGTATCAGAGCCTTCTATAATAGCACGGTTACGCTGTATGGCTATGACTTTGAGGCGTCAAACGGTCTTGAGTTGATTGAGATTGATATTATCGATGGCGTTTCGCAGTATAAGGTAATTGGCGGCAGTGGCACTCTTTCCGGAAAATGGTTCGGCGAAGATGAAAGCTGGACTATGCATATAGTACAAAACGAAGCCACTGCTACTATTATGGCCATACCCGAACCAACGACACTTGCATTGCTCGGTCTTGGCGGGCTGGCGTTGCTTAGAAAAAGGCGGGGAACTTTTTTAAGTGAAAAGTTGCAAGCAAAAAGTTAGAAGTTGCCGGTTGAGTGTAGCCGGTATATTTATTAACCCATTTTATAAGGAGCGGAAAAAAATGAGGAAAACAACAATTGTAATAATGACGATTATGTTGACGGTGCTGGTTAGTACAGTCTCTGCTGACATGGTGGTTCTTGCCGGCAGCACAATGGAAAGCCCTCCACCATTTTGGGAGGATTCTTTTTGGGGACTGACCAGTAATATAGAACGGGCATACCGGTTTGAGTTGGAATCCAGCATCCCTCATTATGCTAAAGAATTGCAGATAGCGGCGTATCATTATGAAAATATGCCTGGCTCAAGTGCGAACTTCTCTATTAATCTCGATGATGATGGAGAACCAGGTCAAGCAATTGGCGAATTTAATATCACAGGAATTACTACAACACAACAGATTCTAAGTGCAAAGGTTAACGAAGAAACAGTTCTTCATTCTGGTGCGGCCTATTGGCTGCTCGGCGGAACCTCTCATGGCCAGGTAAACTGGAATCTGGGGGACATGGCTTTTACGCAAGAAGCGGGAAACTATGCTTATCGGGTGATTAGCGAGGGCGATTGGATTGTTTCGGAGTCATCGCGTTCAAATATATCTGCTTATGCAATACTCGGGACCCAAGTGCCCGAACCGGCGACGGTTGCATTGCTTGGCCTTGGCGGGTTGGTGGTGCTTAGAAAACGGCGGGGAACTTTTTTAAGTAAAAAGTGAGAAGTAAAAAGTTGTCGGATGAGTGTAGCCGGTATATTTTATAAGGAGCGGAAAAAATGACACAGTTAAAAATGGCAACTTGGTTGAGGTGTTTGATATTGATTGTGACAGTGGTTTTTACGACTGCTCAGGCAGAGACACACACGGACACATTTGGTTCTGGCGCGAACGAGTTTGCTATCGATTTTGTAACAATTCGCGGTGATGCCAGCAGCGCCAATGGGACCCATATAGGCAGTGGCAAGCCGGATGGGTTTGTTGATCCCGGCCATGACTATCGGATAGGTGTCCATCAAATCACTAACTCGCAGTGGTCAAAATTCGAGCTTGAACTGGGAATTCAAATAGCGCAGAGCCAACCGCATTGGGGCGGAAGCCAAATTCCGGTCAATAATATCAGCTGGTATGAAATGGCACAGTTTGTCAACTGGCTCAACACCAGCACGGGCCATCAGCCTGCCTATAAATTCACCGGTACTCAGGGGCGGCGTTATACATGGGAGAAATGGTCACCTGAAGAAGCAATGGACGGCACACACCTATATAGGCATAAGGATGCATATTATTTCCTGCCGACAGATGATGAATTGGTCAAAGCCGGCTACTGGAACGGCACCGAAATTCAAAAATGGGCTACCAAAGATAATACACAGCCGGTTGCCGGCGTTGATTCCAACTATGAAAACTTCATAGGGCAACCATGGGAAGTCGGTAGCGGAAGCGAGGAGCTCAACGGAACCTATGATATTATGGGAAATTTATGGGAGACTACGGAAAGTCCATATCAAATTGAAAGTGCCGATCCTGATGAATATCGCGTTACCCGCGGCGGGACATATGCCTGTACTGAGCTTGATTTCGGTTGGACGCTCGGGTCATCTTTACGAGGGGCAAGGGTGCCTTGGGCCGGCACTCGTTTCGCTGGGTTCCGCGTGGCATCGATACCCGAACCGGCCACGGTTGCATTGCTCGGTCTTGGCGGGCTGGTGGCGCTTAGAAAAAGGCGTGGAACTGTTTTAAGTGAAAAGTGGGGAAGTAAAAAGTTAAAAGTGGTTGATACGGCTTGGCTGCGGGTCATGCCGAGACCCAGCCGAGGAAGCTGCCCTATTAAGCTCTCCCCCTGCCAAGGGGGAGTACCCCGAAGGGGGGAGGGGGTATAAAAACAGAAACTTCACCACATCGCACGGGCTGTCGGCGGGGACGGAGTTTGAAAATACCTCGAAAACGGACAGCAGAACGGACAACACAGAACTGCCGAATTTGGCATAGTAAATACCCTTAGAAGCCGAAATCAACAATGCCCCGGACAGCAAAGCGGACAACAAACGGACCGCTGACGGACCACTGGCGGACACATAAAGGAAAAACGCTTAAAAATAAGGTTATGGCTGGCTATATAGAAGAATACGACGCTTACGGCAGGCAGATAAATGTGCTACCCAAGGCAGCAGTGATTTATTAACGGTGAAGTGGATTTGTCCAATTCACGATGAACCAGTATAAGGCCATCCGAGGAATGGGGAACAATTGATGAATGTGGAGAATGCAAATAGGAGCCGTAAAGCATGATTGATCCAATAAGAGGTATCAATAAGTATTCTATACTGTTAGTTCCTCGTACAGCTAAGGGGAACGCTTTACTTGTCTTGGTCATTTTCGGTGTTGGTATCATTTTTGGTCTTGGTGCCTTGGGCTGGTTTGGTCCATTGTTATTTTGGCCTTGCGCTTCAGGATACCTTCGGCTTGCACTCTCCCCCAAATCTTTAGAAAAACACAACAAGGAATATGACAAGTACTGGGGCAATGAACAAAAGTAAAAATTAACATTCAGGCACACAATAAAACCTATATGTGATGATTGAAGGAGTTTAGAATATGACATTACCACCAACAAACCGCAGTCCGATTGATATAATAATTATTAGCTGGGTGTTAAGAACGGTGTTTGCGGTGGCTTTGCTGGCTGGAGTGCTGTTGTTGGTAGGTTTTATTACTTTTCCTGATCCTGAGCTTCGTCCAATATTATTTGGGTTAATTTATATCAAATCGGAATTGGCGGCTGGTATTTACTGGACATTAACAGGAAGTTTAGGCCTGTTGGCCTCGATAGGACTGGCAAAACTACATAAATATAGCTGGTGGGTGTTGCTCATTTTGATTATGGAAAATGTAGTAATGTCCATAATTATGCTCCCGCAATTTATTTATAGCGGATCGGTAGTGCTGGCTATTGAAATTTCGCTTATAGTATGGTTATTTTATCGGCGGGGTTATTATACTGGAACTAAATGGAGTCAACACTATTCGGAAAAAGGCGTCGCGTAGCGACATCATTTTTTTATAAGGAATCCGCTCAAACAGTGTTGCACAGCGACTTCATTACAGGCAGCCGTTTTTAGTATCCTTTTAGCCAATTTCCTCCCAAAACGGCTAAGTCTTCAATATCGACACTGCCGGTCCGGTCAAAATCAGCTCCGCCGCACCAGTCAGGCTCGCGGCAGTCGTCCCTGAGCCAATGTCCGGCAAACATCGTAAAATCGACGAAATTTACAGAACGATCGCCACTGAGGTCGCCGAGGGGGCTGCCGACCCATTGCAACCAGCTTTTGGAGAATATAACCAAATCTTCAATGCCGACGCTGCCGGAGCGGCTAAAATCGGAGCCGCCGCACCTGTCGGACTCCTGGCAATCGTTTCGCAGCCAGTGTTTTGCAAAAATCGTAAAGTCGGTAAAACTCACAAAGCCGTCGCCATCAAGATCACCTAACACACTATGGACAGGCAGCAGCCAGCTTTCGGATAATATGACCAAATCCTCAACTCCGACGCTGCCGGAGCGGCCAAGATCGGCGCCGCCGCACCAGTCAGGCTTTTGACAGTCATTTCGCAGCCAATGCTTTGCGAAAATCGTGAAGTCGGCGAAATTCACAAAACCGTCGCTATTTAAATCGATTGATTCGCCTGCGCCGTCAACAAAACTGTATTTGGTTTCAAGGTTTCTGACCTCTCCGTCATCGCCGACATATCCGAACAATCCGGACCAGTCCTGGCCGGCGGTTCCTGCTGTAAAGTTACTGATAACATAGCCATTGCCGTCAAAAACGCCGGTGAACTGTTCTTTGGATGTTCCGATAGGCGTGATAGTCCGGCCATCAAAATCGATGTCCGAGGCCAGAGTAATGTGCCTGTCCCAGGCCCGGGGGGTATTGGCTAAATTATCCCAATCGTCGGCTGTAGCGATTTCAATCGCGGCCAACGGCTGCTCGCCCCTTGCAGGGTAAGAAACGCGGCCGTTGCTGTAGGCAATTATCTGCCCTTTATCATTTATTGCTCGAGCGTGCGTCAGTGTGTAACCGAGATCAGTTCCTTGAATCAGATGATTTAAATCGAAAGGTATTTCATTTATCCATATTACAGCGCGCTGGCCTGAGCTGCCTACAACTATTGCGGAGTCATTTATTCCATAAGCATTTGCGTTATCGCCGGGATAAAGCGGCGGCAGTTCCTTCATACCGGTGTCGGCGCTCCATAGAAAAGCTCTGTCTCGGGATAAATTCAAATTTCGAGACCATCCTACGACATCACCTTTGTCGTTTATGGCTGTGGCTGAGCTTACCGCATCTCCGGGCAAACCCCCTAACTGCTCGATGCCCTCATATTTCGACCACAAAAAAGCCTGTCTTTTGCTTATTCCGACTATCTGGCCTGAGTTGTTTATGGCTCGTGCCGAATGAAATCCTTCCTCATTGATGCGACTTAAATTCCTATCTTTAGATTCTATATCAAGACGCGCAAGGGCATAGGATTCATCATACAACTGTCCTGATCCGCATACTATACCATCATTGTTTACACCGCTTGCGTTAGCGAATTTCTCGATTTCAGTATTTTCATGGAAGTTCGCACAAAACGAAAAGGCCCGGCCTGTTTTATAAGGCTCGGGAAAGCTGTCGCCGACGATTTGACCGGAGTCGTTTATGCCGCGGGCAATGGAAGCTTTATCTGGAGCAGACTCTTCGTCACAATATAGAGTTCTAAGGTCTTTAACTCCTGTTGACTTCGACCAGAGGAATGCCTGGTAATAGCCGCCGGGAGCGATTGAATAGCCCACTACCTGACAACGATTATTTATATCCTGCGGTATGTATCTTGTGTCGGCATCGCCTTTTATTTCTATCGCTTCGTATTTGCCGTCCGCGGCTGGATTCAAAAGAACCGCTCTGCCGCTTGCAAATACAGTATTAGCAACAAGCATAAATACCGACAACAGACAAATCCGCCAGTAATTGGTTTTCCTGTGCTGTGCTTTAATCATCACCTGATAATCATAAATAAACAACAATCCCATAAGAGACTGTTTGAATCGTGTTTAGGCGGCTTGTTAAGATAACCGCCTAACCCCCATTTCCAAATCCCGCAACAGGTATTATTGCGAGATCTTTTTTGAATGCAAGGGGAAATTTTAGTCAGGATTCGAAAAAAGCCATATAAAGTTCCGCAAGACCTCAGCGTTTCGGGAAAAAACCCCGTTTAAGCCTTGCTAATGAGTTTTCTTTGCGGTAAGAACAGTGGATTATTTTTATAAAAATTTGCCTTCGCGATAAAGTGGATACATTTCTTCTATATATCATAACGGAAAACCCGACTGCCGTTTTTTTGGTCATAAGCAAAGAAAAACGCGGCTGATGGGTAAAATCAGCCGCGTTGAGGCAGTGAGTGATAGGGTTATGATTTATCAGGAGTCTGCCTTTGCGGCGGTTTCCTCGATTTCGATTGTTAAAGGCTCAATCTTGCCTGATAGCTGAGAAACGCTGTTATTTATGCTCTCGACTTTTTCGGCGATATCGGCAGTAAAGGCCTCATTCTGTGATCGTACTGTAGAAATTTCTTCCCGCAGACTGGACTGCTGTTGACGCATCTGGCCAAGCTGGTCGCTCAATTTCTCTATGCGCTCAGCGGCAATTTGGCTGCTCTGCTGAGCTTTTTCGTTCATGGAGGTGGTAAGCTGCGATTTGTGGTTTTCCAAGCCGTCTGTAAGATATTGCAGGGCGTCTGTAAAAGATTTTTCAGCGGTTTGAATTTCAGTTTCCAAAGCGCGCTGCCTTTGCTGTAGTTCAGCAATGTCAGTTGAGCTTTGCTGCGCTGAATTTTCCATAAGTTCCTGCAATGCCTGTAGTTGGTCAATACCTGTTTGAACTGAAGAGGCAATTTGAACTGTTTTTTCGTCAATTTCAGCCTGGGACTGCGATAGCTTGCGAATATTTTCAGCAAGCTCGTCTTTGACCAATCGCATCTGCTGTTTTGATGCTTTGATTTGCTCCGAAACGGTCTGCTGAAGGCTGGTTGTCTGGTTGCTGACATTTTCTATTGATTCGTTTAGTTTGCTTTGGCCTTTGGCCAGCATTGTGGTTGTGGCATCGATCTTTTGCAGGTTTTGCTTTGTTGTTTCTTCCAATGCGGCCTGATTCCGGGCAATCTGGTTTATTTGGGCGGCCGTTTCCCGGTCATTTTGCCGCATTTGTTCGAGTGTTGCCTGCATTTGTTCCTGGTTTTCGACAACAGATGCGAGCTGATCGCCGTTGCAGCCTGCCAAAACCGCAATTATTGTTGCAAAAAGGCCGGCCAAGAGGGGGTTACGAAGTGAGTTTGTGTAAGTCATTGCTGTCTCCTTTCCAAATTCAAATCCATTTACGCCACCAATATAACAGGTTCCGATAACATAGCAAGTTTTTGTTATAAAATTTCGCAGTAGGCGGGTACTGTGACGAGGTTGTTTCCGCTTAGCGGCAGGGGCCTGGAGATTTTCTTTTCTATTATGTAATAAATAAACAATAGTAGTATTAATCATATAGGCTGTGATTTTGTAAGTTTTGGGCTGGGGAATTTTCTGTAAAATGTTTATCTGCGGTGAGTTCGAGGCCGTCGGCGTGACATATTTTTATGTGGAAAACCTGTTAATAATCGTGTGCGCAACTTAGCAGGTACTGACATATTTTCAGGCTTTTCAATACTGATATGCGGATGATTATTGGATCTAACAGTATTTTTAACAGTTTATCCACAATTGTGCAAACAAGGCATAGGCAGGATAGTTAATATAGCTAATCTTTTCTATGAGCTTTCGTTATGAATTTGGTAATTTGGGGGTTGCCTTTTTGTTCAATACAGCGATTATTTTTTTGCAATCAGGAATTTTATGGCCTGATTTCGGATTTTTTTGTTAAACGCAGACGGATATACCAATATAATCACAGATTCGAAAAGTATATCTGTTATTTTTGATTATTAACTTTGGTAGTGGAGACAATATGCGAACGAACACAAACGGCAGGCGCGAGGAGACGCTCTCGGCTGACAGCAAATTTCGCGGGCTTGAGCGTGCCGCTAAAGGCAAAAAGTTATATATTGGTATTGATATCGGCAGTATAAGCAGTGATGTCGCGGTCGTTGATGAGGCAGGTAAGCTGCTTTACAGCGATTATCGTCGGACTATGGGCGGGGCTTTGGAGACTATTCGCGGCCAGCTCGGCGAGCTGATGCCGGTTCTTGAGGATTTTGATGTTCGTCTTACGGCGGTTACCGGTTCTGCGGGGCGGTTTTTCGCTGAATTGATGGGACTTGAGTTTGTTAATGAAGTTCCGGCTCAGGCGGCGTGTATCAGCCGGCTCTACCCCGATATCGAGCAGGCCAGTGTTATCGAGATGGGCGGCCAGGACAGCAAGCTTATGATGCTGGCTGTTGAGGACGGCCAGATAATGCTGAAAGATTTCGCACTGAATACGGGGTGTGCGGCAGGGACTGGCAGTTTTCTGGATCAGCAGGCCGATAGGCTGGGCGTTGATATTGAAGGCCAGTTCGGCGAGCTTGCTTTGGAGAGTAAGTCCGTTCCTCGGATGGCGGGGCGGTGTTCGGTTTTCGCAAAGAGTGATATGATTCATTTGCAGCAGCAGGCAACGCCTGTTTGCGATATTATCGCCGGGCTTTGTCTGGCGCTTGCTCGGAATCTGCGCAGCAATCTCGGCAAGGGCAGGCAGTGGGCTCGTCCGGTGATATTTACCGGCGGCGTCGCGGCCAATGCCGGTGTTGTGAAGGCGATAGAGACGGCTTTGGATCTTAAAGAAGGTGAAGTTGTAGTTCCGGACGAGCATTTCTTTACCGGCGCAATGGGCGCGGTGTTTGTCGCAAAGGCCAGGGCCGGCGAGGGCGGCGACAACGGCCAGATTGATTTGGATAAGATAGACGATTATCTCCAGAGGCGGGGGACATCTCTTCAGCGGGCTCCTCGGCGGCAGATGCTGGTTAGGCCGAGTGTTCCAGCACCGAAGAGCAAGGTGTATTCAGAATCTCTGGAACAGGCCAAAGAGCCTGTCAAGGCATATATAGGCGTTGATGTGGGTTCTATCAGTACAAATGTCGTGGTGATGGACCAGCAGAAGCGGGTGCTGGCCAAGGCATATCTGATGACCGCGGGCAAGCCGCTGGAGGCGGTTCGCCAGGGTATTGAGCAGGTAAGTAAGGTTACGGCAGGCAAGGTCGAGATTGTCGGTGCGGCTACGACTGGTTCGGGTCGGTATCTGACAGGTGATTTTGTCGGGGCTGATATTGTTATTAATGAGATTACCGCGCAGGCCGCAGGTGCGGCGATAGTTCGGCCTGATGTCGACACGATATTCGAGATCGGCGGGCAGGACAGCAAATATATCTCACTGGAAAACGGCGTGGTTGTGGATTTTGAGATGAATCACGCCTGTGCGGCGGGGACTGGCAGCTTTCTCGAGGAGCAGGCTCAGCGGCTCGATATCAGCATTAAGGGTGAATTTGCCGAGCGGGCGTTCGGCAGTGAATCGCCGATTAAGCTTGGTGAGCGTTGCACGGTGTTTATGGAGAGCGATTTGCTCAGTTATCAGCAGCAGGGCGCGGCGACGGAGGATCTGGTCGCGGGTCTTGCTTATTCGATTGTTTCCAATTATCTCAATCGAGTAGTCGGCAGGCGCAAGGTTGGCGATAAGATATGTTTCCAGGGCGGTACGGCGTTTAACCGTGCGGTCGTGGCGGCGTTTGAGCAGGTGGTAGGTAAAGAGATAGTAGTGCCGGATCATCACGAGGTAACGGGTGCTTTGGGCGCTGCGTCTATCGCGGCAGAGCATATGAACAAACTCCGGCAGCAAAGCGGCAAGGCTCCAAAGAGCGCATTCAGAGGGATAGAGAGCCTTGCAAAAGCCGAATACAAGGTCGAGTCGTTTGAGTGTGAGCATTGTTCTAATCATTGTAAGATAAAGAAGGTTGATATTCCCGGCAGTGATCCGCTGTATTACGGCAGTCGCTGTGATATGTATAATCTGAAGAAGAAAAAGGAAAAGTCCGAAGGGATTGGAGCTTTTGAATTCCGTCGGGATAAGATGATGGAGTGTGCCGGGCTTGGCAAGGAAGATAAGAATCCGTCGGTCGCCAAAGGCAGGGTCGGCATACCGATGTCGCTGGTAAGCTGGCAGTTGATGCCGATGTTCAGCCGGTTCTTCCAGGAATTGGGTTATGAGGTTGTGCCGAGCAAGTGGACAGGCAGGAAAACTATCCGTCGTGGAGTGGAGAAAGTAACGGCGCAGACATGTTTTCCGGTTAAGGTGGCCTACGGTCATGTCGCCGAGCTGCTGGACAAGAATGTTGATTATCTGTTTGTGCCGAGCGTCGTTTCGATGACAAAGAGTTTCGATGAAAACGAACACAATCAGCTTTGTCCTTATGTTCAGTCGTTCGGTTTCCAGGTGCAAACAGCTTTTGCCGACGAGCTTGGCCAGACTAAGGTTCTCTCGCTGCCGATTCGCCTTGGCGAGGGACAGAAGCTGATTCAAAGGTCTTTCGGGGCTTTGAAAGATGAGCTTGGCATATCCGGCGGTGAGGTTAAGAGGGCTCTTAAGGTCGCGTTTGAGGCGCAGGATTCTTTTGAGGCGGCGCTGAAGGCCAAAGGCAAAGAGATACTCGATAGTATTGGCGAGGGTGACAGATTGTTTGTGCTGGTGTCTCGTCCTTATAACGGTTGTGATGACGGTGTGAATCTGGAACTGCCGAGGAAGCTTGCCGATATCGGCGTTAAGGTCATACCGCTTGAAATGCTGGAGCTTGGAAAGGTTCCGCTGAGCGATGAGGTACTGCACGAGAGCGTTTACTGGAGTTACGGCCAGAAGATACTGCGTGCGGCGGAATTGATTAAGGCCGATCCGCGGTTGTTCGCGATTTATCTGTCAAACTTCAGTTGCGGCCCCGATTCGTTTATTCAGACATTCTTCAAAGAGATAATGGCAGATAAGCCTTGTCTGCAATTGGAGATTGATGAACATTCGGCGGACGCCGGTGTTATAACGCGGCTTGAGGCGTTTATGGAGAGCTTGAGGAATTACAGGCCGGGCAGAGAAGAAGCACCTACGGTTAAGCAGGAAGTCGGAGCCGGCCAAGCTATCGGAAAAGAGCGCACGCTTTATATTCCATATATGGGCGACAGCAGTTATTCTCTTGCTGCGGGGTTTCGCGGTTACGGTCAGCCTGCCGAGGTGATACCGATGGCTGATGAGGAGGCTCTGGTTCACGGCCGGGCTTATACAACAGGCAAGGAGTGCCTGCCCTGTGCGATAACTACCGGCGATATGCTCAAGGTTATGGAGCGTGAGGATTTTGACCCGAAAAAGGCGGCGTTTTTTATGCCCGGGTCGAGCGGGCCGTGCCGATTCGGAATGTATAACAGTATGCACCGGCTTGTTCTTCATTATGTCGGTTCGCCGGAAGTTCCGGTGATTAGCCCGAATCAGGACAGCCGATTTTACGAGGATCTCGGCAAAAGCGTCAAGGGCGGCTCAATGAAGCTGATGAAGGATTTGTGGGCTGCGGTTGTCGGCATTGATTTGCTTTATAAGGCGATATTGAAAGTCAGGCCGTTCGCAGTTGACAGGCAGGCAGCGCAGGATGTTTATGATAAGTGTCTAAAGCGGTGGGAGCAGGTGCTTGAAGGTCGGCCAAGCTTTAACGAGCTGCTTGATTTGATGGAGCGATGCGGCGCAGAGCTTGAGAATCTCGAGCTTGATTATAATACGAAAAAGCCGAGGATAGGCATTGTGGGTGAGATATATGTTCGCAGCCATCCGTTCGCGAATCTGAACCTGATAGAACAGTTGGAGGGCCTTGGAGCGCAGGTTGACCTGGCGTCACTGGCCGAGTGGATATATTATACCAATTATACTCGTAAACTGTCGGCCTGGCGTCGAGGTGAGTATAGGTCGTGGTTTAATAATGTCCTGCAGAACTCTTTCCAGAAACGGATGGAGCGGCAACTGGCGGAGCCTTTGGAAAAGCGTTTCGGCCATATGGCAGAGCATGATGTCGAAGAGGTCATTGACATTGCTCGGCCATATATTGATCCGGCTTTTGAGGGTGAGGCGATATTGAGTATCGGTAAGATGATAGAAATGCATGAGCAGGGCATTGGCGGGGTTATTAATGTTATGCCGTTTAGCTGTATGCCTTCAACGATTGTCAGCACACAGACGATGCGGATAGCAGAGCAGTGTCACGATATGCCGATATTGAATCTGAGCTTTGACGGCCAGGAGGATCCGATACTTCTTACCGAGCTTGAAGCGTTTATCGAGCAGGTTCGCCAGAGGCAATACGGTGTTGTAACAGCGAATGAACTGATGACAACGGCATAGCGGCAGCTTTCGGCGTTCGATTACTCTACGCGGACAAGCTAATGTCCGGGTGCGGGTTGTCGAGGCAGGGTTATTGTGGACAGGTGGTAGATATTTATGGCGATACCGAAGGTTGCTATTATAGGCAGGCCGAATGTTGGGAAAAGTTCTCTGCTGAACGCTCTGGCCGGTCAGATGATAAGTATCGTCGAGCCGACTCCGGGCATCACCCGTGACAGAGTGGGCGCGCTTGTCGAGTGGCAGGGCAGGTATGTCGAATTGGTCGATACCGGCGGTTACGGGATTGTCGATGAGCAGTCTGTGGCAGAGCATGTCGAAAATCAGATTACCCAGGCGATAATGTCGGCGGATCTGGTTTTGTTTATTACTGATATCCGCGATGGAATTACGCCGCTTGATCAACAGATAGCGGCGATGCTCCGCAAAACGGGGCTGGATGTTATCGGCGTAGCGAATAAGGCCGATTCGGCGAAGATGTTTCCGCAGGCGGCCGAGTTTATCAAGTTGGGCTTTGGTGAGTTTTTGTGCGTCTCGGCAGCGAATAATCTCAATAAAAACGAGCTTATGGATTTAACGGCTTCCCGTCTGGAGGACTTTGAATACGAGGCGCCGACTGAACCGGTAATGAAGCTGGCGGTCGTCGGTAAGCGTAACGCCGGTAAGTCAACAATAGTCAATGCCATTGCCGGCGGGCCGAGGGTTATCGTTACGGAGATACCGGGAACGACTCGTGACGCTGTTGATGTGCGGATTCAAAGGGACGATAAAGAGATACTGGTCATTGATACAGCCGGCGTTCGCAAAAAGGGTTCGATGTCGGATGTGGATTTTTACAGTTATGTTCGTGCGGAGCGGTCGATTAAGCGGGCTGATGTGGTGCTGTTTCTGATTGACGCGACACTGCCGCTTTCACAGGTGGATAAGAAACTGGCTCATGTTATAACAGAGCAGTTCCGAAGCTGTATTCTGGTGGTCAACAAATGGGATCTCGTTGAGGACAAGGCCGAGCCGGAGCAGTTTCAGGAGTATCTTAGCGAAACTATGCCGGGGCTGCGAAACGCACCGATAGCGTTCACAAGCGCTGAAAAAGGCGATGGTATCGAGGATCTGCTGGAGCTTTCCGGTGAGATATTCGTCCAGGCCACTTACCAGATACCGACGGCGAAGCTGAACAAGGCTTTTGAGTTGATAAAACAGGAGCGTGTCGGTGCGTCTCGTAAATCAGGGCGTCTGCCGAAGATTTATTACGCTGCGCAGGTCGGCGTAAATCCGATAACGATTTTGATGTTTGTCAACGATCCTCGTCTGATAGAGGAAAACTACCGGCGGTTTATTATTAATCGGCTGCGAGAACATCTTCCGATTGATGAGGTTCCTATACGCCTTTTCGCACGAGCCCGCCGGCCTGAGCGAGAGTAATAAAGGGCTCCATATATCGATTATTATTCGATGCAGGTAAAGTAAATGTTGAATATTGATGAAACTGTAATGGTTCTGGTGGATGTTCAGGGCAAGCTGGCCAGGCTTATGGACGGCTTTGACACACTGGCGGCCAATATCGAGATACTTCTGAAATCGGCTAAAATTCTGGAAATTCCTATATTATGGTGTGAGCAGAATCCACAGGCGCTGGGCGGCACGATTGACAGCCTTGCAGAAATTTTGCAGGGTCAAAAGCCGATCGAGAAGCTGAAATTCAGTTGCTGCACCAATGAGTTTATGGAGCGGCTGGTAGTCAGCGGTCGCCGTCAGGTTTTGCTTTGCGGGATAGAGAGCCATATTTGTGTTTGCCAGAGCGCATCGGAATTGTTGCGAGGCGACTATGAGGTTTTTGTAATCGGCGACGCCGTTTCATCCAGGACTGCTGAGAATAAGCTACTTGCGCTGGAGCGTATGCGCGATGAGGGCGTGAAGGTTTATTCGACGGAGATGGCGCTTTTTGAGCTGCTGCGGACGGCAAAACACGAGCAGTTCAAGGAAATCGCCCGTTTGGTAAAGTAGGAAAGTTTGAATTATTGCAGTGCCTTACCGAGATTTTCGATATCTCTGCCTGCGCCTCGGATAGTATTGCACCCTGAAACGCTCATAGCGGAAATTAAAACAACAGCCAATGCAAGCAATATTACAATTTCCTTCAGTCTTTTCATAGGTGTCTCCATATTATCGGCTTTTGCTCTGATTATGATTGACCTAAGAGAACCATTTTTTACGGAGTATTCTTAAGATGAGCGACAGGCCGAGTATTCCTGCGATCAAATAGCCGAGCATTCCTATGCTTTGCAGGCTGACTCCAAACACTGTTCCCGGCTGCGGTATTACGAAGCTCGAGGCGATAAGCAGTCCGGCAATGATAAGGGCGAAGCTGATTCTGTTTGAGCTTTCATCCAGTGAGCTGGAAAGCTCCTGCAGGTGTTCATGGTGGATGTGCATAGAGAACTGGCCGCGGCGAAATTTGCTCATTATGGCGTTAATATCGTCGGGCATTTTCCCGGCCAGGATCGCGGCGTCCTGCAGGCCTCGGCGCGTGCCGTAAAAGATTTTTCGGGGGTCGTACTGTTCGACTTTGAATCGCCAGGCGTATGGCTTGAGGTGGTCGATAATCTGAAAATCAGGATCCATAGCATCGGCGAAAGATTCGATAGTCATCATCGTCTTGAGCATCAGTGTAAACTGTGCCGGCGGATGGATGCGGTTGTTTCGCATAATCTCAAAGACCCGCGTGATAACCCTGCCAAAAGGTATCTCTCGCAGGGGCATATCATGGTATGTATCCAGCAGCTCCTCGGCGTCGCGCGTAAGCTTATGCATATCGGTTTGCGAGTGTATCATATTGGCGCGTTCGATAGCGTTGACAATCCTGCGAGCATCGTTGTCAACGATCGAAAGCACCATTTCATTGAGCAGAGTGCGGTCGCTGGAGGACAGCCGAGCCACCTGCCCGAAATCCAGCGGGGCAAGGATATTTTCCGGCAGCAGAAAGAAGTTGCCCGGATGCGGATCGGTGTGAAAGAACCCGTGGTCGAATACCTGCTTGAGGACGAAATTCGCCCCTCTCTCGGCGATTATTTTTGGTTCGAGGCCGGCTTCGGTGACGGCTTTCTGGCTGCCCGGTCGGATGCCCTTGATATATTCCATCGTCAGCACGCCGTCACTGCAATAGTCTTCATAGACTTTGGCGATGTGGACGGTCGGGTCATCTTTGAAGCGGCGGATAAAGTGTAACTGGCTTCGCCGCTCTATCGACAGATCGACTTCTTTCATCACCGCGTCGGTGAACTCATCGACCATTCGCTGGGGATCGACTGTTTCGTCCTCAAATACGGTCGCTTTTAGCAGGCCGGAGACTTCGTGCAGTATTTCGCATTCCGTGCTGATTATGTTCTCGATGTTTGGCCTGCGTATTTTCGCGGCGACCTCTTGGCCGTCTTTTGTTACGGCGCGGTGGACCTGTGCGATACTGCCGGCGGCAAGAGGCTTTTTGTCAAATTCTTTGAATAGCTTCCCGACTTTGTCGCCGAGCTCCTGCTCAACCTCGGCCTTTATATCCTCGTAAGTTTCGGGGGGGACCTGGTCCTGAAGCCGTTCAAGCTCGGTGATGTATTTGGGTGAAACCAGATCAGGCCTGGTACTTAAAAGCTGGCCGAGCTTTATGAAAGTCGGGCCAAGCTCCTCAAGCGCCAGGCGCAGGCGTTCAGGACGGCTGCGCTGGCGATGGGCTTTTTGTTTGGCTGTTCGAGGTATTTTGTGCTTACCAAGCCGTAATTTGAAGCGCGCAGACACCGAACCTGCGACATCTTCGAAGCCGTATTTCATCAGCACCCTCACTATGTGACGGTACCGCCGCAGGTGCTGGACTCTGCGGCTAAGGCCTAATCCCCATTTGGCCAAAGCAAAATCCTCCCAGGCTTACTTTTTGAGCTGGTCGATTTTTTTCTCGAGCTTTTTGATGTCGTCTTTGGTGGCCAGGTCGAGCTTTTTGACGGTGGCGTTGACCTGATCGGCGACGATTTTTTCGAGATTTTCACGGTTCTTATGAGCCATATCCATCATATCTTTGACGAATCCACTTTTGGCGCCTTTTTCGGCTTCGCCGCGCTTTACATACTCATCAAAAATCTTTTCGGCCTTTTCTTTGCTCATAGAAACGGCGCCCATACTTGCCAGTACCATTTTGTCGAGTGTTTCAAACATAACTGTCTCCCGTAAAAAAGTAACTCCTCGGTTTTCTCACCATTTACCTTAATGGTGACTTCACCGGCATATTAACACGAAAAAGCAATTTCCGCAACAATTCTGTCAAAATGCTTTTCGGCGCGATGTTTCTTGATACGGCAGGATTTTTGCAATATACTCAAATTCGGTTTTTCGGTGTTTTTGACGGATGGATGATTATGCGGATAATTGCCGGTTCAAGGCGCGGTATGAAGCTTAACAGCCCAAAGACGGATGTCTCTCGGCCTATTACTGACGCGGTTAAGGAGTCGCTTTTCAATATTCTTCGCAGCTATGACCTGCCGGTCGAAGCGAAAGTGGCTGATGTCTTCTGCGGGGTTGGCTCGATGGGGCTGGAGGCTATCAGCAGGGGGGCGGAATCGGTTACATTTATCGAGCGCGAGCCGGTAATTCTTGATACGCTGAAAAAAAACATAGCGAAGGCGCGGTTTGAGGAACAGGCCAGAGTGCTGCGGGCTGATGCTTTTCGCGTTGGTGCGGCTGCCGGTGCGGATGAGCGGAAATATGATCTGGTGTTCATTGATCCGCCGTATAAGAACACCAATGATGTAGGCCCGGCCTCGCCGCTGGCGGCGATGTTGAAGATATTGCAGCACCAGATAACTGAAAAAGCCATAGTCGTTGTTCGCACGCACAAGAAGGTAGAGATGCTGCGGCGTTATGACAAGCTGGAGACAATCGACACGCGCACCTGGGGGTCAATGACGGTGAATCTGCTTCGGGAAAAGACCAATGACCAGTAAACAGGCCGCGATTAAAGTTGTCAAAGCATTGCAGGAAAACGGCTATCAGGCGCTGCTGGCAGGCGGATGCGTGCGCGATATGATTATGGACAGACAGGCCGAGGATTATGATGTAGCCACTGACGCAAAGCCCGAACAGGTGATAAAACTTTTCAGGAGGACTCTGAAAGTTGGGGCGAAGTTCGGCGTCGTGATTGTTATGCTGGGCGATAAACAAATCGAGGTGGCGACTTTCCGAGCCGAAAGCGATTACGCCGACGGGCGGCATCCGGAAAGTGTGCACTTTTGCGACGCCCGCCAGGACGCTTTGCGGCGGGATTTTACGATTAACGGGATGTTTTACGACCCCGTGACTGATGAGCTTATCGACTATGTCAACGGTCGGGAGGATCTGGAGAAAAAGACTATCCGCACCATTGGCGATGCTGATGAGCGGTTCAGCGAGGATTATCTGCGAATGCTGCGAGCGGTGCGGTTTTCTACTCAGCTGGGCTTTGCTATCGATGCGGCGGCCTGGGAGGCGATTGGCAAAAACGCCTCGAAGATAACCGGTATCAGCGGCGAGCGCATTTGCGCCGAGCTTGAAAAAACACTTGTCAGTCCCAACCGAGCCGTAGGTGCGGAAATGCTGATAGAATCATCTTTGGCGGAGCGGATTTTCCCCGGTTTTGATGAAAAATGCGATCAACAGGCTATAAAAACCCTTGCTCATCTGCCGCTGAAAGCTGATTTCTTTCTTGCTCTTGCCGCTTTTTTTGCAGGATGCGAAAGCGATTTTGCTTGCGAGCGAGCGAAAATACTCCGCCTTAGCCGAAATCAATCAAAGCATCTGAAGTTCCTGCTTGTCAACAGAGGCAAATTGCTCGATGCGCAAATGCCCCGGGCTGATTTACGACTGATAGGTTCGGAGGAATTTTTCGATGACCTTTTCGCGCTGGAGTCGGCCATTCAAAAAGCTCAACATCCGCACGACGCGGCTGCGCTGGAGCCGCTGAAAAAGATCAAATCGCGTCTTGTCAAAATCCCCAAACCGCTGCGGCCCGAACCGCTCGTAACCGGCGATGACTTAATAGCAATCGGCGCCAAACCAAGTCCTGCATTAGGCAGGCTATTGAACCAGATATATCGCCGGCAGCTTGAGGGTCAGATTACAACCAAAGGCCAGGCTATAAAGTCGGCGCAGGAAAAACTCAAAGCAAAAAAACCGCAAAAGTAGCCCTTCAAAACGAAACTCAGTCCGAAAGAGTTTTTTTGCTTGTCGCGATTCTTATTTCGGTTGCGTCGCTGTGAGCGATTGCCGCAAGGCCGTACTGTGCTTTTTCGTAGGGGATTTGCCGGTCTATTCGCAGGGTTACGATGCCGCTGTCACTATCGGCAAGGGCGTCGTTGAGCATTTCGGTCAGCAGTGTGGTTAATTCGGTATAGTCAGGGTCGGATATTTTCTCATGGCCGACCGCAAAGACCGTATCCGTTGATGAGGGCTGGACGATTGAAAGCGTAACCGGCGGCAGCGGCTGGGCAGGCGTATGGGAGTGCGGGCAGTCTTGCGGAACTTCAACCGGAAGCGCTTCGGATTCAATAAACTGAAAAACCACCAGAAAAAAGATTATGAGCAAAAATACAATGTCAACAAGCGGGGTGATATTAAAGCCTATTCGGCCTGCTGATTTTTTTGCAATTACCAGGTTTTTGGGTTTCATGTCTGCTGCCCGTGCAAAGGTTCGCTCTGTGCTTTTTTGCGCGCCGAGAACTGGCTGATTGCCGCTCGGTAGGAATCTGATGTGTTCTCGCCATGTTCTTCGAGGTGGCCGGCCAGCTCCGGTATTATTCTCTGTGCCGAGGCGGCGGCTTGTGTAATCACGGATTCTATATGATTTGTCATAGCGCCATAAAAAGCCAGTGCCGGAATCGCGATAAGCAGTCCCCACAGGGTGGTTACCAGGGCGATAGAAATGCCCTCTGCCAGTTGTGCCGGCTGTGGCTGACCGGCGGCGATAACGATAGCGTTGAAAAGTTTGATCATCCCAAAAACTGTGCCGAACAGTCCTATCATCGGTGATATATTGCCGATGATATTTAGCCACTCGATTTTACGCATCAGAGCCGATGTTTTGTCCTCGAGGTTGCGGCTGACACGGTGCGTTAATGTCTCTGCATCGGGCAGGTCGCCGTTGATCGATCCGCGTAAAATTTCCGAAAGTATGTTGGTGTTGCCGTTTGAACTGTGCCAAAACAGTGAGCTTGTTCTAATTTCTGCCAGTGCGTCCGCTTCGGCGGTTTTGGGCAGGAGTTTGCTTTTTCGCAGGTTCAGTGCGGCATTGAGAATCAGGTACATTGTTACAACCGACATCGGCAAAAGTATGAACCAGACTATCGGGCCGCCGGATATGACGAACTGCTCGAAAAGGGTCTGTGAGCCTGCCGAGGAGCCGACAATGCCGGCTCTGGAGACGAAGATAAGACTTCCGGCCGTAAGGGCTACAATTATTAAAATACCTATTTTTATCGCAAATTTGTTCACTGCGCTTATATCCTTTTATACGAAAATTCTGTAAGGCTATATGTTACTTATCAGGGGGCTTTGATGCAAAGAAAATCGCCGCCGGTTGTGTTTGCAAGAGTTTCAAGCATTCGGCTTTCAGCGGGGTCAGCCCAGATGGCGATTGTGTTTATCCTTGCCGATGGTGCGTGAGCTTTGAGCACGCCGGTCATCCGGCTTATAAACTCGTCTTCATCGCCGCCGGTCATGTCAAAAGCGTCTGTTAAGAAGTATATTACTTCCGGTGCCTGGTTGGAATGGTCTGTTACCGTCGCTGCCGCTTGCAGTGCTTTTGCGGCTGAGGTTTTTCCTTCCGGGCCTATCGAGTTTATGAACTCTGTAGCGTTTTGTTTAGTGTTTGGGCTGGCTCGGAGCATTCGACCCGGCGAGAATTCCATTATCTGTCCGTTGCCGAAAAAAGTAACCGCAAAATACTGATCGGGGCCGAGGTCTGAAATTGATTCGATAAGCTGTCGCCGCACCCTGCTGAAGAAGCCGTGCGTACTGCCGGAAGCATCTACAAGATATGATATCCTTGTTGCTTGTGTTTCTGAGCCGAAAAAAGCCGTTGACGGCGCCGCCGCTGCCGAGCGTGTAACTGTTCTTCCGGCGGCGGGAGAATTTTTCGGCCGTGCAAGGATTGAGCCGCTATTTCCTCTGTTAAGAATTTCATCGGCGGCATTATTTTCATTATTTATCGTGGGGCTTTGTGAATCTGAGACCTTTGGTTTGGGTGTTGTAACGGCGGTGCGGGATAATTGTTCAACACGGCTTATTGCCGCGGCCTGAGTGGTCGATTCTGCATCGGAGGGTTGCTCTGCGCTTAAATGGACTACGCAAAGAATTGCCAGTATGACAATGTGCAGCGCAACAGAAGCGAAAAAGACCCAGACAGTCTCGGGGCCTTTTTTCTGTTCGCTATTGGTTTTATCTGCGATTCGCGGCAAAATCTCTCTCCATTACGAATCGAATACACGCACCTCGGAATGTCCCGGCGTCAGAACATTATAAATCAAAATGGCCTCACCGTTTTCCAGACGAATACAGCCCTGCGAGCTTTGTGTGCCGATAGTTTCCGGTTCGTTTGTTCCGTGTATAGCAAAGCCGGTTCGTCCAACAGCGTTGCCTTCGATGCCTTTGAGCGCTATCCATCGCGATCCGAGCGGATAGTCCGGGTCGGTCGGCTCGTATGTGTTTCCGCTTACGGGGTCTGTCCATCGGGGCTTGATGAGCTTTCCGCCCAGTTCCACCATCCACAGGCCGGTAGGCGTCTCCATACCGGCTTTTCCCAGGCCTACATCGAACCGCCGCACAAAAGTATCCTGCAAATATAAATCGAGCGTAAAGTTGGTGCGATCGACTTTGCAGTGGAACGGCCCATTGACGACTTTTATGTTCTGACCTGCCCGAAGCGCTTCCGGTCGTATGATATTGTTTATCTCGCCCAATATTTCCCAGGGTGTATTAAATTTTCTTCCGATATTCTGCAGCAGGTCGCCTGGCTGAACATTATAGGTCTTTGCCAGGTCGTCGCCGGGATAAACTTTGCTGCTGAAGAGCCATTTATCGGAAAGCTCTTCCATATACTCTCTGATTTGTTCTTCCTGTCGCTGGTTCATTTGAAGACTAAGCGCATCGTTGAGCATATCTCGAGCTTCGATTACGGAATCGGAGTCTGCTTCGACCAATGCTTTTGCATCGGTTAGCATATCATCAACCTTTGTATTGGCGTCTCGGGTTGATTCGGCGCGCTCGGGTTGTTCGGACGGCTGCTCAACGGTTGGCTCAGGGGTTGGTTCCGGCTCTGGCTGTGTGATTTCTTCGGGTAAGTCTGGCGGCTGCTGAACGACTGGTTCGCTTTCAGGCTCCCTCTGGCTTTGGCGCGGTTGAGGCTCAGGCCTTTGCTGCGGTTCGGTTTGTTCGGCGGGTGTATTCTCTGCAATAGCAGAAGCAGGCTCACGCGAGCCAAACGGCCAGATTCCAAAAGCGTACATTACGATAAGCAGCATAACAACAGCGGCTGAAATGATGTATCTGCGGCGGTTGCGCTTGCGCCTGTAATTGTAGCGACTCGGGCGATATCTTCTTCGAGCCATTATTTACCTCCTTAGGCGACCCGTTCATGGTCTAAATCAAAATCAATTACCTGTTCATCTGTTACCAGTGAATGCACCGGCTGATCGTAATGGGCCACGGGTACTTTTTCAAGCAACTGCTCGCTGAAAGCAAGCCCGCAGCGGTGAGCCTTTAATTTGGCATTGGCAAAGAACCTGTCATAATAGGAGCCGCCTCTGCCAAGTCTGTTTCCTGCCATATCGTATCCCAGTGCAGGAGTAACAATCAGCTCAATAGATTCCAACGGTACATCAGTAGTCATTATCGGATTTCTAAGCCCTGCCGCTTCAATGGAAAACTCGTGATTGTCTGCCATTATTTTCACCGGCGCCATTTCTTTTTTATGGGCGGACATTTTCGGCACCACTACGGTTTTTCCGGCCTTCCATGCCGCTCGTATGGCCTGTGCCGCATCGATTTCATGCGAGAAAGACATAAACAGCATAACTACGGAGGCTTTTTGGAAGTTATCCGTCTGCACAAGATTCCTGCATGCGCGAGCACTTTTTTGTTTATGCCTGGAGGCAGGAATCCGGCGCAGTAGATGTTTAATATGGCTTCTTAGCTGCTGTTTTTCCATAATAGTTTCAATGTTGGCCTGAATCCGTCCCATTTGAATTCTCTTTTACCAATTTTTCCAGCTTTTGTAAATACAGGGACATTATTTTTTCCTGTCCCCTGTCGGTAGGTTCGTAATACTTTTTTGCCTGATCAGCCGGCATATAATGCTGCTTTACGAAGCCTTCGCGGTAGTCGTGCGGATATTTATAGTCTGCGCCTATTCCCATTTTTTTGGCCGCGGCATAGTGGCTGTCTTTAAGGTGGCTGGGTACTGGTATCGTAGGCAGGTTTTTGACATCGGATACGGCCTTGCCTATGGCAGCGGTGGCGGCGTTTGACTTGGGTGCGCAGGCTATGTATATCGCGGCCTGAGCCAGAGGAAGCTGTGCTTCGGGCAGGCCGATAAATTCGCAAATCTGCACTGCTGCCGCTGCCAGAATAGTTGCCGTCGGGTCTGCGTTTCCGACATCTTCGGCAGCGCATATCGCGATTCTTCTGGCAATAAAGCGTATATCTTCGCCGCCTGTGAGCATTCTGGCAAGCCAATAGACAGTCGAGTCCGGATCCGAGCCTCTCATTGATTTTTGCAACGCAGAGGCCAGATCGTAGTGGGTGTCGCCGGTGTCGTAGAGCACGGCCTTTTGCTGGATAGATTCTTTGGCGGTTTTCAGGTCGAATTTAATTGTTTTGGTTTTATCCTCGTCTGTCTGTGAAAGAACGCCCACTTCCAATGCCGACAAAGCTCGCCTGGCATCGCCGTCGGACGCCGCGGCCAGATATTCAAGCGCATTCGATTCGGCGTTTATTTTATACTCACCCAGGCCTCTTTTCTTATCCGAAATAGCCATTTGAAGCAGTTTTATAATGTTTTCCGCTGAAAGCGGCTCAAACCGAAAAACCGTACTTCTTGAGATAAGCGGCGAGTTTACGGAAAAATACGGATTTTCGGTTGTCGCTCCTATTAGAATTACCACGCCCGTTTCCACATCATCAAGCAGCACATCCTGCTGGGCGCGGTTAAAACGGTGTATTTCGTCTATAAAAAGCACCGTTCGGGCGTTTTCGGCGGCGAGACGATCTCTTGCTCGTCCGATAATATCACGGATATCTTTAACCGTCGCCGCAGGCGCGCTTAAATATCGGAAGGCCGCGTTGGTCTGACCTGCGATGACCTTTGCAAGTGAAGTTTTTCCAACGCCTGGCGGGCCATAAAAAATAAGGCTGGTTAATCGCTGAGCGTCCAGCATTCTTCGCAAAAGTTTTCCTTTGCCCAGAAAATGTTCCTGGCCTACAAACTGTTCGAGATTCTCAGGTCGCATCCTTGCCGCCAACGGCTGGGCCGATGCAAGCCTTTGGTGCTCTTTTTGCGAAAACAGCGTATTTTCGTTGATATTATCGGTCATAGTAGTCGGACATTATAACACGGTGTGCCGATATTCCGAAAAGATATTTGCGTTTTGAGATACACGCCGGTTAGTATGATGATTAAGGGATTTCCTGAATTTGAATTATTTGAAAAAAAGTTGCATTTTTGACTTTACTTCATTTCATAACTGCTATATATATAACGCTTGGTAGCACTGATAACAGGGGTTTATATGTTTGTTTGATTTGATATATCAAAAGGCATAAGGGAATCTGCCTCACAGCCGGCTTAACAGTTTTGTTCCGGATAAAAAAGTATTTGTGAAACTTTTTTTAAGTTAATCTAAGGTTGTATGCCGATAGACCCCTTTATGAATACTGGCGGTTGATACATTTAAGGCCAGATAAAATATAAATTCGTGTGAAAAGAAAGTAAGTAAATGGTTTGGGTAATGGTTTTTAATGGAAAGGAAAAGGCTATGAAAACAAAAGTAACATTACTAATGACAGTTATGCTGTTACTGACAGCAGGGTTGGTCCAGGCAAACTGGACAATGGACCGAATCGACGGCACATTCGACCTGACTTACCACAGTGCTTATATGTGGCGTGGTTTTGATGTTTACCACGGCAAGCACGGGGAAGGCGCTATCAATCCAAGCGTTGACCTTCAGTTGGGAAATGGCTTCGGACTCTACGCCGAGTGGGTAAGGGCTAACACAAGCGGTTTTGAGAAGCAAGAGCGACTCAATGCCACGCTTTACTACGGCGACATCGTTCTTGATGCAGAGCCTTGGGAAACGGATTATAAGGTAGGCTACACCTTCTTTAATTTCCCTAATAATTCTTACAGAGATTGGAGTATGAATGAGCTTTTTGCCAAGGCGTCTATGCCACAGATAATCGGCGCAGGGGTAACCCCTTATCTGGGAGCTTACTATGCCTGGAACACCCGAAGTGGTGGGCCGGCTGACAGCGAGGCCGAAGGATGGATGGGTCAGATTGGCGTTGGCTATGACTATCGTATCGAGGGTGTTGCCGCGGATATCCCCGCGATGGACCTGAACTTCTACGGCGAAGTCTGGTACAATTCAAACGCATGGGGATTTTTGAGAGATCCTAACCTCATTGGTGACCGACTTAGCGATGGTCTGGGCCATGACTGGTCGCATTATGTTCTCGGCGTGACAACAGAAATGCCGGTAGCAGAGGGCTGGAACCTCGAACCCGGTCTGCACTATCAGCACAGGCTGAATAATTCTTTAGCTGAATCACCCAATGTCCTTTGGGCAACAATGGGACTTAGCTATGAATTCTAAAGTTTGCTAAGAACTTACTTAAGAAAGGGCCGGTTTAACGACCGGCCTTTTTTATGCGCTGGTATTATGTAAAATACAAAGCTTCAGTTTACAGCAACTTGATCTGATCAATTATGAAATCGCCGAATTGATTCAGGCAGGTCGTATAATCATTTTTCGGCAACAATCCAATATTTTGCTGAGCCCGATGAATATATTTCGTTGCGGTGTCCTGAGCATAGCCGATACTGCCTGCGGCCATAAGTGTTTGTTTTAATCGATGTTTATCCGCGAGCAATTGTTGTAAGTTATCGTGATTGTTATTACCGACATTTTCGACATAGTGGATAACAGGCAGGGTTAATTTTGCGCCGGCGGCATCGCGCCCGGCGGTTTTGCCAGTGTCATTTTCATTGGCCGTTATATCCGATAGGTCGTCGGCAATTTGAAAGGCCATACCCCAGTTGAGCCCGAATTGTGCAGCCGCGTCGGTATCTTCTTTCGATGCTTCCGAGAGCTTTGCGCCAAGCAGGCAGCAACATTGGAACAGTGACGCTGTTTTGTTTTCGATTATTTTCAGGTATTCATCTTGTGTAATTTTCCCGCTGTCATCTCTAAGCGACTGAGCGAGCTCCCCTTGGCAGATTCGGCTGGTAACATCGGCAAGTATTGCCGTGACTTCACCGGGAAAATCCGTGCAGAGTGTGAACATTTTACTGATTAAAAAGTCACCCAGCAGGACAGCCGCGGCGTTTGACCATTTTGCGTTGATTGTGGGTCGGCCTCGCCGCACCTTGCCGCCGTCAATCACATCATCATGCAGCAGTGTCGCGTTATGCAGCATTTGAAGTATAGCAGCAATTCGGATATGATTTTCATTTATTTGGCCAAGAGCTTTGCTGGCCAGAAGCACCATTTTCGGGCGCAGCATCTTGCCGCCTTTGGGGCTGTAGTCGTCAAGAATCGGCTTTAACTGAGTATCAGTGTCAAGCAGGCATTGCTCAAGCAGGTTTTCCACTTGTTCCAGTTCCGGTTCGATACAGTCGAACTTAGGGCAGGATTTTATAGATGAGTCTGACATTGCAATGGCGCAGGCGCTTTCCTCTGATATTTTATTCAGGAATTCTCCGGCTTTCTGCCGTGAGCGTATTCGTAAAATAATTTCCGCAGCTTAGCTGTTATGGGTCCGGGTTTGCCGTTGCCGACTACTCTGCCGTCGATCTCGACCACGCCGATAACCTCGGCAGCCGTGCCGGTAAGAAAACATTCATCGCAGACATAAAGCTCGAAACGAGCGATGTCTTTCTCTATAACAGGCAGCCCCTGCTGTTTGGCAAGTTCTATCACTATTGACCGCGTGATGCCGTTTAGCGCGCCGGCCTCTGTGGGGGGCGTGTAGAGTATGCCGTTTTTTACGACAAAGACATTATCGCCGGAGGCCTCGGCAAGATAGCCAAGATGGTTGAACATCAGAGCTTCCTGTACCCCGTGTTCGATAGCATCCATCGTGGCACAGATATTGTTAAGATAGTTAAGGCTTTTGATCTGCGGCGGCAGGGACATCGGATGGATGCGCATAGTCGCCGAGCTTATGACTTTCATGCCTTTTTCGTAAAATTCTTCGGGGTATAGCTGTATCTTGTCCGCTATTATAATGACCGACGGTTTCTTGCACAGAAACGGGTCCAGACCCAGCGTCCCGACGCCGCGAGTTACTATCAAGCGTATGTATCCGTCGCTTATCTCATTGGCGTTTACGGTTTTTTCAGTCACCTCAGAAAGTTCTTCGAGGGTCATCGGTATGTCCAGGCGTATTGCCTTGGCAGATTCGTAAAGTCGGACAAGGTGCGCCCTAAGCTCGAAAATCCTGCCGCTGTAAACACGAATACCCTCAAAGACACCATCGCCGTAAAGCAAACCGTGGTCGAATACCGAAACCTTGGCCTGAGCCTCATCAAGCAGTTGCCCGTCAATCCATATTTTCATTTAGCACTCCGAAACGCTGTAAAAAAAATACCAAAAAGCGCGCCTGTCATTTCAGCGGTGCGCACTTATTCTTACCTTTGATAACTCCGTCCTGCAAGGCAACGATTCGCTGGGCTCTGGCCGCTATATTGTCATCGTGTGTTACCATTACGATAGTCTGGCCTTGGCTGTGGAGCTCGTCAAATATCTTAAGGATACTGTTTCCTGTCTTTGAGTCAAGGTTTCCTGTCGGTTCATCGGCCAAAAGAAGGTCCGGCTTATTCATCAATGCTCTGGCGATGGCGACTCGCTGGCGTTCGCCGCCTGAAAGCTGATATGGTTTGTGTTTTAGCCGGTCAGACAAACCCAACTGCTCAAGTAATCGCCTGGCTCGTTTTTTGGCCTCTGACCGGACTCCAAACCAGCCAAAGACGCTCTTTGACACCATTGTAGGGATGTAAACATTTTCCAGGACATTTAGCTCCTCGAGTAAGTGGTAAAACTGAAAAACGAAGCCGACGGTTTTGTTGCGATAGCGATTCAGTTGGCCGTTTCGGGCGGCTGTAAGCTCCATATCGAGATATTTTACAGTTCCGGAATCCGGCTTATCCAGCGCGCCCAGGATGTGCAGCAGTGTGCTTTTGCCGCTGCCGGAACTGCCGACGATAGCGACAAATTCACCGGTTTTGACCGTCAAATCCACGCCTTTTAGCACTTTCACTCTGGCCGCACCCATTCGATAGGTTTTGTGGATTTTGTGGGCTGTTAGTATTTTTGAGTTATCAGTCATACCTGCGCCACCTGCAAAGTTTTAACCGGCTGCTGGTTGGCCGCCTTGAGACTCGGTATAAACGCCCCGATCAGGCAAATTGCTATTGCCGCCAAGGCGATAACGACGACCGTGGTCGTATCGACCGCACTGGGAATTTCGGTAATATCATACATTCGTCGATCCCAAAGCTGGAAATTATAGTTTTCATAAAGCCATTGTTCAATCTGATTTATCCGCATCAAAAACCCGATCCCTGCTGATGTGCCAATAATCGAGCCTGCCACGCCGGTTAAAAACGCAAAACCCAGGAAAAGCTGAAGTATTCCCCAGCGGACCGCTCCGAGGCTCTTTAGAATGCCGATATCTTTGGTTTTATGAGCGACTATCATATAGAATATAACGAGTATGATAAATACCGTGATTATAGCGATTAGGCCGAATATAGCGATCATCAGCGTTCTTTCATGCTCGATTGGCGCGATGACCGCTCGGCGAAATGTCCGCCAGCTTTCGACTCGCACCTGATCCAGCAGAAAGGCCTGGCTGGCGTCGGAGTTTTCTTCAACAAAATCCGCCCATAAAGCCGCGATTTCCCTGGTTCCCTGCTCGGTTGTTATGCCCGGGGCAAATTTTATGTGGATAGCAGAGGCTCTTTCCGGCGGGCCGTCCATACCTGCCAGTAACTGAGCACGCTGAAAGGGTATGTAAATATGTGAGGTATCGACCTCGGCCAGACCGCTTTGAACATCATCACTAAAGTAGAACTGCTGTGAGCTTACGATTCCCAGCCCTGCCCGCGCCAATGCTCCGCGAGCCGTCAGCGGAAAACTCGTAAGGTCAAACGCGAACACCGGTGGAAACTGACTTCGCTGATAAGTTCCGTCTGGTGCGCTTGTGGCGACCATTCCAACGCCCATAACCGCACCATCGGCATCGGTATTATGAGGCGGCTTAAAGGCGTTTTTGTAATCCTCGCGATTATAGTAGAGCGCCTCATTGAACGCGGTAACCCTGGCAAAAGTTTCGATATCTATCCCGACTAATTCCGTCGGTCTGTTCCAATCGCTTCCTCGGTAGGAAAGCAGGGCGTATGTGCGAACCACCGGCGAGGCCGCGTAAACATAATCGGTCTGCTCAAGCTTTTCGATAAACTGACCGTAATAAGGAAATCCTACCAGCGAGTCGGTTGTAACAACCGCGTCGCCGACCCAACGGTGATTTTTCTGTTCGAACTCCTGCAGGAGTCCTGTCATTATGGTCAGAACAACAAGCACCATAAAAACACACACCGCGACCGCAAGCACCGCGATCCAGGTAATCGGCCGCTTAATCAAATATCTCGCTGCCAGCGTAAGCTTATACACAGTTATTCATACCTCAGGATATCGACTGCTTCTGTTCTGGCCGCGACTACCGCCGGCACAAGCACACCGACAACCGCCGCTATAATAGCGAATAAAACTATCCATATCGCCGCGGAGATGTTCACCTCGTTTGGAATCCGCTCAAAAACATATACGCTACTTCGCCATATCTTAAAGCCGAGCATTGAGCTGATAGCCCGCTCTACATAATTAATATTATGCGTTACGATAGTCCCCAGCACCACTCCCAGCGCAGAGCCGACAACGCCCAGGCACAGTCCGAATGCCAGAAATATGGACGCCACGGAGAACCGAGACAGCCCGCAGCTTTTTATAATCCCGATATCGCGCCGCTTGGTCATTACTATCATATAGAAGATACAGAAAATAAGCAGTATTGCCGCCGAAGAAAGGACACCGAAAATGAGCATCAGCACCGCCATCTGTTTTTGCAGTTCGTTAATCGCCATCGCGGTCATTTGCGCAGCCGTGCTTACATAAGGATGCGAAGCCTGATAATCCGGCAGGTTCCGGCTGACAGCGAACTGATGCCACGCCTGCTGAATCGGCTCCAGCATAGTATCCGGGTCTGTTCCGGGTGCAAGGGCGATATGAAATCTCTCATTGGCACCTCTGGTTCCGGGCCGGGACCTGGCCAATTCGCGGACACGCTCAAAAGGCAGATACACATCCTGCTTATCACGAAAGTATATTCCCGTGAAACTTATGTCGCTGATTTCAAAATCCGCATAGCGAGTCCTTATACCCGGGGCGGAACTATCGTCACTCGTCTCGGTAACAGAGCCGGTGGTCAAGACAACAGATTCATCGAGCCAGGTTTGTTTAACTGCATCAAGGTCATAAACATCGGTGTCAGGATCCGGCTGAGCCAGAAGCCCTATTCCGACAAAGCCGGTCTGCTCATTACCAAACAGCGGCAGGTCATCGGAGTCCTGGCCCAGCACAAGTGAGTCCTGCAAATTGGCCACTTTGCTGTAGCTCTGCGGTTCTATGCCGCAGATACGAACCGCTTTTACATCACCTCTGCCAAGATGAAGCAGTCCGTGAGTTTCAAGCACAGCCGCGGCTGCACGAACATTCGGCAGCCGTTCAAGATATTCTATAAAATCCTCGTGGTCGTCAATCACTATACCCGGATCGAGATAGATGTCACCATATATCTCTGCCGTGGCTTTTTCGATGCCTTTTATGAAACCTCCGAAAATGCTCGATACAACAATAAGCAGCGCGCACGCCAAAGCAACCGCACCGATACTAAGCAGGACGATTCTTTTTTTTCTGAGGTATCTAAGAAACAGAAAAAGTTTCAACATAGCGACTACTCACCAGACGAAAGAGGCTTTAACATTGGAAACAGTATCACTTCGCGGATACTGGCGGCGCCGGTAAGCACCATTATCAATCTGTCAATTCCAATCCCAAGTCCTCCTGCCGGCGGCATACCGTAGTTCAGAGCGTTCAGGAAGTCGGCATCCATTGTCGCCATTGTTTCTTCCTGCCCCCGAAGCTGTCGGCGGAAATTTTCCTCCTGAACCTTCGGGTCATTAAGCTCGGTGTAGGCGTTTGCCAGTTCCATTTTACCTATGAAAAGCTCGAAGCGTTCGGCTATTTGCGAATTATCTTTTTTTGTCTTTGTAAGCGGGCAAATCGCCGCCGGATAATCATAAACGAATGTCGGATTAACCAGATGCTGCTCGACGGTCGCCTCAAAAACTTCGTTTATGACAACCGCGTCGTCCATTTTTGATTGAGGTATTTCCAACTGCTGTGCTTTTTTGCGAACCGCGTCAATATCCTCGATATCACAGCCGGCGTACTCGGTGAGTAAGTCGGCATATTTTGCTCTTCGCCAGGGCGTGCTGAAATCTATCGTCATATCGTTGAACTCGACCTGCGCCGAAGGACAATGCTCCTGGACCAGCCCAACAATAAGCTCCTCGGTCAGATCCATCATCACATTATAGTCGGCGTAAGCCTGATAAAGCTCCAGCATTGTAAATTCGGGGTTGTGCTGTCGGCTTAGCCCTTCATTGCGGAAATTGCGGTTGATTTCAAAAACGCGCTCCATCCCGCCGACAAGCAGCCGCTTGAGGAAAAGCTCGGGCGCGATACGCAGAAACAAATCAATATTCAGAGCGTTATGATGCGTAACAAACGGCTTGGCCGCTGCTCCGCCGGGCTGAGACTGCATCATCGGAGTTTCAACCTCGATAAACTTTCGCTGCTGTAAAAAATCTCGCACCGACGCCACAATACCGCTGCGTTTTTTGAAAAGCTCCATAACATCCGGATTTGCCCACAGGTCAACATATCTTTGTCGATACCGCATATCAACATCGGCCAGGCCGTGAAACTTTTCCGGCGGCGGAAGCAGGGATTTGCCCAGCATTGCAACATCATCTGCCCAGATTGTTATCTCGCCTGTGCGGGTTTTCCCGAGCTGTCCTTTTGCGCCGATAATGTCACCAAGCTCCAAAAGCTTGACAAAATCCCACTGCTCGGCCAGCAGCTTTTTACTCAGGCCTACCTGAATTGAGCCGCTGGAGTCGCGAAGCGTCAGAAAGATAAGCTTTCCGATGTCTCTTAGCAGGACAATTCGCCCGGCGCAACCGGCCTGCTGCGATTGGTCATCTTCGACGAAGTTCTGTTTTATCTGTTCAGCAGGGACAATGTCCTTGTCATATCGACTGCCGTAAGGATCAATTCCAAGCCCGCGTATCTTTTCTGATTTTTCGATTCTTTGCTGTTGCAGCTTGCTTATATCTTCGTTGCCCGCCATAGATACTTTCTTCCGTGAAATTATTTTGATTCGGCTAATTGTTTCTGTTCTGACTGTTGCTCTATCAGCATCGTTCGAGCCGTGAGCAAGCCAATAGCCAGTTGGGGATCCGCTTTTATCGTCTCATCAATATCGAACTTTTCGACCGAATCCTCATCATCTTCATAGCCTTCCTTAACCAATACATCATTTTGTCGCTGGACTTCGAGCATTTTGCGAAGTTCTATAGAGGTTAGCTCCACTTCTATGTTTGGCGCCACACCCCAGTCGTCGATGCCTTCGGATCTGCTTTTAACTCGCTGGCCGGAGGGCAGATGGTAGTACGCCATAGTGTATTTAAGCTGTGCCCCGCCGCCGGGATATTGCGTAATACCCTGAACGCTTCCCTTGCCGTGAGTGCGAGAACCTACGAGGATAGCTCTTGTGTGGTGGTCATCTGCCAATGCCCCTGCCACAATTTCAGAAGCGCTTGCCGACGATGAATTTATTAACACAACTATCGGATAGTCACCGCGAGTTTCTTTCGAGTCGGCAGATGCGTATGTCCATACTCCGAAACGAGGCCTGGTGCTGACAATAAGGCCGCGGTCGAGGAACTTATTGGCAACATCGGTGGCCGCGTTAAGCAGTCCGCCGGTATTGAAGCGAAGATCAAGAACCAGACCCTGCATACCTTCGGCTTCGAGGTTGTCAAGCACAGCCGCCAGCTCTTTGGCGGTTTCCTCTCCGAAACTTGTAAGGCGAACATAGCCTATCTTTGATTCCGGGTCTAACATATAGTGCCAGTTGCCGCCGGTGTCGCGCTGCCAGCCCCGAACCGTAGGCACGCTTATTTTAGCTCGCGTAATTGTAATGTCTCGCTTTTGTTCACTTCCTATAGAACGAACCGTTAGCGTTACCTCCGTATCCTCCGGCCCGGTGATATAAGTTACTGCGCAGTTAAGGCTCATATCCGTGGTATCGATATCGTCAACATGAGTTATGATGTCACCTGCGTTCAGGCCGGAACGATGTGCCGGCGTTCCGGGCAAAAGACTCGAAACGGTAAGCAGTCCCTGACGACGCGATATTTCTATTCCGATACCGGTAAATTCATTTGTCATCATTCTCTGAAAATCTTCGCGCTCCTTAGGCCAGACAATGTTGGTGTAAGGGTCAAGAGCGTGCAGAGCCGCCTCAGAAAAATTGGCGATAAGCACTTTTTCAGGCATATTGACTGTTTGTTCGTTGAGTTTGAGGACATTTCGGAACAGGTTCACGAATTTGTCCCTGGTAACACCTTCGATATTTTGTTTGAGCTCGGTAAGTCTCGAATCAAGAGAATCAGTCCATACTTGCAGTTTTTCGCTGCTTGGTCTGGTTAACTTGTCCTGCCATGAACCCTCGACATCCTCCTGTATCTGGTCGTATGAAAGGAACAGAACCTCACCGAGCATTTTGCTTCTGTTTATAGCTTCTTCTGCCATTTTTCCGTAGTCCAGCGGTTCGACATAATTGCCCTGAAGGGCGCTGAGTGACCGAGTGAAAATCTCCGGAGTTACTCCTTCATATCTTTCCCTGCTGGATTCGCACGGGCTGTCCTGAAACGAGGCAACGATGTTTGCCTTTTGCATCAGCTTTTCGGAGTATTGCTCGTAGGCCTCGTTGTCCTCATAAATCTCGCGCAGCCAGAAGTAGCAGTTCATATAAGCGTCGAGCCATTTGCCGTCGGCTTCATATTTACCCGCTCTGTCAAGGGCGCTCTGGACAATCTTCTGAACAAAAGGTGAATTCAGCAGTTCATCTCTTTGCTGCGGCGTTGCCAGTTCCTCTGCGGCCATTATTACCGAAAATGCCTCGACAAGATGATCCGGATTATTGAAATCTTTGGCTTCATCGAAGTCAACCTCCATATCGTCGGCAAACTCTGCCAGATCCTCCAGGCCCTCGGCAACATCCTCGGCATCGACCAGCTCAGGTTCGGGCATATCAGTTGGCTCGTCCTCGGTTTCGGTATAGAATGCCTGACGCAGCTTATCCAGCTTTTCTAACTGTTCCATATAAGCTTGCTGTTTGTTGGCGTGGCGAATTTCGCTTAACTGTTCATATTCATCAATGACCGAGCTTAGCTTCTGGAGTCGACTGTCGCTTTCGATTTCAAGCTCTCGAAGTCTTTCGGCGGCTTGGGCGAAGTTTCCTGAGTATATTGTGCTTGTAATATCTGCCACCGGTTCGGAATTAACCACTTTCTCGCCGGTTTCTTCAGGATTCGGCGGTTTCTGCCGAGACGCCATTGCAAAGAGGTTTATTCCCGCCAAAAGAATTACAACAGCGGCCGCTGCTGAAAATAAACACCGTCTTAGATTTTTTTCATTTCCCATAATAGCCCGTATTATTCAAAAGAAGGTTTCTGTTTTTGTTTAGAAGGTTTTGTTTTCGAGATACTATTAAATATAGTATCAATATGTGTTGCTTTGGCCAAGCCCCATATATCTTTCTCTGCCGAAAGCAAGTTCCGATATGCCCTGAGGCCAGATGCTGAAAATAACAGCGCTTCTGTCGAGCGACTGGTCGGCGCTGAAAGTAAGAGCGTAGAATAGTCGATGGTACCGGCGGATAAGGCTGACATCGCTGCGAACATTTGAGCCGTGTTTGAAATCATACTGCTGGCCCACCACGAGCGAATACCGCGGATCAATATCATAGGTTGCACCAACCGTAAGAGCGTGCGAACCTCGCTGGTCTCCAATCTGAACATCTCTAAGATACCTGCTGCCAATATAATAACTAAGATCGGGCCACCTTTGCCTGCTTAGGCCTACATTATACTGCTGAACCGTACCGCCCTGCGTGTCATAATAGCCATCCGATATTATCGCCGTAGTATCACTAATCTGCCAAATATAATCGGCTGCAAAATAATGGCGTTGCGGCCCATGTCGTTCCTGCCTCCACAACTGCTCGTCAGGCAGATCAACATTAAATATATCCGGAGCGGCCTGAACCCTGAAAGGCACAAAAGGCCTGTTCCAAGTCATTCTGTCCGGTGCAAACGCCCTGTCGCCCTGATCGCTTACAAAAATAGCGCTTAAATCGAGCTTCATCCAGTCAACCGTCCTGCTTTGTTCAGCAGGGCCTCTTTGTGTCTGTAGGCGCTGCGAAATTCCTACGCTAAGGATATCGCGTTGTTCGATGATATCATCGGACTCATAATAAGACACTGCCTTGATTTCAGGCTCGATAATATGGCGAATCTGCTGCAAATCCCACAATCGCGAATCAATTTCGGGATATACTTTCCAGAACGGATCCGGTGCTGCGCGAACGCCGAGCTCTCCGAGCCACACAGAGTCGCTGCCGGGAGCGTCTGTTTCGGGCCCGCTGAAGCCGGCGCGGTCTTCATATGCGAAATTTCCGGCAACAAACGGCACAATATTGAAATTACCGACACGAAGCGGAGCGTCTATCTCGCTGCGATGCCAAATATAGTTGAACCCGCTCTGGTCAATGTCAACATCGGCGAAATCAGCGAATTTCTGGCGATATCGGCTTAGCTGCGTATTGCTGTAAAATGTCAGGCGGTCGTCGAATACGGATTCGCCGGCCAGGTGATATTCGACTGTAGGCAATTCCTCGAGCTCGCTCATAAAATTGTTGATTCGCCCCTTGCCGAGTATTGACAAGCCCCAGTTGTCTTGCTTGCGTGTTGCGTGCAGATAGGTTTCATGACCTGTTTCGAGATTAAACTCCGAACGATAGAACTGTTCGAGAAAGTTTCTGTCCGAAAGATAGCTCAAACCCGCGGTAAGCTGCCAGTCATCGGGCAGAAAGTGCCGGTGCTGAAAGCCGAGTCGCCCTCGCAGTTTTCGGGGAGGTTCCAGGTTGCGTCTGTCGGGTGTGCGGCCAAGTCGATCCTCGCCTCTGTCATGAATCATATAACCGGTAAAATCACCGAAGTAATCATCCCGTTCGTATTCTACATTTACACCTGCTGCCGGGCCTCTTTTGCTGTAATAATCCACAAGAAGCTCGGCGTTTGTGCCTTCGGGCTCCTGGAGTCCGAGCAGTCGCGACAGATACCAGCGTGTCTCCAGCGTTGCTCCGAAAGTGCTGTCGTGGCCGGCGTGAACGCTTTTGATTGGAAGATCGGGCCTTTCAAGATCGCTTCGCAGGCTCGGCCAGTAAAAAACTGTGTGGTCATAGTATTTCAGGCGAAAATCGGTAATTTCAGCGTCAAAGCTCGAATCGGTAGGGGGGTCATCCAGCGCGGTTTCGTCAACGATTCTAATCCTGCCGGCTGTGGCGGAAATCTGCGGGCTGTGGAATTCGCTTGATGTCAGGACAACATTGTCCGCCTCGAAAGTATTATGAGCGAATTGCCGAAGTCTGGCCGCACGAGCGTAAATCGGAATGCCCCGTGTGGTATCGAAAGTCTTCATCTGCGCTTCTACTGCCACCGCGTCGTGGCTGTGGAAATCGTAGTAAATCTCCGAGGCTGTAATTTCACGCAGTCCCTGAGTGAGCAGCACATCGCCGCTAAGGTAAATGCCGCTTACCCTGCCCTGTGCGAGAATGTCGGTCGAACCTGTCCGTTCGGCTCCTACATCCAGTTCGCGGTCGTAAAAATAGACAACCGCGCTGTCTGCCTGAAGCTCCAGAAAGTCAGTTTCGTTGATCTGGTGCCACAAAAAGAACCGCCCGATTATTGTTGCGGCCCGGCGTTGGTCATCAATCCGCGTAACCTCGATTTCGGGGGGAACAGCCCCGGCAGGAGCGATATTAACCGGATTCTGCGGCGGTTCGTCTTGCTCGGTCTCTTGTTGCTGTTGAGTTGGCTCTGCCGGTTGCGGCTGCTGCTGCGGTTCATCCAACTGCATAGGTTCAGCGGGGATTGAGCCACGGTCGCTGTCATCAACCGCAGGGGTCGTTAAACTCTTTGCTCGCAAGTAGATATCGCTGTTTTCAGGAGACTCGGCCTTGATGTCATCGGTCGTTACCAGCACCTTGCCGGTCGCGGTGAATGTGAGAAAAGCGGCGTTATGAGCGCAAAGTATGTCCTCGGTTATGAAAATCTCGCTGCCTTTAGGCCTTGAGGAGGAGATTTCGCCCTCCAAAAAGGCCTCAACATGGTAATTTACGGGCTGTTTCGGGTCCGAATCGGTATTAAAAGGGCTAAGCCAGACAACCGCTGCATCGGCTGAATACTGATATCCGGCTATAATTAAAGACGCCCGAGAGTCGAGGACTATTATATGGCTTCCGGTTTCTGTCGTATGGGTGGTTACATTGTCGGCCTTTAACCGCAGGTCTTCATCGACCAAATCGCCGGCATAAATCTCCGGCGCCGCCGTGAAAACCGCCGTTAGTAAAAAGACCGCAATTGTCCGCAAGCCGTGCCTGGCCATCTGTTTTGTCCCTGATTTTTATCAATTCATCTGCTTTCGGCAGATTATAGTCAAAATTGTGCTTTGAGCCAGAAAAAACACGATATTTGATCGATTACTTGCCTGTTGAGGGCAAATCAGGTAAAACAATTGCGATTGTAATGCGATCATCGGCATTTTTGTTTAACAGGAGCCTGTAATGAGCGGCCAGGAACGGTCAAAACATCAACAGAAAATAATTTCTCGCTATTATGATAACCTCGACACCATAATGCTGCAAAGGCTCAGCGAGCTGGTTACCGAGCTTTATCTTGCAGAATCCGATAAAAAGAAGCAACAGCTATGGCAGCGCGTGGAAAAAGCCATGACGAATCTGAAAATTCCTCCGGCCATCCGCCGGCACATTATGGAAAAACAGGATGTTGAGATACTGGCCAAGAATCTGCAGGACTGGCAAAAACGCAGCGGGAAAAAATAGCCGTATCTGCGAAGTTGGCGGCGGTCGTCGAGTCTGTATCAGGTGCGGGTGACAGATGGACGGGGCGGCAGGGCTTTTTTGTCGACAGGGGCTTAATGTGTATATTGGTGTTGAGTTTAATATACTTTGAGGGTTTGATATGGCGCAGGAATATTCGGTTAATCAGAAAGTTTACGCGACCGACACTATGGGCAAGCTCAGCATTGCGGATATGCTGGACTATTTCCGTCAGCAGGGGGCTTTGCGGGTTTCGGATCTGCATATAAAAATCGGCACTCAGCCGGCCTATCGCATTGACGGCAACCTCGTAAAGTTAAAGGGAGTTGTCATTGACGAGAACCTGGCCAAAGCTCTTATATACCCGCTTTTGACCGAAGAAAAGCTGGCCAAGCTCGACGCCGAATACAGCGTTGACAGTTCGTATAAGGTCGGCAGACTTCAGTTTCGGATAAATGTCTTCAAGGAAAACGACGGTGTCAGCGCCGCCATTCGCGCTCTTTCGCTGGATGTGCCGCAGGTCGAGGAGATAGGGTTCGCCAACAATGTCTGGGAGGATATTATCGAGCGAAAGCAGGGGCTTGTGCTGGTTACCGGAATTACAGGCGCCGGAAAATCCACAACGATCGCCTCGCTCATCGGCAGGCTAACCGAAAAATACGCTTATCGCGTGCTGTCCATAGAAGACCCTATCGAATATATTTACGAGCAGAAGTATTCGATGGTCTCTCAGCGCGAAGTGGGCAGGGATGTGCATTCATTTTCACACGGCCTGCGTGAAGCGATGCGAGAGGATCCTGATATTATCTTTGTCGGAGAAATGCGCGATCCTGAGACTATTACGATGACCCTTATGGCCGCCGAGACAGGCCATCTGGTGTTCTCAACGCTGCATACTCGCGATGTCGTCGGCTCGATAACGCGAATACTGGATTATTTTCCGCCTGAACGACAGCGCGAAGTCTGCAATCAGATGTCACTTGGTTTGAAATACATCATCAGCCAGAAACTCGTGCCTCGCAAGGACGGCCAGGGCAGAGTCGTCGCTATGGAAATCCTCAACAACAACTACGCCAGCGCGAACCTTATACGCACCGGTAAAATCGAACAGCTATACTCACAGCTTCAGACCCGCACCAAAGACAAACCCGACGAAAATATGATAACAATGGAAAGTCACCTTGCCCGTCTGGTCAAAGAAGACAAGGTCGATCTGCTCGAAGCCAAACGCTGGGTAAATCATATCGGTTCATTTATCGACGCGATGAAACGCTAATGAAAGGCATTATGAAATGTCGGTCGCCTTTACCTGTCCGCAATACATTTCGGCGGATGAATCGGGCATGGCGAGTAATGCGAAACGAAAAGCGGCGTGCTA
>Ga0207421_10000513_pt1 | contig 49671 bp, 55 predicted proteins | sample SodLakKL_010_SED_4_FD_187542 | JGI IMG/M metagenome (GOLD analysis project Ga0207421, IMG submission 187542) | Alkaline sediment microbial communities from Lake Tanatar, Kulunda Steppe, Russia - 8KL_010_SED (SPAdes) (version 2) | ecosystem: Environmental > Aquatic > Non-marine Saline and...
GGGGGCAATAGCCCCCCTCTTGCCGCGATCATTTTGGGATCGTCATTCCATCGCTTCCAACTCGTCGATGAAGCCCGCGATCATTTCCAGCCCTTTATCCCAAAATGCCGGGTCAGACGCATCCAGCCCGAAGGGCGCGAGAAGGTCTTTGTGGTGCTTGGACCCACCTGCGGACAACATCTCGAAATACTTGTCCTCAAACCCTTCGGGCGCATCCTCATAAGCTGCGTAAAGCGCGTTCACCAAGCCGTCGCCGAAAGCATAGGCATAGACATAAAAAGGCGAATGCACGAAATGCGGGATATAGGCCCAGAACGACTCGTAGCCGTCCATGTAGTCGAATACCGGCCCCAGACTTTCGGCCTGCACGCTCATCCACAATGCGTTGATATCTTCGGGCGTCAATTCGCCGCCACGGCGCGCATCATGCAGTTTGCACTCAAAGTCATAGAACGCGATCTGGCGCACGACTGTGTTGATCATGTCCTCGACCTTGCCCGCCAGCAAGACCTTGCGTTCGGCCTGTGATTTCGCATTCGCCAGCATCCGCCGGAAGGTCAGCATCTCGCCAAAGACGGACGCGGTTTCGGCCAGTGTCAGCGGGGTTGAGGACAGCAATTCACCCTGCCCGGCTGCAAGGCGCTGGTGCACACCATGCCCCAACTCATGCGCCAGGGTCATCACATCACGCGGCTTGCCCAGGTAGTTGAGCATTACGAACGGGTGCGCATCCGTCACGGTGGGATGGGCAAATGCGCCCGGTGCCTTGCCGGGTTTGACGGCGGCGTCAATCCAGCCTTGGGTGAAGAACGGCTCGGTCAGTTCGGCCAGCTTGGGCGAAAAGCCTGCATAGGCTTCCATCACAGTCGCGCGCGCTTCATCCCAACCGATCTGGCGGGGGGCGTCCATTGGCAAGGGGGCGTTGCGGTCCCAAACTTCCAATGTCTCTAGCCCCAGCCATTTGGCTTTCAGCGCGTAGTAGCGGTGGCTCAGGCGCGGATAAGCGGCCACGACAGAGTTGCGCAAAGCCTCGACCACTTCCGGCTCTACATGGTTGGCCAGATGGCGCGCGGTTTGCGGTGTCGGCATTTTGCGCCAGCGATCTTCGATTTCCTTTTCCTTGGCAAGCGTGTTGTGCACGCGGGCAAAGAGTTTGACATTCTTGCTGAACACCTCGGCCAAGGCGCGCGCGGCGGCTTCGCGCCGTGTCCTGTCTGTGTCAGTCAGCAGGTTCAGTGTCGCTTCAAGGCCAAGCGGTTCTTCCTCGCCTGCAACGTCAAATTCCAGCGCGGCCATTGTTTCGTCAAACAGCCGGTTCCATGCAGCAGCCCCGACAGTTGACTGGTCATGCAGGAATTTTTCCAGCTCATCCGACAACTGATAGGGGCGCATGGCGCGCATGCGTTCAAACACTGTGCGAAACCGCGCCAGATCGGCGTTTGCACTCAGCAGCGCATCAAAATGCGCGTCATCAATCCGGTTCATTTCCAGCGAGAAAAACACCAGCGGCGTGGTGGCAACTGTCACCTTATCCTGTGCATCGGACAGGAATTTCGCGCGCTCCGTGTCGATGGAGTTCTGATAATAGCGCAGCCCCGCGTAGGACATCAGCCGCCCGGCCACCATGTCGATCTTCTCGTAGCGGCGCACGCAATCGAGCATATTCGCTGCATCAAGTTCCGCCAGCTTGCCCTCATATGTTTTTGCAAAATCAGTACAGGCGGTTTCAAGGAACGCGAAATCATGCGCAATTTCCGGGGCATCTGGCGCGGAATAGAGCGCGCTCAGATCCCAGTCGGGCAATTCGCCAAATTCGGTGGTTGTGCAGCTTTGCTGGTCTAGGGCCATGGAAAATCTCCGCTAAGGTTATGGCGAACACTTAGGTCGCAACGGGCCTACCCGCAACCACTCTAGTCCATCTCCTTGAAGGGCCACGGCTTGGCGTCGCTGAAAATGGACAGATAGCGCGCCGCCTTGGCGACCCAATCGCCCACAAGACAGCCAAATTCCGCCAGCCGCGCGTTTGGATTGCGGTTGTCGATCAGGATGATGATGAACTGAATGCAGGCAATCAGAAACAGGATTGTTTGCGCGACAGACACCATTGCCGCAAGGATCAGCATATAGATCAGCCGCTTCCACAACTCTTCCTCTGGTCGGGTGAACGGGGTCGGATTTTGGGTATTCTCACTGTCTTGCATGGCAACCTCCAACAGGGCAAAGCCTTAGGGCGTGCTGATTTGACCCCCGCCAACCGCTGCCGCAACCCCTGTGGTGGACGGGCAGGATGTGGGAAGCCCGCGCGCCACGCGCATGGCCAGATAGGCGAAAGCTTGCGCCTCGATCATGTCGCCGTCAAGCCCCGCTGCCTCTGCGGGTTGAACCGGACAGGGCAGATGGGCGGCAATGCGGGCCATCAGGTCGGTATTGTGCCGCCCCCCCCCGCAAACCAGCACGCGGGCGGGCATTTGCGGCAGATAATCGAACCCCGCCCCGACCGATGCCGCGCAGCATTCGCTGAGTGTCGCCAGCGCGTCGGCATCGGCCAGATGGGCCACACGGTCCAGCATATCCGCAAACCCACGGTCGAGCGATTTGGGCGGAACACGGAAGAAAAACCCCTCGTTCAGGAACGTATCAACGACAGTTTGATCGACCGCGCCACTGGCCGCCAGCGCGCCCCCGTCATCGCGCGCGCGGCCCAGACGTGTGTGGCACAGGTCATCCATCGGCGCATTGGCGGGGCCAGTGTCAAACGCCAGCAACGCGCCTTGTTCTTCGGGTTTTGCCTTGCGCGGGTCTACCCATGTCAGGTTGCCAACCCCGCCAAGGTTCAGGAACACGAGCGGCGCATCAGCCTTGATGTGACGTGCCAAGGCGAAATGGTAGAACGGGGCCAGCGGCGCGCCCTGCCCGCCCAGCTTCACATCGGATGTGCGAAAATCCCACACCACCGGATAGCCCGCGACCATTGCCAGCACCGCGCCCGACCCCGCCTGATGGGTGCCGCGTCCGCGCGGGTCATGCGCAAGCGTCTGGCCGTGAAAGCCCGCAAGCTCGACCCCGTCGAACCGGGCCATCACTTCGGCATGGGCGGATTCGATTATTTCTGAGGCGGCCTCGACCTCGGGCGCGTCGGGCCAGCAGCCCATAACAGCGCGCAGTGCTGCGCGTTCTTCGTCAGAGTAGGGGCGAAACTCTGTTGGGCCAAAGGCTTCGATCACCTCGCCGTTGGTGTCCAGCATCGCCGCATCCACCCCATCGAAAGAGGTCCCTGACATAAGCCCCAACACTCGTTTGACATCGCTTTTCAACATGGGCTTTCCCTTGACACCTTGCAGCGATATAGAACCCGCATTCTGCCAGCCGGGACAAGCGAAAATGACCTACACGCCGAAATCAGATTTCATCCGCACGATGCAGGAACGCGGGTTCCTTGCCGATTGCACAGACCTGCAAGGTCTGGACGAGGCGCTGAGCAAGGGCGTCGTTCCGGCTTATATCGGGTATGATGCCACTGCGAAATCTCTGCATGTGGGCCATTTGCTGAATATCATGGTGTTGCGCTGGTTCCAGAAGACCGGGCATAAGCCGATCACCCTGATGGGCGGGGGCACGACCAAGGTGGGCGACCCCAGCTTCCGGTCAGAGGAGCGCCCCCTGCTGGACGCCGCAGCAATTGATAGCAATATCAACGGGATGCAGCAGGTGTTTGCCAAATACCTGTCCTACGGCGCGGGGCCGTCAGATGCGATTATGCTCAATAACGCTGAATGGCTGGACGGGCTGAATTACCTTGATTTCCTGCGCGATGTGGGGCGGCATTTCTCAGTGAACAGGATGCTGAGTTTCGAGAGCGTGAAATCGCGGCTGGACCGCGAGCAATCGTTGTCGTTTCTTGAATTCAACTACATGATCCTGCAAGCCTATGATTTCGTAGAAATCTACCGTCGGCATGGCTGCCTGTTGCAGATGGGCGGGTCGGACCAGTGGGGCAATATTGTCAACGGTATAGACCTTGCGCGCCGCATTGCGGATGCCGAGATTTATGGGATGACAACGCCCCTTCTGACCACCTCGGACGGGCGCAAAATGGGCAAAAGTCAGGGCGGCGCGATCTGGCTGAATGCCGATATGCTGTCGCCCTATGAGTTCTGGCAATTCTGGCGCAACACAACCGATGCCGATGTGGGACGGTTTCTGAAGCTGTATACCGAGTTGCCAGTGGAAGAGTGCAATCGCCTTGGCGCGCTCGAAGGGTCCGAGATCAACGCGGCGAAGATCATTCTTGCCAATGAAGTGACCACACTGTGCCACGGGCTGGAGGCTGCGCAGGCCGCCGAGGCGACCGCGCGCGATGTGTTTGAGAAAGGCGGGCTGGGCGAGGAGTTGCCGACATTTGCACTGGCCGAGCAGGAGTTGCGCGACGGCGTGTCGATGGCACAGTTGTTCGTGCGGGCGGGCTTGGCAAAGTCGGGCAAAGACGCAAAGCGTCTGATCGCGGAAGGGGGCGCGCGCGTCAATGATGCGCCGGTCACCGATGCGGGCCAGATGGTCGATGCCAAGGATTTGGCCGAGCCAATGAAGCTGACCGCTGGCAAAAAGCGCCATGCTCTGGTGACGCGCAGTTAAGCGATGTGCCGCAAAATCGGCCAATTTGCATCATGTTGCGCAGACCACGCGCTCGTGACTTGCCTTCATGTGCGCCAGTGGGGATACACGGCTCATATTCAAATAACACGGAGTGTGAAGTAATGTCCAAACCAATTCAGTCGCGCCGCGCACTTCTGTCAACGGGGTTGATAGCACTTGGCGGGCTTGCGATGCCTTCGATTCTGCGCGCACAGGCGTTGCCGGACTATGAGGAGGAAAGCAGCGTTGCAACTGCACGCCGCAATGTCATGGGGTTTCGCAACCATGACTGGCGCGATCATTTCTCGAACCTGCGGCGTGGTGCGATTCTGTGTGACACCCATTCGCGGGCCGTACATTTCTGGTCGGAGGATGAAAGCACCTATCTGGCCTACCCCACATCTGTGCCGATGACCGAAGAATTTACCCGCCGCGGCATGACCGAGGTGACGTTGAAGCGCTATCAACCGACATGGATTCCCACCCCGAACATGCGCGAGCGCGACCCGTCCCTGCCCGCACGCGTTGACGGCGGCGACCCCAAGAACCCGATGGGAACACGCGCCATGAACCTGAGCTGGCAATATTACCGTGTGCACGGCATTGACGATCCTGCCAAGGTTGGTCGGCGCGCTTCTAACGGCTGCTTCGGGCTGATGAACGCGCATGTCGAAGACCTGTATGAATTGGTCGAAGTCGGCACCCAAGTCCGCGTTATCTGACGTTTTTTGATGGAGACACATGGAACCAGATACAAATCCGCGCGTTCTGTCTGTTTGAAGCAACACCGGGGCCGTCCGCACGGCCTCGTGACTTGATTCCCCGCTCTCGAATACGTCATAATGGGGGAAAATTAATATTCGGAGAACGAAACCATGTCTGAGTCAAACCTGACACGCCGCGCAATACTGTCTACAGGCGCCGCTGCTTTTGGGATGCTGGCAATGCCAGCCGTTCTGCGTGCGCAATCCGTGCCGGATTACGAGCCTGAGAACAATGCCAGTACCGCACGCCGCAACGTCATGGGCTTTCGCAATCATGACTGGCGCGATCATTTCTCGAACTTGCGGCGCGGGGCCATCTTGTGTGACACATATTCGCGCGCGATGCATTACTGGTCAGAGGATGAAAGCACCTATCTGGCCTATCCTTGCTCGGTCCCGATGACTGAGGAGTTCACCCGCCGTGGCCTGACCGAAGTCACGCTCAAGCGGTTCGAGCCTACTTGGATTCCAACGCCAAATATGCGCCAGCGCGACCCATCACTGCCTGAACGTGTTGAGGGGGGCGATCCGACCAATCCGCTTGGAACACGCGCGTTGAACCTGAGCTGGCAGTATTACCGCATTCACGGCATCGACAACCCCGCCAAGATCGGGCGTCGCGCCTCTAACGGGTGCTTCGGGCTGATGAACCAGCACGCAGAAAAACTGTACGAGCTTGCCATCATCGGAACGCAGGTCCGCGTGATCTGAGCACGGTCAAGCTTGCCAAATGATAAAGGCCCCGGATGCGTTCCGGGGCCTTTTGATTTGTGCATCACAGTGGGGTTTGCTTAGCTGCGCGACCGGATCAGGCCCACAATTTCGCGCGTTTGGGCAAGGATGGGTTCTGCGATGGCATTCGCCCTGTCGGCACCCTGCCCCAGAATGCGGTCAATCTCGGCCACATCTTGCATCAAGCGGCTCATTTCGGCGCTGATGGGGGACAGTTTCGAGACTGCCAGATCCGCGAGTGCAGGTTTGAAAACGCCAAACCCCTGACCGCCAAACTCCGCAATCACGCCTTCTGGCGACATATCGGCAAGAGCGGCGTAGATATTCACAAGATTGCGCGCCTCTGGCCGCTCGCTCAGCCCCTCAAGGGTTTCTGGCAGCGGTTCAGGGTCGGTGCGGGCCTTGCGGATCTTCGAGGCAATTGCATCCGCGTCATCGGTCAGGTTGATACGCGACTGGTCCGACGGGTCGGATTTCGACATTTTTTTGGTGCCATCGCGCAGCGACATCACGCGCGTCGCGGCCCCCTCGATCACCGGCTCGACCACAGGAAAGAAATCGACCCCGTAATCATGGTTGAACTTGATGGCGATGTCGCGGGTCAGTTCCAGATGCTGCTTCTGATCCTCGCCCACAGGAACATGGGTGGCGTGATAGGCCATGATATCTGCCGCCATCAGGTTGGGATAGGCGAACAACCCAACCGAGGCTTCTTCCGCGTGCTTGCCCGCCTTGTCCTTGAACTGGGTCATGCGGCGCAACCAGCCCATCCGCGCCACGCAATTGAAAATCCATGCCAATTCCGTATGCGCGGGCACCTGACTTTGGTTGAACAGGATCGAGCGCGCAGGATCAATGCCCGACGCAATGAAGCCCGCCGCCAGCTCGCGCGTTGCATGGCGCAGCTTGTCGGGGTCTTGCCAGACGGTGATTGCGTGCAGGTCGACCATGCAATAGACCGTCTCGGTGCCTTCATCCTGTGCAACGGCAAACCGCTTGAGCGCGCCAAGATAATTGCCCAGCGTCAAACCGCCTGATGGCTGGATGCCCGAAAAGATGCGCTGCGGAAAAGCCTTGGTCGGGGCGTCGGACATGTGAAAACTCCTGGCTGGAAAACTCGCCATCGCTGCATTAGCCTTGGCGCGATGTAACGTCAACCAAAGGCCCCGCGCCCATGACGCAAGACCCCCTTTCGACACCGGTGTTCAACCCGCTGCCAGTCGCAGTCTGGGTACTGGTGCTGGCCATTGGGGCGGTTGAGCTGGTGCTTTGGGCGGGGGCGCATGGGTTGGTGAATTGGTCAGGCAGTGCAGGCTGGCGCGTGCAGGCCTTGGTCACATTCGGGGTCAGCCCCGAGGTTCAGGGCTGGATGCTGGAGACGCGCCAATTCCCGCCTGAACACCTGATCCGGTATCTAGCGTATGGGTTTGTGCATCTGGGTCCGGCGCAGGCCGCGCTGGTGGTGGTCATCACAGTGGCGCTTGGCAAATACTGCACCGAGCGGCTTGGATCACTGCGGATGCTTGCGATTTTGGCGCTGGCGCACGCTTTGGGCGGCTTTGCCTTTGGTCTGATTGCGGCACCGGGAACATGGCTGATCGGGGGCTATGCGCTGATCTTTGCGCTGGCGGGTACCTATGCGGGGCTGGTCTGGTCCGGGGCTGAGGGACGGCGCGCACGGATCGGGGCGCTGGTGCTGGTGGGTGTGTTGCTGTCGGGGCGTATAATGCTGGCCGCCCTTATGGGCGGGGGTGCAGATTGGGTTGCCGATCTGGTGGCGTGCGTCGCGGGCTATGCCTTGGGCCATGTGCTGCGGCCCGGTGTGCTAGCCCGCCTCCGGCGGGTCTGAGCGGCGCGAGCGGCTGACAGAGGCGCGCAATTCCGCCAGACTGAAGGCGCCGATCCACTGGCCAAAGGCGAAATATACGACGGAACCGCCCGCAATTATCGCCAGCAAGGCCAGATACCGTTTGCCCGATTGCACCAACCACTCTGCCAGCAAGACATTCAGCCCATAAAGGGCCGCCCCCATCACCAACGCGGAGAGCGTGATGCGCCACAGGCGAGACTTCATCTGGTCATCCAACTGCGCCGCACGCCCCATGCCGCGCGACCCAAGCCACAGTTGCAGCACCATCATCCAGCCCGCAAGCGTGGTGGCCAAAGCGGCAGCCACAAAGCCAAGCACCGGCATCAGCCCCACAGCAATGACGGCATTCACGACCATAGAGACGAGCGCATACTGGAAAGGGCGCTTGGTATCGTGGCGGGCATAATAGAGGGGCTGCAAGACCTTGTGCAGCACAAAGGCGGGCAGACCCAGCGCATAGATGGCCAAGGCCAGCGATGTCGCCTGTGTGTCGCCCTCGGTCCATGCGCCCCGCCCATAGAGAACCGATACAATCGGCGCGGCAATCACAACCAGCGCCACAGCCGAAGGGAGCGTAAGAAACAGCGAAAACTCTAGCCCACGGTTAAAGCTGTGTTGCCCAGCCCCCTCCTCGCCCGCCCGCAGGCGGCGCGACAGTTCCGGCAAAAGCACGACGCCGACGGCAATCCCGACAACGCCCAGCGGCAACTGATACAGCCGATCTGCATAAGACAGCCAGGATACAGCATTCTCGGTGAAACTTGCCACTTGCCGCCCGACGATCAGGTTGATCTGCACAACCCCGCCCGCCAGCACCGCAGGGGCCGCGATGATCGCCAGCCGCTTGAGTTCCGGCGTCAGCCTTGGGCGCCGGAAGCGCATCGCAAAGCCTGCGCGCCGCACCGCGATCCACAGCATGACAAGCTGCGCCACCCCCGCCACAGGCACCGCGTAGGACAGCGTCAGCCCCATCGGCCAATCGGCGCGGTCGGCAAGGATCATGGCCGCGACAAACACCACATTCAGCAACACAGGTGCTGCCGCCGCCGCTGTGAAACGGCCCACAGCATTCAGCATCCCCGACAAAAGCGCGACCAGCGAGATGAAAAAGATATAGGGAAAGGCCACGCGCCCGAACACAACCGCCATGTCGAATCGTTCGTCTTGCGCGAAACCTGCCGCCATGCCCCAGACCAGAAACGGCATTGCGATCACAGCGAGTGTTGAAAACACCAGCAATATGGCTGCCATGCCCCAGAACGCATCGCGGGCGAACCCTTCGGCGTCTTCGCCCGCTTCGTGCTTCTTGGCGAAAAGCGGAACAAAGGCGAAATTGAACGCCCCTTCGGCAAAGAAGCGACGGAACATATTGGGCAGCGAGAAGGCCACGAAAAACGCATCCGTGACAGGCCCGGCCCCCAGATATGAGGCCATCAGAACGTCGCGCACAAACCCGAACACCCGGCTGAGCAGCGTCCACAGCCCCACTGTCAGGAAACCCGCCACCAACCGGATACGTGCCATCAGCTAACGGCCCGTTCCGCACCAGCGGCAATGGCGGCACGCAACTTGCGCTCCAGCGCTTCCTGCTTGGATTTGGCGTGCAGTTTCAACCCGAACATGTCTTTCACATAAAACGTATCTACAGCCTGCACCCCGTATGTCGCAATCACGGCGCTGGCAATATAGATATTTGTATCCGCCAATGCGCGGGCCAGATCAAACAGCAAGCCGGGCCTGTCGCGGGTATCTACCTCGATGATCGTATAGATTTCCGAGCCTTCATTGTCGAAGCTGATATTCGTCGGCACACGGAAGGCGCGTTCGCGTTTCTTGACCTTGTCGCGGTCGGCCAGCGCGTCGCTGGCGACCACTTCGCCGGCAAGGATTTTCTGGATCATCTTGCGCAGACGCGGCAGGCGGGCCGATTCGTAAGGGTGGCCCTCTGCATCCTGTATCCAGAACACTGCTGTGGCGTAGCCATCCTTGGTTGTATAGGTGCGCGCATCGACGATATTGGCACCGACCAAGGCCAGCGCGCCCGCAAACCGTGCGAAAATGCCCGGATGATCGGACAGCACGAAACAGGTGCGGGTGGCGTCACGGTCCGGGTCCGGGTGCAGATCAACACGGATTTCATCCGCTGCGACACCGCGCAACATGCGCGCGAAGATCAGATGCGTATCTGTGGGCAGACCCTGCCAATAGGGCGGATAATGGCGCGAAATCTCGTTGCGACGGTCGGCGCGGGGCCAATCTTCGAGCGCTTCGCGCAGGGCGCGCTTGGCTTCATCTGCGCGGTTCTCGCGGTTGATCGCCTCTAGCCCATTCTCCAGGGCATTTGCCGTCTCGCGGTAGAGCGTCCGCAACAGTTGCGCTTTCCAGTTATTCCACGTCCCCGGCCCGACACCGCGTATATCGCAGACGGTCAGCGCGGTCAGCAGGTCCAGCCGCTCCCGCGTCTTCACCAGCTTGGCGAAATCGCGCACAGTGCGCGGGTCCGAAATGTCGCGCTTTTGTGCAGTGTCGGCCATCAGCAGATGATAGCGCACCAGCCATTCCACGGTTTCGCATTCGCCTTTGCGCAAGCCCAGACGCGGGGCCACGCGGCGCGCGATCTGCGCGCCCAAAACGGAATGATCCTCTGGCCGCCCCTTGCCGATATCATGCAGCAACAGCGCGACATAGAGCACCCGCCGGTTGACCCCCTGCTCCAGAATACGCGAGACGACGGGCAGTTCTTCGCGGAGTTCCTTGCGCTCGATCTGGGCAAGATGGCTGATACATTGAATCGTATGCTCATCCACTGTGTAGTGATGATAGACATTGAACTGCATCATCGCCACGATCGGCTCGAACTCCGGGATGAATGCGCCCAGAACACCCAGTTCGTTCATCCGCCTGAGCGCGCGTTCCGGGTTGGCGTGCTTTAACATCATCCGAAGGAAAACCTTTTGCGCCTCTGGTGTTGCGCGCAAATTCTCATCTATCAGATGAAGATTGGCCGCGATCAGCCGCATCGCATTCGGGTGCAGCAGGAACCCTGTGACAAGCCCTTCTTCAAACAGGCGCAGCAGGTTCAGCGGGTCACTTAGAAATTCTTGCGGGTCTTCAATATCCAAGCGATTTTGCACCACTTTAAGACCGTGCCGCATTGTCTTGCGTTTGTTCAGGAAATGCCGCAGTAGCGGCTCTCGTTTGACGTGCCGCGCTTCTAACTCGGTCAGAAAGATACGCGTCAGATCGCCCACATGTGTGGCGTGACGGAAGTAATCCTGCATAAAATGCTCGACCCCGCGCCGCCCCCCGTGATCCGAGTAGCCCATGCGCTCGGCCACGCCGACCTGCATATCAAAGGTCAGTTGTTCAACCGGGCGGTTTGCAAGGTGGTGCATATGACAGCGCACGGCCCACAGGAATGTCTCGGCGGCGCGGAATGTTTCATATTCTTCGGCGCGGAAAAACCCAAGCCCGACCAGTTCTTCGGCTTGATCGACTTCGTGGATATATTTGGCGATCCAGTAGAGGGTTTGTAGGTCGCGCAAGCCGCCCTTGCCCTCTTTGACGTTCGGCTCCAGCATGTAGCGCTGATTGCCAAGCTTGCTATGCCGCTCTGCGCGTTCCGCCAGTTTCGCCTCGACAAAATCGGCGTGTGTCTTGGCGAATAACTCGCTCCACAGGCGTGCGCGCAATGTCTGCGCCAGATCAAGGTTGCCACATAGGAAACGCTGTTCCAGCAATGCGGTGCGGATGGTCACATCCTCGCGCCCCAGGCGCAGGCATTCATTGACGGTCCGGCTGGCATGACCAACCTTCAGCCGCATGTCCCACAGCACATAGAGGGTTGATTCAATGATCTTTTCAACCCAGCCCGTCACCTTCCACGGGACTACGAACAACAGATCAATGTCGGAATGCGGTGCCATCTCGGCGCGGCCATAGCCGCCCACGGCAAGAACCGCGATCCGTTCGCCCTCGGACGGGTTGTTGTTGGGGTGTAAGCGGGTCTGCACAAGATGCAGAACCAGTTTGACAATCGCGTCCGTCAGCCATGAATTGGCCGCCACAAAAGACCGCGCATCCCGCGGATGCTGGGCGAACAAGGCCTCAAGGCGCTGCGAGCCGTCTTTCAACGCGGCCTTCAACTCGGCCACGATGACAGCGCGCTGCGCCTTGCCATCCCCTGCATCAAAATCATCCAGCGCGCGGGCCACCCGCGCGCCAAGATCTGTTTCATCAAGCAAATCTTCCAAGGGAAACAGTGCTGGCATGTCATCGCTCAGCCGTGGCTGCGGCACGGCTTTATGAGGGCCAACTGTCAGATGTTGCGTGCTCAGGACCCACCCCCGGCAAAACTGCGGGGTGCGGGGCTTAGCACATTCACCCGCTGATCCCGGATTTCGGCAATCGCCAGACCACGCTCGTTGCTGCCATCCGCGCGCAGGCGGAACACCCCTGTCACACCAGCGAAGCCCGACCCTTGGGTGATCGAGGCTGCCGAGAATGGCGCATTGCCGCCACGGCTGGCAAGGGCGCCAACAGCGGCGATCCCGTCATAGGCCAGTGCGGCAACGGCGTTCGGGGTCGACCCATACGCTGCGCGATACCGCGATTCGAATTGTGAGGTCAGCGTCGGATCAGGCAGTGCGAACCACCCCCCCTGCAACCCGCTCAATTGCAGCGTGGCGGGCGGAATATCCCAACGCGTCAGCCCCATGAACTGAAAGCTGCTGGGTGATATGCCGTTTTCAGGCAGCAATTCTGCCAGAAGCGGCAAGGCCCCTGCGGAGCTGGCTGTCAGGAAAATGCTTTGTGCGCCGGATGACTGCGCGGCGGATGAAATACGCGGCAAGGAATCCACAATCCCCCGTTGCGAGAACTCGTAGGATTCAGACGCAACAATGCTGGCGCCTGTCCGGTCGGCGGCGCGCTGCATCGAGCGTGCGCCAATCTCGCCTGCCTCGTTTTGTTCGGACAGGATCATAACCCGCCCTTTGTCCTGCGATGCCGCGTAGGTCAGCAACCGCGTGGCCGTCGGCTCGAACATTGGTCCAAGCAGGAAGACATTGCCGCCTGCGACGTCAGGGTTGTTGGAGAAGCTCAGGACATTGACCCCGGCCTGAGCCGCAACCGGCCCCACCGCTCTGGCCGAATCGGCGAAAAGCGGGCCGACAATGATCTGCGCGCCATCATTGATTGCGCGTGCAGCCATCGCGGCCGCGCGTTCAGCCGAGCCGCCGGTCTGGTAAATTCTCAGATCAATCTCGACACCTTGCAGATCGGCCACTGCCAGCCGTGCTGCGTTCTCGAGATTGCGCGCAAGTGTCTCTCTTTCTTCATTGCCACCGCCGCCGGGCAGCATCAGGGCCACCGGAACTGGCTGTGACGGGTCCGCCGCCGGGCCAGTGCTCAGCGGGCCAATCGCGGGCACATCACAGGCGGCAACCGCCATCGACGCGGCAGCAGACAACAGAAGGGACCGCCTTGACAGGCCTCGGCTCTGGCTGGTTTGGGACTGATTGCGCATCTCACCTCCACTGCGAACTTACATGACATGTTATAGGGAAACACAGTAAGGAAGGGTGCGCTTGAAGTAAACGCTCTGAACGCATAACCCCGCCAAAGCGGCAAAGACCTGAAGTGAACCCCGATGCCTGAACATGAAGATGACATCACGCCCCTGACGCAAGATGCGCGGCCAAGTGCCAATTTTGCGTCCGGCCTCTATCTGATCGCAACGCCGATTGGTGCGGCGCGCGATATCACGCTGCGCGCGCTCGATCTGCTGGCGGGCTGCGATATTCTGGTTGCCGAAGATACGCGCAGTCTACGCAGATTGATGGAAATTCATGGTGTTGCGCTTGGTGGGCGGAAAATATTTGCCTATCACGATCACAACGGCGCACAGATGCGCCCCAGATTGCTGAGTGCACTCCAACAGGGCAAATCGGTCCTCTATGCATCCGAGGCCGGAACGCCGCTGGTCGCCGACCCCGGATTTCAGCTTGCCCGATCCGTGATCGCTGAAGGGCATGAGGTGATCGCAGCGCCCGGCCCCTCGGCCATGCTGGCCGCGCTGATGGTTGCGGGGCTGCCCAGCGACCGGTTTTGTTTCATGGGGTTTGCCCCCGTACAGGCAGGCGCAAGGCGCAAGTATCTTGAACAAGCCGCTGCCATTCCGGCAACGCTTATTTTTTATGAATCGCCCAAGCGGATTAACAGATTTTTAGATGAATTATGCGAAGTATTAGGCAGCGACCGACAGGCGGCGCTGTGTCGGGAACTGACGAAGAAGCATGAAGAAATTTTGCGATTGCCGCTTGGGGACATGGCACAAGCGCTGTCAGACAGGACATTGCGCGGTGAAATCGTGCTGGTGATTGATCGGGGTGAGAAATACATCGCAGATGCGCAATCGCTTGATGACGCATTGGGGGCCGCGTTGGAAACGATGCGCCTAAAGGATGCTGTGGCGCAGGTCGCCAGTGACCTCGATCTGCCGCGCAGGCAGGTTTATCAAGCGGCTCTGGCCAAGGAAAAGGGCAAGACGGAATGAGGCAGGCGCGCAACTATCAGGCCGGATTGGCCGCCGAGGCATCGGTTTTGCGCCATTATCTTGCATCAGGCCATGCCCTGCTCGCGCAACGCTATCGCGGAGTGCATGGTGAGATCGACCTTGTCTTGCAGCATGGCAGCGATGTGATCTTTGTCGAGGTTAAGAAAAGCCGCAGCTTTGACGCCGCCGCACTGCGTCTGGGCGCGCAGCAGATTGATCGCATATTCCAGACCGCAAGCGAATTTCTGGGCACGCAGCCGCAAGGGCAGATGACACCGGCCCGGTTTGATGTGGCGCTGGTCAACGCGCATGGCGAAGTTTCCGTGCTGGAGAATGCTTTGACCGCCTGAGGCACAGCGCCCATTGCAACCGATCCCGGCTTACGTCATCTAGAGTTGAACCGGGCGGAATTTGGCCCCTTGATGATGAAAAGAGGATCGCATGGCGTTGCGTGTTGCCTTTCAGATGGACCCGATTGAAACTGTCGATATCGACGCGGACAGCAGTTTCCGCATCGCGCTGGAAGCGCAGGAACGCGGGCATGAGCTGTATGTCTACACCCCTGAAAAACTGATTTTCAGCGAAGGGCGCGTCATGGCTTTGGCGCGCAGCGTGACCTTGCACAAGGTCAAGGGCGCGCATGTCACCTTCGGCGCGGAAGAGATGCTTGATCTGGCCGAAATAGATGTCGTCTGGCTGCGGCAAGACCCGCCTTTTGACATGGGCTATATCACGACAACGCATTTGCTGGACATGATCCACCCCGCCACATTGGTAGTGAATGATCCGTTTTGGGTGCGCAACTACCCAGAAAAGCTGCTTGTGCTGAAATTCCCGGACCTGACGCCGCCAACAATGATCGCCCGCGATCTGGCCACAATCCGCACCTTCAAGGCCGAGCATGGCGATGTGATTCTGAAGCCACTTTACGGCAATGGCGGCGCGGGCGTGTTCCGGTTGGACCCCAATGATCGCAATCTTGCGTCGCTGCATGAATTATTTGCGGGCATCAACCGCGAGCCGTTGATCGTGCAGAAATTTCTGCCCGCTGTAGCCAAGGGCGACAAGCGTATCATTCTGGTGGACGGGGTCGCCATTGGCGCGATCAACCGCGTGCCTGCAATGGGCGAGACGCGCTCGAACATGCATGTGGGGGGGCGGCCAGAGCGCGTGGCGATGACACAGCGTGACCACGACATCTGCGCGGCCATCGGCCCGCTGTTGCGCGAAAAGGGCCAGATTTTCGTCGGCATCGATGTGATTGGCGATTACCTGACGGAAATTAACGTGACCTCGCCCACAGGGTTGCAGGAGCTTGAACGCTTCGACGGGGTGAATGGCGCGAAACTGATCTGGGAAGCGATCGAGGCCCGTCGCACGCCATGAGCTGGCAGTTGAAGGTCATGCGTGTCGCCATGCGCCACGCCGTGCGCCGGTCACTGGGGCGCCAGCGCGACAGTCTGGCCGCGCGCAAATGGTTCGAGCGCGGCGCCTGGCTGAACGCGCGTGGCCGCCCGTACAAGACCTTCATGCCCGATACATTCGACATTGAGGGGCGCGGTTTGCCCGCGCTGTGGACCGCCCTGCCCGACCAATCAGAGCGGTTTATTCTATATTTCCATGGTGGCGGCTATGTCATGGGCAATCCGCGCACACATGCCGCACTGGCGAATTTTCTGACGCGAAAGACCGGCCTGCAAACCTGCCTGCCAGATTATCGCCTTGCACCCGAGCATCCCTTCCCTGCCGCGTTTGACGATGCTGTGGGGATATGGAATGCGCTGATGGCGCGGGGTGTGCCTGCCAGTTCGGTGGTCGTTGGGGGTGATTCGGCGGGCGGGGGGCTGGCGCTGGCCTTGCTTGGCCATCTTTGCGCGACAAACCAGCCGCGCCCCGCTTGCGTGTTCGCGTTCTCTCCTTTCACCGATCTGTCCTTGTCGGGTGCATCCATCACGCAAAACGCACAGAGTGAGTTGCTATTGCCGCCGCACAGGTTAGAGCAGTTGCGCGACCGTGTTCTGGCCGGGGCCTATCCGCGCGACCCGCGCATCTCGCCGTTATTCGGCCATTTCAAGGGCGCGCCCTCTGTCCTGATTCAGGTTGCGCGCAGCGAGATATTGCGTGACGATTCGCGCCGCATGGCAGAGGTGTTGCAGCGCGATGGCGTGGCCGTGACGCTACAGGAATGGGGCAACCTGCCCCATGTCTGGCAGTTTTTTCATGGCTGGTTGCCAGAGGCGCGCAAAGCCTTGGGCGATGCGGCCCTGTTCATCCGCTCACAGTGTCCGCCATCCCCATCAAGCGATAGCTGATCGCCTCGGCCATATGCGGCGCACGGATCACGGGCGCGCCTTCCAAATCTGCTATCGTGCGCGCAACCCGCAACAGGCGGTGATAGCCGCGCGCGGTCAGGCCAAAGCGTTCTGCCGCGCGGGTCAGGAGGGCGCGCCCTTCGGCATCGGGCGCTGCGATTTCTTCCAGCAGCGCGCCTTCTGCATCGGCATTGACGCGCAAGCCCTCATAGCCCGCAAACCGCGCCGATTGCACAGCGCGCGCCTGCGCCACGCGCGCCGCCACGATGGCAGAGCTGTCGCCCGATGGCGGCAAATCGAGATCCGAAAACGCGACCGGCGGCACTTCGACGCGCAGATCGAAGCGGTCCATCAAGGGGCCGGATATGCGCCCCATATAATCTTCGCCGCAAGCCGGGGCGCGCGCACATGCGCGGGCGGGTTCGGACAGATAGCCACATTTGCACGGATTGGCCGCAGCGATCAGCAAGAACCGGCAAGGATAGCGGATATGGGCATTGGCACGCGCGACCACCACCTCGCCCGTCTCAATGGGCTGGCGCAGGGTTTCCAGCACCATGCGCGGAAATTCGGGCAACTCATCCAGGAACAGCACGCCATTATGGGCCAGCGAAATCTCACCCGGTTTGGCCCCCTTTCCGCCCCCCACAATGGCCGCGACCGAGGCCGTGTGATGCGGCTCTCTGAAGGGGCGCGCGCGCGAAATCCCACCCTGTTCCAGCAAGCCAGAGATGGAATGCACCATCGACGTTTCTAACGCCTCTGCCGCGCTGAGGTCGGGCAGGATGCCGGGCATACGCGCGGCCAGCATGGATTTGCCTGACCCCGGTGTTCCGACCATCAACATGTGATGCCGCCCCGATGCCGCGATTTCCAGCGCGCGCTTGGCGCGCTCCTGCCCTTTCACATCGAACAAATCACGTGCGGACCCTTCGCGGATAACCTCGCCGGGGCTGGCTGGGCTCAGCGGTGCCTGTCCGGTGTAGTGTCGGATAACCTGCGCCAGTGAGCTTGGCGCGAAAACGCGCGTATCCGCGACCCATGCCGCTTCCGCGCCGCAGGCGGCAGGGCAGAACAAGGTGTAGCCGCCTTCGGCTGCGGTCATGGCAGCAGGCAATGCCCCCGAGACTGCCACCAGCGCCCCGTCTAGTGACAGCTCGCCCAAGGCGACTGTGTCCGCAACCTCTTCTGCTGGTATGATTTCCAGCGCTGCCAGAAGCGACATGGCGATGGGCAGATCGAAATGAGACCCCTCTTTCGGCATATCAGCCGGGGACAAATTGATCGTGATGCGTTTGGAGGGCAGCGCTACGGACAGCGCGGAAAGCGCTGCGCGCACACGCTCGCGCGCCTCGGACACGGCCTTGTCGGGCAGGCCGACAATCTGAAATGACGGCAACCCCGGTGAGAGCGCGCATTGCACTTCGACCAAGCGCGCCTCGATCCCCACAAATGCAACAGTCAAGGCCCGAGCGACCATGTTGATTTCCACTTTACCCAGACACATGGTTAACGCGCCAACCCTTTCCGAAAGGTTAACGCCCGCAACACAGCCGCCCCTGCAAGAAAATTACATCGCATGTGAACCAATTGGCATTTTGGTGCGTAACACCCTCAACAAAGCATGGTGGGGGAAAAAATGTCACTGGATTTTTCCGACGATCGCAGAATGTCGCGCAAGGCGATGAAGGCCGAATTGCTGGACGCCGAAACAGAACTGGGGCTGGCGCGCGCGTGGCGCGATCATCGGGATGAACAAGCGCTGCACAGGCTGATTACTGCTTACATGCGGCTTGCAATCTCGATGGCTGGTAAATTCCGCCGCTATGGCGCCCCCATGAATGACCTTATTCAAGAAGCAGGTTTGGGGCTGATGAAAGCGGCCGAAAAGTTTGACCCTGAACGCGGGGTTCGGTTCTCAACCTATGCTGTGTGGTGGATTCGGGCAAGCATTCAGGACTATGTCATGCGCAACTGGTCGATGGTGCGCACGGGATCAACCTCTAGCCAGAAAACCCTGTTTTTCAACTTGCGCCGCGTGCAGGCCAAATTCGAGCGCGAGGCCATGGCGCGCGGCGAGGAACTTGACCGTCACCAACTGCGCGAGATGATTTCGCGCGAAGTGGGTGTTCCGCTGCATGATGTGGAAATGATGGAAGGGCGTTTGTCCGGCTCTGATTTTTCGCTCAACGCCATGCAGTCATCGGATGAGGACGGGCGCGAGTGGATTGATGCGCTGGAAGATGACACACCCCAAGCCGGGGCCGAAGTTGAGCAAGCGCATGACATCGCGCAATTGCGCGACTGGTTGATCGTGGCGATGAAAGGGCTAAGCGAGAGAGAGCGTTTTATCGTTCGTGAACGCAAACTGCGTGACGACCCGCGCACGTTGGAATCACTGGGCGAAGAATTGGGCCTGTCCAAGGAGCGTATTCGTCAGGTTGAAGCCGCGGCTTTCCAGAAAATGCGCAAAAGCCTTGAGACTCAGTCAAAGGAAGTGTTTCACTTCCTGACATGAAATATTTGTTTACGCTTGCAGCGTTGGCCTATGCCCCCGCACATGCCGAAATGATCGACGCAGATGATGTCGGCGATTTACCTGTGGCCGATGTCATCTTCCTTGGTGAGGTGCATGACAACCCGATGCACCACGAGAATCAGGCGCGCGCGATTGAACAGATTGGCCCGACGGCGCTGGTGTTTGAAATGCTTGACCGGGATCAGGCCAGCCGGATGCCAGACAACTTGCCCGACATGGCAGAGTTGCGCGCGCTGCTGGATTGGGATGCATCGGGATGGCCTGATTTCGCGCTATATTACCCACTATTCTCTGCCGCACCCGGGGCGCAGGTTTTCGGGGCTGGCCTGCCACGAGAGGCCGCACGCGCAGCAATGGGCCAAGACCTTGATCAGGTATTTTTGGGTGACGCCACGCTGTTTGGCCTGACAGCAGACCTGCCCGCAGCGCAACAACATGACCGCGAAGCGCTTCAGGCGCGGGCGCATTGCGACGCGTTGCCAGAAGAGTTGCTGCCCGGAATGGTCGATATCCAGCGCCTGCGCGATGCCATGCTGGCCGATGCCGCACTGGAGGCAGTGACACAGACTGGTGGGCCGGTCGTTGTAATCACCGGCACAGGACATGCGCGAAATGATTGGGGCGCACCCTATATGCTGACGCAAGCGCAGCCCGATTTGCGGGTGCTGTCGGTGGGTCAGTTCGAGGTGATACCGGAAGATCGACCGCCCCATGACTACTGGATCGTGACCGACCCGCACCCGCGCCCCGACCCTTGCGAGATGTTTCGCTAACCGCAGTTGGGCTTTCGTTTTTTGCGCCAAGCGCGTAAGGCTTGAGCCAGAGTTCATCATGCAAGAGGCAGAGCCATGTTGGCCGGAAAACGTGTCACGCTGATTATCGGTGGCGGAATCGCGGCATATAAATGCCTTGATCTGATCCGCCAGTTGCGCCGCGCGGGCGCAGAGGTGATCCCTGTCCTGACGCGCGCAGGCACGGAATTTGTGACCCCCCTTTCGGTTGCCGCACTTGCGGGGGTGCAGGTTTACCAAGACCTGTTCGACCTGAAAGACGAGGCCGAAATGGGCCATATCCAGTTGTCGCGCGCCGCAGATCTGTTGGTGGTGGCCCCTGCAACCGCCGATATGATGGCGAAAATGACCGGCGGCCATGCCGATGATCTGGCGACGACGCTGCTGATGGCAACCGATAAACCTGTCCTGATTGCACCTGCGATGAATCTGCGTATGTGGTCCCACCCCGCGACCCAGCGCAATCTGGCGCAGCTGCATGCCGATGGGGTGACAAGCGTCGGTCCCAATAATGGCGATATGGCGTGCGGTGAATATGGTCCCGGACGCATGGCCGAACCGGAAGAGATAGTGTCAGCCATTGCAGCACAGTTCAGCGCGGGGCCATTGTCGGGCAAGCGGGTTCTGGTCACATCCGGCCCGACACATGAACCGATTGACCCTGTTCGGTATATCGCCAACCGCTCATCGGGCGCTCAGGGAACGGCGCTTGCGGTTGCGATGCGTGATCTGGGCGCGGAGGTTGTCTTTGTCACCGGGCCGGCCAGTGTGCCACCGCCGAATGGAGTGACTGTGCACCGCGTCGAGACTGCGCGCGAGATGCTGGCGGCGGTTGAAGCCGCGCTGCCGGTCGATGCGGCGATTTTTGCCGCTGCTGTTGCAGATTGGCGCGTCGAGAACAGCTTGACGCAGAAGATTAAGAAGGTATCGCAAGCCTCTCCAGGCATTACACTTTCTGAGAACCCGGATATTCTTGCGACTGTCTGCGCGCACCCCAAACGGCCAAAGCTGGTGATCGGTTTTGCTGCGGAAACCGAGAATGTGGTTCCCCATGCAACGGCAAAACGTCTGCGCAAAGGGTGCGACTGGATCGTGGCGAATGACGTCTCGCCCGCGACAGGGATCATGGGGGGCAGTAACAACACGGTGCATCTGATTACCGAAACGGGGGCCGAAGATTGGCCGCCCTTGCCAAAAAGAGAAGTCGCGCAGCGTTTGGCCGCGCGCGTGGCAGAGGCATTGGCATGAGTGTTACCGTCAGATTCCTGCGCCTGCCTGAAAGTGACCCCGTAGTGCCCCTGCCCGACTATGCGACGCCGGGGGCTGCGGGGGCGGATATTCGCGCCAATCTCCCAGCCGAGGCGCGCGCGACCGGGCTGCTGCTGGCCCCTAGTGCGCGCATGTTGGTGCCAACCGGACTGGCCTGCGAGATACCGCAAGGGTATGAGATGCAAATCCGTGCGCGCTCTGGTCTGGCGCTGCGTCATGGCATTGCGCTGCCCAATGCACCGGCCACAATTGACAGCGATTATCGCGGCCCCATCGGTGTTATTCTTGTTAACTTGGGCGATGAGGCGTTCCTTATCGAGCATGGCGCGCGGATTGCGCAGATCATCATTGCGCCCGTTGTGCAGGCCCGCTTTCAGAGCACGGACATGCTAGGAGATACATCACGCGGCGCGGGTGGTTACGGCTCTACAGGGTTGGAATAGATGGGTTTTGTACTGTTTCTGATGGCCGCACTTTGGGGGCTTGGCTGGGTAATGAAAACACCAGCGCGGGTGCGGCTTGTCATGATTGGCCTGCTTTATGTGGCGGTCGTACTGGCCAATCTTGTGCTGCCCGAAGCCGCAGAATTGCGGCGTGCAACGGGTGGTGATGTGCGCCCGTGGCTTGTTCTAGGTGGGCTGGCGGCGTTGGTTTACGCATATATGCGGATCGTCGGAGGCTTGCACAAACGCAACGCCCCCCCTGAGGTCGCCCCATCAGACCAGCCCGGCACCTTTCGTGAGGCAGAGTTGAACCGCTATGCCCGCCACATCGTGTTGCGCGAAATTGGGGGGGTGGGGCAAAAGAAGCTGAAGGCGGCAAAAGTGCTGGTCATTGGCGCGGGCGGGCTGGGATCGCCTGCGCTGCTATATCTGGCGGCGGCAGGTGTCGGCACCATCGGCGTGATTGATGATGATCTGGTTGACGGGTCGAACCTGCAACGCCAGATCATTCACCGCGATGACACGATTGACACGCCCAAAGTCTTTTCAGCACAATCCGCGATGATGGCGCTGAACCCGTTTATTACCGTGCGCCCCTATCAGCGCCGCTTGACGCCCGAAATTGCGCAAGAGCTGTTTGCCGATTACGATCTGATTCTGGATGGCACGGACAATTTTGACACCCGTTATCTGGTTAACCGCGCAGCCGTCGCCACAGGTAAACCGCTGATTTCGGCCGCAATCACGCAATGGGAGGGGCAGATCAGCCTCTATCACCCAGCCAGTGGTGCGCCGTGTTTTGAATGCCTGTTCCCCAACCGACCTGCCCCCGGCCTTGCACCGGCTTGCGCAGAAGCTGGCGTGATCTCGCCCTTGCCCGGCATTCTGGGCGCAATGATGGCACTTGAGGCGATTAAGGAAATTACAAGTGCGGGAACCGGTCTGCGCGGGCGCTTGCTGATACATGACGCGCTTTATGCAGAAACGCGCAGCGTGCGGATCACGCGGCGCGCGGATTGTGTGTGCTGCAAGGATGTAACGGAGCAGTCAGCCCAGAGCGCACCTTTGCAAGACAGCGCAGTCTGACCCCGACAGTTTCAGGCGGGTTCGATCCGGTAGCTTTCGATAACTGTGTTGGCCAGCAGCCTGTCGCACATGGCGCGCGCCTGTTCATTGGCCTTGTCCGTGTCCCCCTCGGTCAGGTCAAGTTCAATCACCTTGCCCTGCCGCACGCCATTCACACCCTCAAACCCCAATGCCGACAATGCATGGCGGATCGCCTCGCCCTGCGGGTCCAACACACCGGGTTTCAAGGTTACAAATACACGCAGTTTCATGGGTACGCCTTTCAGTTCATCAACTTGGGTTTATTAATGGGTGTGGGCGATTTCGGCATGACACCCAGACGCCGCGCAACTTCGGAATAGGCGTCGGTCAGGCTGCCAAGGTCGCGGCGAAACACGTCCTTGTCCAGCTTCTGGCCGGTTTTCATATCCCACAGGCGGCAGCTGTCGGGGCTGATTTCATCTGCCACGATCAGGCGCTGCATCTCGCCATCGAACTGGCGTCCAATCTCGATCTTGAAATCTACAAGTTTGATGCCCACGGCCATCATAACACCCGACATGAAATCATTGACGCGCACGGCCAAACCGACCATGTCGTCCAGATCCTGATGGCTGGCCCAGTTGAAGGCAAGGATCTGGTCTTCGGTGACCAGCGGATCGCCAAGCGCGTCATCTTTGAAATAAAACTCGATAATCGGGCGCGGCAAGGGCGTGCCCTCTTCGATACCCAAGCGCTTGGACATGGAGCCCGCAGCGATATTGCGCACGACCACTTCCAGCGGGATAATCTCGACCGCGCGGATCAGTTGCTCGCGCATGTTGATACGCTTGAGAAAATGTGTCGGCACACCGATTTGGCCAAGCCCGGTCATGAAGAACTCGGACAGCAGGTTGTTCAACACGCCCTTGCCCTCAATCACATCGCGCTTTTCGGCGTTGAATGCGGTGGCATCATCCTTGAAATACTGCACCATCGTCCCCGGCTCTGGGCCTTCATACAGGATCTTGGCCTTGCCTTCGTAGATTTTGGTGCGGCGTGCCATCAAGCTCTCCGGTTCTGTTGGGGGTGACGCAATCGTGTCGCTGCCCTATAGCTTAGCCGCGTCATCACCGCAAGGCAGCCTGTTTGCGCATACGCCGGGGGTTTTGAGCTTGCAGCGAAGGGCGGCAGGGGCCATATTTCAGGGAACCTTTTGACCATAACGAGGCAAGATTATGAGCACTTTCCAAGACCGCGAACGCGCATTCGAGAACAAATATGCCCATGACCAGGAAATGGTATTCAGGGCAGTCGCGCGCCGCAACAAGAAACTTGGCCTTTGGGCAGCAGGTCTATTGGGAAAAACCGCAGAAGACGCAGACAATTACGCGATGGAAGTGATCCGCGCAGATTTTGAAGAAGCGGGCCATGAAGATGTTGTGCGCAAACTTTTGGTTGATCTGGGTGCACATGCCGATGAGGCCCTGATCCGCGCCAAGATGACCGAATTTCTGACCGAGGCAAAATCGGAACTGTCCGAGGGGTAAGGCTGGCGCATTGCATCTGCATGGGCACGGAAAAAGCGGCGTGCCCATGAAAATGTGTCATTATCCTTATGCAGAATATGAATTTGCATCACACTCCACGCTGTGACAGGTAGCAGCGAAATGCGCGTAATGCTACGGCTTTGCGCTCCATGACCGTGAAAGGCGTGACATGAGCACTGCATTCTTTGATCTTCTGGCCAAGCGCGACTGGCTTTTGGCTGACGGCGCGACCGGCACCAACCTGTTCAATATGGGTCTGGCCTCTGGTGATGCGCCGGAATTGTGGAATGTTGACGCGCAAGAGAAGATCCGCACATTATATCGCAATGCAGTCGAGGCAGGCTCTGACCTGTTTCTGACCAACACATTCGGCGGCAATGCCAGCCGCCTGAAACTGCATGACGCCCAAAACCGCGTGCACGAGTTGAACAAGCTGGGTGCTGAGCTGGGGCGCGAGGTCGCAGACAAATCCGGCCGCACCGTGATCGTTGCGGGGTCTGTCGGGCCGACAGGCGATATCATGGCCCCGATGGGCACGCTCACGCATGAACTGGCCGTCGAGATGTTCCATGAACAGGCCGAAGGCCTGAAAGATGGCGGCGCAGATGTGCTGTGGGTCGAGACAATCTCGGCCCCTGAGGAATACAAGGCCGCCGCCGAAGCCGCCGCTTTGGCCGGGATGCCATGGTGCGGAACGATGAGCTTCGACACTGCCGGGCGCACAATGATGGGCATGACCTCGGCGGCGATGTCGCAGATGGTGCATAAACTGAAACACCCGCCGCTGGCGTTTGGTGCGAATTGCGGTGTCGGCGCATCTGATCTGCTGCGCACGGTTCTGGGCTTTGTCGATGCGGGCAGTGATCTGCCGATCATCGCCAAAGGAAATGCGGGCATTCCCAAATACCATGACGGGCATATCCATTATGATGGAACACCCGCGCTGATGGCCGATTACGCCGTGTTGGCCCGCGATTGCGGGGCGCGCATTATCGGCGGGTGCTGCGGCACCATGCCCGAGCATTTGCGCGCGATGCGAGAGGCGCTGGAGACACGCGCGCCCGGTCCGCGCCCGACACTAGAGGCGATCACAGATGCGCTGGGTGGCTTCTCTTCTGCAGTCGATGGCACCGAGGAGGGTGGCGACACCGAAACGCGCCGCGCGCGCACCAGCGGACGCCGCCGCCGCAGCGATGCCTGAATAACCAACCCTTAAGTCTGATTTCGGCATGCCGCGTCGCGTGAATGCAGGTCCATGTCGCAATTGGGACAGTGCCATGCGGCATTCTGTCCGAAATCGGAGACAGCTTTGTGTAACCGCCCCTACCGGCATGCCTTGAAAGGTAGCTTTCATGTCTGAAGAAGACGACATCATCCTTGCTGATCTGTCTGACGATGAACTCGTCGAACAGATGATGGACGACCTGTACGATGGTCTGAAAGAAGAGATCGAGGAGAGTGTGAACATTCTGCTCGCGCGCGGCTGGACACCGTATGACATTCTGACCAAAGCGCTGGTCGCGGGCATGACGATCGTGGGCCACGACTTCCGCGACGGAATTTTGTTTGTGCCCGAAGTGTTGCTGGCGGCGAATGCAATGAAATCGGGTATGTTCATCCTCAAGCCGTTGTTGGTGGAAACCGGCGCGCCGCGCATGGGCAAGATGGTGATTGGCACCGTGAAGGGGGATATTCACGACATCGGCAAAAATCTGGTCGCCATGATGATGGAAGGGGCCGGGTTTGAAGTCGTCGATCTGGGGATCAACAATTCGGTCGAGAAGTATCTGGAAGCACTGGAACGGGAACAACCCGATATCTTGGGTATGTCTGCGCTGCTGACAACGACCATGCCCTATATGAAAGTCGTGATCGACACGCTGATCGCACAGGAAAAGCGCGATGATTATATCGTGCTGGTTGGCGGTGCCCCGCTGAATGAAGAATTCGGGCGCGCAATCGGTGCAGACGCGTATTGCCGCGATGCGGCAGTCGCGGTTGAAACGGCCAAGGATTTCGTTGCGCGCAAGCACAACCAGATGGCCGCTGGCTAGGGGGCTGTCGCAAGGCCAAATTTAAAAGGCGGGCCAAGTGGCCCGCCTTTTTTTCGAGTATTTTTTGCAAGAAAATGATCTTCTGGATCAGTCGACAAACGCTTTCTCGACCACATATTGCGCTGGGGCAGAGTTCGCACCCTCATTGAGGCCTGCCTCTTCCAGAATTTTCTTGATATCAAGGTTAAAGGCCAAAGAGCCGCAGACCATCGCACGATCCACAACCGGATCAAGCGGGGGGATACCCAGATCCGTAAATACCTTGCCCGAAGACAGGTTGTCGGTCACCCGCCCCATCTGCGCGCTCTGCTCGCGCGTGGTTGTCGGATAGTACAGCAGCTTATCGCCCACAAATTCGCCAATCAGCGGGTCATGTGGCAAAGCCTCGATCAGGTCGCGGCCATAGGTCAGTTCGGCCACTTCGCGGCAGGTATGCATTACGATGACCTGATCGAATTTCTCCCATGTCTCGGGGTCGCGCAACAAGGACGCAAAGGGCGCAATGCCGGTGCCCGTCGCCAGCATCCACAACCGCCGCCCAGGTAGCAGTGCATCGAGCACCAGTGTTCCCACGGGTTTGGGGCGTAGAATGATCGGATCGCCCGGCTGGATATGCTGCAAGCGCGATGTCAGGGGGCCATCAGGCACCTTGATCGAATAGAATTCCAGTTCTTCATCCCAAGAGGGCGAGGCGATGGAATAAGCCCGCAACAGCGGCTTTCCATTCTCGCCCAACAGCCCGATCATCACAAACTCGCCAGAGCGGAACCGCAAGGACCGTGGCCGCGTGCACCGGAATGCGAAGAGGTGATCGGTGTAATGGGTCACGGATGTCACGGTCTGGGCATCTGGCAAGGTGGGGGTCGGCTTGGGCGAGATTGCGCTGTGTTCGGTCATCGGTTTTGCTTTCACTTGGAAGATGGCGCGCCATCCTGCACGCGGAATGTGGACTTCGCTATTGCTCGTGGTCTGTTTACGCCTTGATTCACATCAAAATCAAGTTCGCGCTTTAAACGCATTGGCGGCTATGTAAAATATAATTCCGCAAATTGTGGCCCAACCTTGCTGTATTTGGAATTATTTTCTAGGATACTCACATTCTACAGGAAGGAAACGACTTATGCCGCTAGATATGGACGAATTGGATCGCCGTATTCTGACCGAGTTGCAGCAAGATGCAAGCCAGTCACTGGATGATATTGCGCGCAAAGTGAGTTCCAGCAAGACCCCTGTCTGGAATCGCATCCGCAAGCTGCGCAAGGCGGGCATCATTGTCCGCGACACTGTGCTGCTGGACCCAGAGGCTTTGGGGCTGGAGGCGTGCTTCTTTGTTCTGGTGCGCACCTCGGCGCATGAGGCCGACTGGCAGGCGCGCTTTCTGCAAGCCGTTCGTGCCCGCCCCGAAGTGATGGAGGCGCACCGGCTTGCCGGGGATATCGACTACATCCTGAAAGTGCGCGTACCCAATGCCCGCGCTTATGACCGGTTCTATCAGGCGCTGATCTCGGAAGTGACGATTCACAATGTGACAGCCCTTTTGTCGATGGAGGAGATCAAGTTCACCACCGAAATGCCGCTGGAGCACACGAAAAGCTGATCCGTGTCGCGCAGAAAATCTTGGCAGGGCAGCCCACTCCGGCCTATCGTTGCGAAAATTTGCTATGTTCAGGAGGGGACCGATGCGCAGTTTTCTGGCTATGATTATTCTTGGTGCAACCGTGACTGCGGCGCAGGCGCATCCCATGCCGCAGCTTTATGATGTACAGGATGTTGCGGCCGATGATGCGTTGAATATCCGCGCAGAGCCGTCTGCGGGTGCAGAGATCATCGGCACATTGGCCCATGACGCGCAGAACGTCGAAGTTGTGGCCACCAATGACGCGGGCACTTGGGGGCGCGTGAACAGCGGCGAGGGGTCGGGCTGGGTCAATCTGCGCTATATGGCCGAGCGCGGGGTGCATATTGACAATTACAACCTGCCAAATGATCTGTTCTGCACCGGAACAGAGCCGTTCTGGTCGGCCTCGAATATCGGCGGCGCGCTGCATTTTGACACCCCCGATGCGCCTGGTCAGGACATGCCGATCTGGATTGCGCAGGATAGCGGCATTGCCGATGATTTGCGGCGCATGGTGCATATGGGCGGGAAAGGGGGGCAAGCGACAGCCTTTATCTACCCCACAAGCTGCAATGACGGAATGAGTGATCTGGAATTCGGGCTGGCAATCAGCCTGATGACCGCGCCCGACGCCCCCCTGCTCAGCGGGTGTTGCACGCTTAGTCGGTAAGGGCGGGGCGGTCTAACTGCGCGATCCAACGCTCAAGCCGCGCGCGATTGTTGCCAAGGTCAGAGCGCCCGAAGCGCGCGCGTGCGAATGCCAGCAGCATCGCGCCTGCGCCTGCCGGCTCGATCAGGACCGAGGTGTAATCGGGATATCCCATCCATGGGGTGCGTGTCACATAGGTCATGTGGCCCGATTGCACTGAGCCTGCCAGCAGCGTGGCACCATCTGCGCGCGCCACCTCATCCAGCCGTGAGGCCAGCGCGTCAGGAGCCATCTGAAATACCTGAGGCATCGCATCGCCCCCCACCATGCGGATCAGGTGAAAATTCGGCGTGGCGGGGCGCGAGACAAGGCGCGGGTCTTCGTGCCAGCGCGCGGGGTCAGACGGCGCAAGACGGATATAGGCCGCAACGGTCACCGCCACAAAGACAGCCCCCAGAAGTAAAAGTTTGATCATGCACCGCCCTTTTCCTGCAAGCCCCGACAATAGAGGCAGATCAATTCCATCCCGACATGCGCGCCCATGATCGCCGTGACACCTGTCGGGTCATAACCTGGCGAAACTTCGACCACATCGCCGCCTTTCATATTGATCCCTGAAAGTTGGCGCAGGATGACCGCCACCTGATTGGGGGTCAAGCCATTCCAGACAGGCGTGCCAGTGCCGGGCGCAAAAGCCGGATCAAGCGCATCAATGTCGAAGCTGAGATAGCAGGGCGTCCGCCCCACGATCTCGCGCAGTTTTGCGGCCACGGCTTTGGGGCCGATGTCATGGACCTCGAACGCGTCGATCACACTCAGGCCCAGATAATCCGCGCATTCAGTGCGAATACCAACCTGCACCGAGGTTTCTGGTGCGACCAAACCTTCGCGCACAGCCTTGTACATCATCGTGCCGTGGTCAATGCGCGCGGGGTCATCATCGGGCCACAGGTCCGAATGTGCATCGAACTGGATCACGCTGAGCGGGCCGAATTTCGCGGCATAGGCCCGCAGGATCGGCAATGTGATGTAGTGATCGCCCCCCAGAACCAGCGTGCCGGCCCCTGCCCCAAGGATCGTGGCAATATGGGCGCGCAATGCTTCAGGGAAATCCTGAATACGGGCAAAATCAAAGGCCAGATCACCATAATCAACGATATCGAACTCTGTCAGCGGATCAAACCCCCAACCATAGGGCGGATAGCAGGGTTGCAGGCTGCTGGCCTCGCGGAGAGCGCGCGGCCCCAATCTTGTGCCGGGCCGGTGCGATGTAGCCTGATCAAAAGGCACGCCGGTCACCGCCAGATCAACGCCGCGCAATGCCTTGGTGTAGCTGCGGCGCAAAAAGCTTGTCGCCCCGCCAAAGGTGTTTTCAAAGGACAGCCCGCGCGGGTCAGGGCGCGTGAATGCGCTGTCCACCTCGATACCCGGCTTACCGAATGCCATGCGGTTTTCCTCCATGCTGAATTGGCCTATGTTTCGCCGGAACATCAGGGGCAAAACAATGCTGTATGAGCCGAGTGGCTACGATCCGAACGAATGGCCCGACAGCCACTGGCGCGCGTCGTGCCTGCCCTTGCCCGCCTGCCTGCCACTGCAAGGAGAAACACAGGCGCAGGTGGCCATTATCGGCGCGGGCTATGCCGGTCTGAATGCCGCATTGGAACTGGTCGAGCGGCATGGCACCAATGTCGTCGTGTTGGACGCCGCGCAACCCGGTTGGGGCGCGTCGGGGCGCAATGGCGGGTTTTGCTGTCAGGGTGGCGCGCGGCTGGATGCGGACCAGATAACGCGGCGCTTTGGGCGCGCGGCCGCGCAAGACTGGGGCAGGTTCGAGGCCCGCGCCATTGCACGCGTGCAGGACAATCTGACACGCTACAGGATCGACGCACAGACGACCGAACCCGGCGAATTGACCCTTGCGGCCAGCCCGCGCAGTTGGGCCCGTATGCAAGCGGCCCCTGTGCCAGAGGGCGGCGCGCTGCTGGACCGGGCGGAATTGCGCGCCCAAGGCCTGAACACCGCCACATATCTGGGCGCGCGCTATGTCCCTTGCGGCTTTGGCTTGCACCCCTTTGCCTATGTTACGGGGCTGGCACGTGCTGCGCAGGCCGCAGGGGTGCGCGTGCAAGGCGAAAGTCGCGTCACCGACATAGTGCCGCATGGCGATGGCTGGCGTTTGCGCACCGCCACAGGCGCAGTCGTCGCGCAACAGGTGTTGATTGCAACCAATGGCTACAGTGACGAAAGCCTCGTCCCGTGGCTGCACCGGCGCATCCTTCCTGCGATCTCGAACGTCATGGTCACGCGCCCCCTCAGCGCCGCCGAGTTGGACGCACAGGGCTGGACCCGGTCGCTGATGGCCTATGATGACCGCTATCTGCTGCATTACTTCCGCCTGTTGCCTGATAACCGGCTGATGTTCGGCGCGCGTGGGGGCCTGTCGTTTCAGGCGCATTCCGTGGCCCGGTTCAAGCAGCGCGCGCGCGCCGAGTTTGACCTGATCTTTCCGCAATTCCGACAGGCCGAAACCGCCTATAGCTGGAACGGGCTGGTCTGCCTGACGGCTTCGCTTGCGCCCTATATTGGCCCTGTTGAGGGGGCGAAGGGCCTTTGGGTGGCCCTTGGCTGGCATGGCAATGGTGTTGCTGCGGCTACTGAAGGGGGGCGGTGTGCGGCGCGTGGCATGATGGGTGCGCGCGATGCCCCCCCGCAAATCACACGCAGACCACCCCCCCGTTTCATCGCGCCGCGCAAATGGGCGCTTGCGGCTGCAATGGCAGTGGCCGGGGTTATGGACGGGCCATTGCAGTCGCATGACTAATGCAGTCAGGCAGCCGCGCGCAGCAATCCCGCACGCGTCAGATGGTCATGCGTCTGATCCAGCGTCTTGCGAACCCGCACGATCAGGGCATCAATATCCTCAAGGGTGATGACCAGCGGTGGTGCGATAATCATACGATCCCCGACATGGCGCATGACCAGATTGTTGCCAAAGGAATATTCCCGCGCGATCAAGCCCACGGTTCCCGGCTCGGAGGCGAAACGCGCGCGCCGCGCCTTGTCAGGCGTCAGTGCAAGGCTGGCCATCATGCCGCGCGACACGGCCTCGCCCACAAGCGGATGATCTGCAAGTGCGCCCCAGACTTGTGCCAGATAAGGGGCTGTTTCTTCGCGCACGCGCTCGATGATCCCCTCTTCTTGTAAGATGCGCAGGTTCTCCAGCGCGACGGCTGCGGCAACCGGATGGCCGGAATAGGTATAGCCGTGGTTAAACTCATCCTGCGCAATCGTATGGGCAATCTCGTCACAGACGATCGAGCCACCGATGGGCTGGTAGCCGGATGAAAGCCCCTTGGCGATGGTCATGATATGGGGCCGGATACCATAGCTTTGCGAGCCGAACCAATGGCCAAGACGGCCAAAACCGGTGATCACCTCATCCGCGATCAGCAGGATGCCGTATTTGTCCACGATCCGCTGGATTTCAGGCCAGTAACTCTCAGGCGGGATAATCACGCCGCCTGCGCCCTGCACGGGCTCTGCGATGAAGGCGGCGACATTTTCTGCGCCCAGTTCAAGGATTTTCTCTTCCAGCTGCCGGGCACGTGCCAGCCCAAAGGCCTCTGGCGTCATGTCGCCGCCTTCGCCATACCAATAGGGCTGGTCAATATGCACGATACCGGGAATGGGCAGCCCGCCTTGCGCGTGCATTCCCGCCATACCCCCAAGGCTGCCGCCACCCATGGTCGAGCCGTGATAGCCGTTAATCCGCGCAAGGATGGTGCGGCGCTCTGGCTGGCCTTTCAGCGCCCAATACTGGCGCACCATGCGGATATTGGTGTCATTGGCCTCGGACCCTGATCCGGCGAAGAACACATGGTTCAGATCGCCCGGTGCCAGTTCGGCCAATTTGGCCGCCAGCGTCAATGCGGGGACATGGCTGGTCTGGAAGAAGGTGTTGTAATAGGGCAGCTCGCGCATCTGGCGCGCTGCCGCCTCGGCCAGTTCTTCGCGCCCGTAGCCGATATTGACACACCACAGCCCGGCCATTCCATCAATCAGCTCGGCGCCATCGCTGTCGGTCAGGCGCACGCCCTTTGCGCGGGTGATGATGCGCGCGCCCTTCTTGCCCAAGGCCCCGTTCGCCGTGAAAGGGTGCATGTGATGGGCGGCGTCCAGCGCCTGCAACTCGGCCGTGGGCAAAACATTGGTCAGCGTCATAAGTGGATACCCTGTAAATTTCGATGTCGAAGACAGGATACTCTGTGCCTGTGCCGCGTCAAGCAATTTGATCAAATTATTGCGCGGCCCCGAACACCCCCGCCTCTAGCCCTGCGCGAATATTGGCGACACCTTGCGCGATATCGGCAGAAATCGCGGCAGACAGGGCCTCGGCGTCGCGCGCGTCCAGTGCGGCAAGGGCGCGTTTGTGGTTGTCGGGCTGGTGCAGCGCCGCGCCATGCGCCCCGCGCGCACCTACCCCCTCTGGCCCAAGGCACACAACGCGCAACGAGGGGCCGAACCGCAACCAGAGTGACGCCGCCACCGCTTCGAGTACATGTGATCCGGCGCAGGCGTATAATGTGAAATGAAACCCGTGGTTTTCGCGCAGATAGGCCGCGATGTCGCCGCGCGCGATTGCGACATCAAGGCGGGCATCAATCGCGCGCAACTCTGCCACCACATCGGGGTTGCAATGCGCCAGCGCCTGCACCGCCAATCTGACTTCCACCGCTTCACGCGCATATCCCAGATCTTCGAGCGCGCGCAGATCAAGACGCGGCACACAGACGCGCCGGTTGCCTTGCAACTGCAAAGCCCCTTCCGCGATCAGCCTCCGGATTGCCTCGCGCACGGGTGTCATCCCCAGTCCAAGCTGGCGCACCAACCCCTCAATCGTCACCGCAGCGCCGGGGGCAAGCTCGCCAAACAAGACCATGTCCCGCAATCTGCTATAGGCAATCTGATGCGCGGGCAGCCGATCAGTCATATTTCATCTTCCGTCAAATTTCCAAAATGCCATTCTGATCATTTTCTTGCCAAAAATACTCAAAAAAACGCCGGGCGTCAGCCCGACGTTTGACCCTGTTGCGCTTGTGCCAAGTTTGATCAGAAAAATGCCTGCAAGCCGGTTTGCGCGCGCCCAAGGATCAGCGCATGAATATCATGCGTGCCTTCATAGGTGTTCACAGTCTCCAGATTAAGCATATGGCGCATCACCTGATATTCCTCGGCAATGCCATTTCCGCCATGCATGTCGCGCGCCACGCGTGCAATCTCCAGCGCTTTGCCGCAATTGTTGCGTTTGATCAGGCTGATCATTTCAGGGGCACCGGCTGCGTCATCCATCAGCCGGCCCACTTGCAACGCCGCTTGCAGGCCCAGTGTGATTTCGGTCTGCATATCGGCCAGTTTTTTCTGGAAAAGCTGCGTCTGCGCCAGCGGTTTGTCGAATTGCTTGCGGTCCAGCCCGTATTGGCGCGCGGCGTGCCAGCAAAATTCTGCCGCACCCATCACGCCCCACGCGATCCCATAGCGTGCGCGGTTCAGACAGCCAAACGGACCTTTCAGCCCCTCTACATACGGCAAAAGCGCATCTTCGCCGACCTCGACCCCGTCCATCACGATCTCGCCGGTGGTCGAGGCGCGCAAGGACAGCTTGCCCTCGATCTTGGGTGCCGACAGGCCTTTCATGCCCTTTTCCAGCACAAAGCCCCGGATCTTGCCGCCATGCGCGTCAGATTTCGCCCAGATCACAAACACATCGGCAAAGGGGCTGTTCGAGATCCACATTTTCGCGCCCGTCAGTTTGTAGCCGGTCGCCGTCTTCTCCGCGCGGGTTTTCATGCCAGCCGGGTCAGAGCCTGCATCGGGTTCGGTCAACCCAAAGCACCCAATCAATGCGCCGGAACTCAGCCCCGGCAGATATTTCTGGCGCTGCTCTTCTGAGCCATACGCATAGATCGGATAGATCACCAAGGATGACTGCACCGACATCATCGACCGATAGCCGGAATCGACGCGTTCAATCTCGCGCGCGATCAGCCCGTAAGTGACGTAAGACGCACCCAGCCCGCCATATTCCTCGGGCAAGGTTGCGCCCAGCAATCCCGCCTCGCCCATCAGGGGGAACAGGTCCGGGTCGGCTGTCTCATTGCGATAGGCGGCAATCACGCGCGGTTGCAGAACTGTTTGCGCAAAGGTCTGCGCCGCATCGCGCAACATGCGTTCATCTTCGGTCAACTGGCTTTCCAGTCGCAGGGCATCTTCCCAGTGGAATTTGCCCAGATCGGGGGCGTCCTTGGCCTTCAGGGCGGGTTTGTCGAGCGGCATGGCAACCTCCTTGCGTCGCGTATCGGTTAATCGAATTATATAGAACCTCGTCCGCATAAGAAAGGTAATGCCACATGAAATCGCTTTCGCGCGATGGTGCTTGCGATGGCGCGCGACGATTGCGATAACGCGCCATGGTCAAAGCTCTGCCTCAGTTTTCCTGCACCGCCTGTGGCGCAACCCATCGCAAATGGGCTGGGCGCTGCGAGGCATGTGGTGCGTGGAACAGCATTATTGAGGAAAAACCCGTCTCTGCCGGTCCGGGACCGCGGCTTGGCAAAGGGCGCAGCATTGCCTTGAGCACCCTTGCCGATTCCGAGGCACCACCGCCGCGCAGCGCGTCAAACATGGCCGAGTTGGACCGTGTTCTGGGCGGCGGGCTGGTGGCCGCATCGGCCATTCTGGTGGGCGGTGATCCAGGTATCGGCAAATCCACCCTGTTGCTGCAAGCGGTGGCCGCTTTCGCCAATTCCGGCTTGAAATGCATGTATATCTCGGGCGAGGAAGCGGCCGCGCAGGTCCGGTTGCGCGCGGCCCGTCTGGGACTGTCGCAAGCCAAGGTGCAACTGGGGGCCGAAACCAGCCTGCGCGATATTCTGTCCACGCTGGATGCCGAGCGCCCTGATCTGGTGGTGATCGATTCGATCCAGACGATGTGGCTGGATACGGTCGATTCGGCGCCGGGTTCTGTCTCTCAGGTGCGCGCGGCGGCGCATGAGTTGGTCAGTTTCGCCAAGCGGCGTGGCGTGTCGGTGGTGCTGGTGGGGCATGTCACCAAAGAAGGCCAGATCGCAGGCCCGCGCGTGGTCGAACATATGGTTGATACCGTGCTGTATTTTGAGGGCGAGCGCGGCCACCAGTTCCGCATTCTGCGCGCAGTCAAAAACCGATTTGGCCCCGCCGATGAAATTGGCGTTTTCGAGATGACGGGCGCGGGTCTGGCCGAAGTTGCCAACCCCTCAGCCCTGTTTTTGTCCGAGCGCGGCACCCCTGCCCCCGGTTCGGTCGTGTTTGCGGGCATAGAAGGCACACGTCCCATGCTAACAGAAATTCAGGCGCTGGTCGCCCCCTCGACGCTGGGCACCCCGCGCCGCACTGTGGTGGGACTGGATTCTGCGCGCCTGTCCACCATTCTGGCGGTGCTGGAGGCGCGCTGTGGCATTCCCTTTGCGGGTATGGACGTGTTTTTGAACGTGGCGGGCGGCATCCGTGTGCATGAACCGGCGGCTGATCTGGCCATCGCCTGTGCGCTGTTATCTGCGCGCGAAGATATCGCGCTGCCAGCAGATACGGTGGTTTTCGGCGAAATAAGCCTGTCTGGCGCGTTGCGACCGGTCAACCAGACCGAAAACAGGTTGAAAGAGGCGCAAAAACTTGGTTTCTGCGCAGCTATTGCGCCCCGGCTTCTGAAACCTGCCACGACACCGGGAATTGTTTTGAAAGAAATGCCCGATCTGGCAGAAGTGGTCGGGCAGGTTTTTGGCGCTGGGTGAGTATGGCGCAGGATATAGGAGACGGGCATGGAAGGCTTTAATATCGTCGATGCGGGTGTCGCGGTGATTATCATCGTGTCAGGCATTTTGGCGTATTCGCGCGGGTTCATGCGAGAGACGCTGGCGATTCTTGGCTGGGTTGCAGCCGCAGTTCTGGCCTTCATCTTTGCCCCGGCGGTGCAACCGCTGGTGCGTGAAATCCCTTATCTGGGCAATTTTCTGGGCGATAGCTGCGAATTGACGGTTATTGCCGCCTTTGCGGTGGTATTTGCGGTGGTGCTGGTTCTTGCCTCGCTGATTACACCCTTGTTTTCGTCCTTTGTTCGCAACTCTGCGATAGGGGGGATCGATCAGGGCGCGGGGTTCCTGTTTGGTGTGGCGCGCGGCATCTTGTTGATAGCGATTGCGTTACTGGTTTTCGATCGCGCGGTGCCGCCGGGGTCGGTGGAGCTTGTTGAACAATCGCGGTCAGCGTCCATTTTCGCCCAGTTATCAGGCAATCTGAACGAAGCTGTGCCCGAAGATGCCCCGAATTGGCTGGTTCAGAAGTATGAAGAACTGGTTGCTGATTGTCGGTAATACTCTGCGTTCGGCGCGTGACAGCGCCGAACAGATGCGTTACAGCGACCACATCTGCAAACGATATGCGAGATATCCATGCTCAGCCATCCGTTCGATGACGACAAGCTGCGTGAAGAATGCGGCGTATTTGGGTGCATAGGGCTAGAGGACGCAGCGAATTTCGTAGCCCTTGGTCTGCACGCCCTTCAACATCGCGGTCAGGAAGCGGGCGGAATCATCACCCACCATCCTGAAACCGGGTTTCATTCGGCCCATAGGTTTGGGTTGGTGCGCGACAACTTTACCAAGACAGGCGTGATCGAGTCGCTGCCCGGTTCTATCGGAATCGGGCATGTGCGCTACTCCACTGCCGGGTCCAAGGGCGCGACGCAAATCCGCGATGTGCAACCCTTCTTTGGCGAATTTGCTATGGGTGGCGCGGCACTTGCGCATAATGGCAATATCACGAATGCGGATGCAATCCGCCGCGAATTGATCGAGCGTGGCTCGATTTTTCAATCCAGTTCCGACAGCGAATGTCTGATCCATCTGATGGCACGGTCGTTTCAGAAAACCATCCCCGAGCGGATGAAAGACGCGCTGCGCCGCGCCGAGGGGGCGTTTTCTATCGTGGCCATGACGCGCACCAAGCTGATTGGCGTGCGTGACCCGCTGGGCGTGCGCCCGCTGGTGCTGGGCCGGTTGCATCAGGGCTGGGTTCTGGCCTCCGAGACCTGCGCGCTGGACATTATCGGGGCCGAGTTTGTGCGCGAGATTGCACCCGGCGAAATGGTCGTCATCAGTGAGAAGGGTGTTGAGAGTGTTCAGCCCTTTGCCGCGCAGAAATCGCGATTTTGTATCTTTGAGCATGTGTATTTCTCGCGTCCCGACAGCTTTTTCGGGGGGCGCTCGGTCTATGAGACACGTCGGCAGATCGGTGTTGAACTGGCCCGCGAAGCGCCGGTCGACGCTGACATGGTCTGCCCGATCCCCGATAGTGGGACGCCCGCTGCAATCGGCTATAGTCAGGAATCGGGCATTCCCTTTGCGCTGGGTATTACGCGCAACCAATATATGGGCCGCACCTTTATCGAGCCATCGCAAGCGATCCGGTCAATGGGCGTGCGCCTGAAGCTGAATGTCAACCGCGCGCTTATTCGCGGCAAGCGGATCATTCTGGTTGACGATTCGGTCGTGCGCGGCACCACCAGTCAGAAGATTAAGGAAATGATCCTAGAGGCCGGCGCGGCAGAAGTGCATTTCCGCATTGCCTCTCCTCCGACCGCATGGCCGTGTTTCTATGGTGTCGACACCCCAGAGCGCGAGAACCTTCTGGCGGCCAATATGACCGAAGACGAGATGCGCGACCATATCGGTGTGGACAGCTTGCGATTCGTTACCCTTGACGGGCTGTACCGTGCGGCAGGCGAGGCAGGCGGGCGCGACAACTCTTGCCCACAATATTGCGATGCCTGCTTCTCGGGGGAATACCCCGTGGCCCCCCATGACATGATCGAGCGCGGCTTTACCCCCAAACAAGCAGCGGAATGAACGCAAGCGTCACCTGCTGCCTGCATCATTTCCTGTGCGCGCTGGGGTTTGCGGGCAAGGGCTATTGTGACAGCTTCACCGCCAATTTGGCTGCGATTGTGGATCGCCCGCGTGCGCCGGGTGGGGGCGCAGTGCAGATCGAAGTCACGTATTAGGCCGACAGCATCCGCGCCCCCTGCCCGCATAAGCGCGGCCAGTCTTGCGAGAAAGCGGCCAAGATCGCGGCGCTAGACACGCGCCATGCACGGGCATCGTCACTGGCGGATGGGGACTGCCTGACATGGTCAGGTGCGCATTGTCGCCCATGTACCATTAGGGTCACTGGCGCAGTTTTGTGTGGGCTGCCAATGGCTGGAACTCGGCCTGTGCGAGGCGGCATTGTCAGAACTTCATACAAGCCACACAGAAAAAGGGCGGGGATAACCCCCCGCCCTTCGTTTATCTCAGAATTTTATCGCTGGGTCAGTTAAGGCGGGATTTAAAAGCCGCCCAAGCGCCGGTCACGATCAGCGCAGCAACAGCTGCCTTGACGAATGCGCCTAGTATAAAGGGCACAGCCCCAGCAGCGATTGCGCCATTCATGTCAAGAGGCGTGATTGTCCACAGCCACAGAACACCGGGCACGAACAGAAGAAGTGCCGGGATCAAAGCAGCCCCGAAGAGGCGCAGAAACCCGCCATTAAGTCCACGTTCGACCAGAAGCCCTGTTAGCCACGCCATCGCGGCAAACCCGACCAGAAAACCACCTGTTGGCCCCATCAGATAGACTGCACCCGCACCACCACCGGCGAAGACAGGAAAGCCGATCGCGCCCTGTGCCAGATACACCATCAGAGTAATCCCTGCCAGCCGCGCCCCGTAGGTCAGGCCAATAAGGGAAATCGCCAGAGTTTGCAGCGTCATCGGGACGGGAAACATTGGCACGCTGACCTGTGCAGACATGCCCACAAGAAGCGAGCCGAACAAAACCATCGTCACTTTGCGCATGATCGTATCATTGCCGCCAAGTGCCGGCACCAAAGGTGTAGTATGAGCCATGTCGGACCCCTTTTGTTGAAGCGAAGTTGATGCTTTATGCGACAGCGCGGCCCGCGTGGCAAGACTCTGCTGTGGTGTTCATGCACAGGCGCGCCCTATCGCGCCCGTTTCCCTTGCGCTTGATGGCCGGAGCGGCTAAGAGCGCGGCAACCTTCCGCCAAGTTTGGAACCGGTGCAGCTCTCGTAGGCAGGGGTGGAAGGTTAGTTCCTGTCTTTTGAAATGCACCCATGACACAGATTGGAGATCGCATGCCGCTATACGAGCATGTCATGATCGCGCGTCAGGACCTGTCGAACACACAGGCCGAAGCGTTGATCGAACATTTTGGCGCTGTCCTTGCCGATAATGGCGGGACACTCGTGGATCACGAGTATTGGGGCGTCAAGACCATGGCCTACAAGATCAACAAGAACCGCAAGGGGCATTATGCCTTTCTGCGCACCGATGCACCTGCCAGCGCAGTGCAAGAGATGGAACGCCTGATGCGTCTGCATGACGACGTGATGCGCGTGCTGACCATCAAGGTGGACGCGCATGAAGAGGGCCCCTCGGCCCAGATGCAGAAACGTGACGACCGTGACCGTGGCGACCGCGACCGCGAACCACGTCGTCGGGCATCGTAAAGGAGATCTGACCCATGGCTACAAAACCATTTTTCCGCCGCCGCAAGGTCTGCCCCTTCTCTGGCGACAACGCGCCCGCGATTGACTACAAAGATACACGCCTTCTACAGCGCTATATTTCCGAACGCGGCAAAATCGTGCCATCGCGCATTACTGCTGTATCGGCAAAGAAGCAGCGTGAGTTGTCCCGTGCCATCAAGCGCGCGCGGTTCCTTGCACTGCTGCCCTACGCTGTGAAATAAGGAGAACGAGACATGCAAGTGATCCTTTTGGAACGCGTGGCCAAGCTTGGCCAGATGGGCGACGTGGTCAACGTCAAGCCCGGTTACGCGCGCAACTATCTGCTGCCACAGGGCAAAGCCCTGCGTGCATCCAACGACAACATCAAGTCGTTTGAAGTTCGCAAGGCTGAACTGGAAGCGCAGAATCTGGAAACCCGCAAAGAAGCGCAGGCAGTTGCCGCGCGTCTGGAAGGGGAAACCTATACCGTCATCCGTCAGGCATCTGATGGTGGCGCGCTTTATGGTTCGGTCAGCCCGCGCGATGTAGCTGATCTGCTGGAAGAAGCTGGCGTTAAGATCGACAAGCGCCAGATCGTCATCACCACGCCGATCAAACTGCTTGGCCTGCACGCGGCCATGATCAATCTGCACCCCGAAGTGGATGTAGAGGTCGGCCTGAACGTTGCACGTTCGGTTGAAGAAGCGCAGTTGCAGGCATCCGGGAAATCGATTCAGGAGTTGGCTGCTGAAGAAGAAGCCGCTGCTGAATTCGAGATTTCAGAACTGTTTGACGATATCGGTTCTGCGGGAATGGATGACGAAGGCGACATGCGCGATCAGGGCAACCGCGAAGATCCGCGCGACTCCTGAACTCTGGCCTTACGCCTAAAATTGAGGATGCCCGCCAATATGGCGGGCATTTTCTATAGGATAATATCCCAATTCTGCACAATCCTATGGTATATTGTCACAAATCCACTCCATATTAGGCAATCTCGCGCCTAACTGCACTGCGGGAACTTGCTCAACGGCCTCAAGCACAATACATATTCACTTGCTTGAACATATAAACTCACGGGCCGCAGCGCTGGGGCCGCTTTCGACAGGGATAAAGCGATGTCGCTTGACCATGAACTTGCCGATACCGAAACAGTGGAACGGGACACGTCTGTGACTGACGACGACGACACGCGCTCTGAGGTGCAACCGGTCGATATGGTTGAACAAGCGCAAGCGGCGTCATGTTTCCTCAAGGCGCTTGCGCATGAGGGGCGTCTGATGATCCTGTGCCACCTGTCCTCGGGCGAAAAATCGGTAACGGAACTTGAGCAGTTGTTGCACTCGCGCCAAGCGGCTGTCAGCCAGCAATTGGCCCGCCTGCGGCTGGAAGGCATTGTTTCGTGCCGACGCGATGGCAAAACCATCTATTACGCCCTTCATGACCCAAAAGCCGCGCGGCTAATCGGTGTTGTGTACGAAATGTTCTGCGCGCAACCCAAACCCTGATTTTCCGTGACCCTGTGACAGGGCTGGCCTATAGTCACGTCATAGGCAGGCCAATGACTTGGCCAACCCGCGGGAGGATCAGCTATGTGGGATTTGTCACCCTCGATATTGGCCGGCAGTGCCGGTTTGCTTGGCGGAATAGCTTTTGGCTATGCGGCACGTATGGGGGACTTCTGCACATTAAACGCCATTGAAAGCGCCGCTTATGGCGGAGACCAGCGCCGCGCACGGCTTTGGGGTGTGGTGCTGGGTGTCGCGATTCTGGCTTTGTTTCTGGCAGAGGCTGCGGGTTTCGCGCTGATTACCCAAAGCCCGTATCATATGATTGCGTTCAATCCCTTGACTGCGATCCTCGGCGGATTGCTGTTTGGATATGGCATGGCCTTGGCGGGCAATTGCGGGTTCGGGGCGTTGGTGCGCTTGGGTGGGGGCGATCTTCGCTCTTTTCTGATTGTGATGATTATGGCTGTTTCGGGTTTCGTCACATTGGCGGGGCCGCTCTCGCCGCTGCGTGTGGCGTTATTTCCCCAGATCGAGGCCGATAGCCCACAGGGATTTGCACATGCGTTTGCCAATATGACGGGCCTGTCGCCGCTGATCGTGGCGGTGCCCGTCGGCTTGGCCCTGATCGGTATCGGGCTGGCACACCCGCATTTGCGCACGGCCCCGCGCACGATTGCATGGGGTGTGGTTGTGGGGCTGTCGCTGGCCTATGCCTTTATTGCGACATCGGTGCTTCGGCTTGGCACATTTGAAGCGGTGCCGATTGAAGGGTTCACCTTCACTGCACCGCTTGGCCGGACGATTCTGTATCTGATGACCTCTAGCGCTGGGGGGCTGAATTTCGCGGTCGGATCGGTCGTCGGGGTGGTCGTCGGCGCGGCCTTAGCAGCAGTGTGGCGGCGGCGTTTTCGCTGGGAAGCCTGTGAAGATCCGCGCGAATTGGGCCGTCAGGTCGCGGGTGCCTGCCTGATGGGCGTGGGCGGTGTGATTGCGGTTGGCTGCTCGGTCGGGCAAGGCGCATCCGCGATGGCGACACTGGCCTTCTCTGCGCCTTTGGTCTTTGTCAGCATCGTAGCAGGTGCCATGTTCGGGCTGCGCCAGCTGCTACGCGGGTTCCAATCTGCCTGAGCAAAACCCGCAATTGCCAGCCCATGCGTCACACCATACCGGCAGATCGCCCCGACCACAGTCGGAGCGATCAAAAGACGCACCAATCGCTTAGTCGATCACATTGGCTTCCGGGCCATAGGGAAAACCGGTGATATTCTCTGCACCGTCATGGGTGATAATCAGAATGTCATGCTCGCGGTATCCGCCAGCACCCGGCTGCCCTTCGGGAATAGTCAGCATCGGCTCCATCGAGATGACCATGCCCGGCTCCAGCACCGTGTCGATATCTTCGCGCAATTCCAGCCCCGCCTCGCGCCCGTAGTAGTGCGACAGCACGCCAAAAGAATGGCCATAGCCAAAGCTGCGGTACTGCAACAGATCGCGCTCTGCGAAAAAGGTGTTGAGCGCGGCGGTCACATCGCAACACCGCGCCCCCGGTTTGAGCAACGAGATGCCCAGTTCATGGGCCGCCACATTTGCTTGCCAGAACCGCAGGCTGTCAGGGTCGACCGCGCCCAGAAACAATGTCCGCTCCAGCGCCGTGTAATACCCCGAAATCATCGGAAAGGTATTGAGCGACAGAATATCGCCATGCTCCAACCTGCGGGCCGTGACTGGGTTATGCGCCCCGTCAGTATTGATGCCGGACTGAAACCAGACCCAGCTGTCGCGGTACTCGGCTTGCGGAAATCTGCGCGCGATCTCTATCTCCATCGCATCGCGGCCTGCCATTGCAATGTCGATCTCGCTTGCGCCAAGGCGGATTGCGTCACGAATGGCCGCACCGCCCAGATCGGCGACTTGTGCGCCTGCGCGGATCAGATCGCGCTCTGCCTCGGATTTATGCAAGCGTTGCAGCATTGTAGCTGGTGCCAGATCATGCTTCTCAAAAGGCGCCAGAAACGCGTCAAGCTTGGTTGCCTGCACAAGTGTCAGGTGATCCCCTTCATACCCGATGCGCTTGCCCTGCCCCGCCACATGCGCAGCGGCACGCCAGAAATTGTCCCGCTCCCAATCGGTATAGGTCAGGCAATCACCATAGCTGCGCCGCCACGGCTGCGCACCGTCAATGCCGGCACTCAGCGTCACGCATTCCGTGGCTGTGACAATCAGCCCATAAGGACGCCCAAAACTGCAATACAGAAAGCCAGAATAATACGCGATATTCTGCATCGAGGTGAACACCGCCACCTCGACACCCGCCTGCGCCATGATCGCGCGCAACCCTTTCAGGCGCATCTCGTATTCTTGGGGAGCAAAAGGCAGAACCTTCTCGCCTTGGTGGAAACGGAAAAATTGTGGACGCATTTGCATCGCACCCTCCTCAATCAACGGGGGCTGATGCACAGACCTCAGCCCGAGAGAGTCCCGGCGTTCAGGACAAAAAGCGCCAGTATCTGACGCTACTCTTGGGCGGGCCGCATATGCGACCTATCACCGCGACGCCATCGCAGCCATGTGTGCATGATAAACCGCGAAAACCCCGCCTGACAAGGCCGGATCGCTTGCGATCACGCCAAAGACAGGGCATCACATACCTGAATAATTGTGTAAGAAGTCCAATGAGCCGAATCTGCCAGATAGATATAGATGATAGCGGGCTGCCCACGCCCACGCCTGAGATTGAACAGGAACGCAAGGTCGCTGTATTTGACCTGCTCGAAGATAATTCCTTCATGCTTCTGGCGCGTGACGGACAAGCGGCCCCACCCGGCCCCTTTGCCATGCGCCTTGCAATCCGCGACCGGCGTCTGGTTATCGGTGTGTGTGACGAAGCGGGTGCAAGTCTGGGCGAGGTGCTGTTGTCACTTGGCCCGTTCCGGCAGGTGGTGAAGGATTACTACCAGATTTGCGGCAGCTATTTTGACGCGGTCAAGCGCCTGCCCCCCAGCCAGATCGAGGCAATCGACATGGCGCGCCGGGGCATTCACAATGAAGGGGCGCGCATTCTTCAGGAACGGCTGGAGGGCAAGGCCGATATGGATATCGACACCGCCCGCCGCCTGTTCACCCTGATTTGCGTTTTGCACTTCGGGGGTTGAATGGCGAAACGCTTTCCTTCCTCGGTGCTGTTTTGCTGCGACCACAACTCGGTTCGGTCGCCAATCGCTGAAGGGTTGATGAAAAAGCTGTATGGCCAGCGCGCCTATGTGCAATCCGCCGGTGTGCGCAATGACCGCGATGTGGATGGGTTCTCTGTTGCCGTCAGCCTTGAAGCCGGGGTCGAGTTGGAGCGACACCGCGCACGCTCTTTCGAGGAGATGGTGGATTGGGGCGATGATCTGTCGGGGTTTGATCTGATTGTGGCGCTGTCGCCCGCCAGCCAGCGTCAGGCACTGGAACTGACCCGCTTTGCACATATCGATGTCGAATACTGGCCGATCATGGACCCCTCGGGTCTGGGCGAGACGCGCGACGCCAAGCTTGCGGCCTATCGGCAGGTGCGCGATCAGATCAAGGAAAATATACTGGCCCGGTTCGGGCCACCCACGGAAAGGTAGACCATGAGCAGCAGCATCATTGAGCGTTACTTCACGGCCTTCAATTCAGGCGACACAGACACGATGCTGGCCCTTGTCAGCGATGATGTGCAGCATTTTGTCAATCAGGGTGAGGTGCGCGAAGGGCGCGCGAAATTCGCAGAGTTTTGCAGCCATATGGGTGTCAGCTACCGCGAGACATTGCGCGATATGGTCATTTTCGTGAACGAAGACAGCACCCGTGCGGCGGCGGAATTTGTGGTGCATGGCGAATATCTGCAAACCGATCCCGGCCTGCCCGAAGCACATGGTCAGCGCTATGTCTTGTCAGCCGGGTCGTTTTTCACGCTGAGCGGTGGAAAAATCACACGGATTACCACATATTATAACTTACAAGACTGGATCACACAGGTCTCTGCATGAGTTTACGGATAGAACCCCTGAAAGGCGCGCAAATTGCGCCAATCATGGACGGGCTGGCCGAATTGCGCATACGGGTGTTTCGGGACTGGCCCTATCTGTACGAGGGCGATTTGGACTATGAGCGCGGCTATTTGCACGCCTATCGTGACAACCCGCGCGCGATTGTTGCCGCTGCGTTTGACGGCGCAAAACTGGTCGGTGCCTCAACCGGCCTGCCTCTGAGTGACGCCGACGCAGAATTTGCACAGGCCTTTGAGCAGGCCCCATATGACACTGAAGCGATCTTTTACTGCGCCGAATCCGTGTTGCTGCCCGAATATCGCGGACAGGGCGCCGGCCATCGCTTCTTTGATCTGCGCGAAGACCATGCGCGCGCGCTTGGGTATAGAAAAACTGCCTTTTGCAGTGTCATCCGTCCCGCCGACCACCCTGCCCGCCCCCAAGGGTATCGCCCGCTGGACGGATTCTGGCGCGCGCGTGGATATGCCCCTCTAGAGGGTGGTGTCGCCCATTTCCCATGGCGCGACATCGGCGAGGAGCAAGACAGCGTGAAACCCCTTCAATTCTGGATGCAAGAGCTATGAAAATTGCTGCTGCGGCCTATCCGCTGGATTTCCTGCCGGACTGGGAAAGCTACAAAACAAAACTTGGTGACTGGGTGGCCCGCGCCGCCGATGACGGCGCGGATTTGCTGGTCTTTCCCGAATATGGCGCGATGGAGCTGGCCAGCCTTGGCGGGGCCGAGGTGGCCGCTGATCTGGAAGCCGCCCTGCACGAGGTGATCCGCCATGAAGCGGCGGTTATTGATCTGCATTGCCAGCTTGCCCACACACATGGCGTCCATATTCTGGGTGCGAGTGGCCCCGCATGGGCCGAAGCCCCCCGCCCCGTTAACCGCGCGATCCTCTATGGTCCGACAGGTGTGATCGGGCATCAGGATAAGCAAATCATGACCCGGTTCGAGCGCGAAGATTGGGACATTGCCCCCGGTCAGGGATTACGCGTATTTGATACAGCGCTTGGAAAGCTGGGTGTAATCATCTGTTATGACAGCGAATTTCCGCTTTTGGCGCGCGCACTGGTTGATTCTGGCGCCGAAATCCTGCTGGCCCCGTCCGCGACCGAAGCACCGGCCGGATATAACCGCGTCAAGATCGGCGCGATGGCGCGCGCGCTGGAAAACCAGTGTATCGCGGTCCATTCTCCGACAGTCGGGGCCGCGGATTGGTGCCCTGCTGTGGATATGAACACGGGCGCGGCGGCGATCTATGGCCCACCGGATCTGGGTTTTCCCGACACCGGAATTTTGGCGCAAACTGCCCTGGATGTGCCCGGTTGGGCCAGCGCTGAAATCAGTCTGGAGGCGATTGCCCGCGTGCGCAGTTCTGGCGCAGTGTTGAACCACGCACATTGGAGCGAGCAACATGCGCGCATTTCATTGCAGGTAGAGCACTGCAAACCCCTATAAAAGGCTTGAAAACCCCGCGCATTGCGCGCATTTAAGCGGCGCACGGTTTCCGTGCGCGAAATAAATATGGAGTTACCATGGCCAAGGAAGAACTGCTCGAATTCCCCGGTGTCGTGAAAGAACTTCTGCCAAATGCGACATTTCGGGTCGAGCTGGAAAACGGCCATGAGATCAACGCACATATGGCAGGCAAGATGCGCAAGAACCGCATCCGAGTTCTGGTCGGCGACAAGGTTCAGGTGGAAATGACCCCCTATGACCTTACAAAGGGTCGTATCAACTATCGCTTTAAATAAGCCATGCGCCTGATTCTAGGCTCTGGCAGCCCACGTCGAAAAGAGATTTTGGCGGGGCTTGGCATCTTACCCGATGCAATCACCGCCGCCGATATTGACGAGACGCCCCGCAAAGGTGAATTGCCGCGTCCCTATTGTGAACGCGTGACGCGCGCCAAGCTGGATGCGATCCCATCAGACCCTGACGATATTGTGCTGGTGGCCGATACCACTGTGGCGCTGGGGCGTCGCATTCTGGGCAAACCTGAAGATGCAGCCCAGGCGGCGCAATTCCTGCTCCTGTTGTCGGGGCGGCGTCACAATGTCATCACATCGCTGGCCTTGCGGCGCGGCGCACAAACTTGGGCGCGCACGCAAATCACCGCCGTAAAGATGAAGCGGTTGTCGGATGATGAATTGAATGAGTATCTGTGCTCGAACGAGTGGCAGGGCAAGGCAGGCGGCTATGCCATTCAGGGGCGTGGCGGTGCGTTCATTCCGTGGATACAAGGTTCGTATACCGGGGTGATGGGCCTGCCCGCCATGGAGACAGCGCAGCTTTTGCGCGCAGCAGGGCTAAGGTGGGGCACATGAAGGGAAGCGTCATTGCATTGGACCATTTCCGGGGCCGCGAAGCAGCGGCACGGATGGTCGATGGACGGCTGGAAGAATTACTGATCGCACTGGATGATAACAGGCTGCCGCCTGAAACCCTGTGTCGCGGCAAATTGGGGCGTCCGGTCAAGGGACTTGGTGGCGCATTTGTCGATCTTCCCGATGGGCAAAGCGGCTTTTTGCGTCAGACCAACGGGTTGCGTCCGGGAATGTCACTTCTGGTGCAGGTGACGGGACTGGCAGAGGGGGGAAAAGCTGTTCCGCTAAACACGCGCCTGATGTTCAAAAGCCGCTATGCAATTATCACGCCTGATGCACCGGGGCTGAACATCTCGCGCCAGATTGATGATGCCGGGCGCAGCCAGAAACTGTCGCAGCTTGCACAAGAAGCGATGGCTGGCGCTGACCCGTCGCTCGGGCTGATCCTGCGGTCTGCGTGCGATGCCGCAGAGGATGAAACCGTCTTGGCCGATATTGTTCACATGCGCTCGCTCGCCGAGGCGGTTTTGGCCGATACAGAAGGTGCGCCAGAAATCCTGGTAGATGCCCCTGCCCCGCATCATGCTGCGTGGCGCGACTGGGCAACCCCTGACAGTCTGGATGACAGCGATGGCAGCTTTGCGCGCCATAATGTAGACGAGGCGATAGACCAGCTTTTACAGCCCGAAGTCGCATTGCCCAACGGCGCAACAATGGTGATCGAGACGACCCGCGCGCTGATCGCAGTTGATGTCAACACAGGGCCGGATACCAGCCCCGCCGCAGGGCTAAAGGCCAATATTGCCAGTGTGCGCGACCTGCCGCGACAGGTGCGCTTGCGCGGAATTGGCGGTCAGATCGTGATTGATTTTGCGCCTTTTCTAAAGAAAGAGCGCCAGATCCTTGAGCAGTCCTTGCGTGCGGCTTTTCGCCAAGATGGGCGCGATGTCACGCTTGCAGGATGGACCCCTTTGGGGAATTATGAACTGACCCGCAAGCGCGACCGCATGCCACTTCGACAGGTGCTGCAATGAGCTGCCCGATCTGCAAGAAACCCACCGACCCCACATATCGCCCGTTCTGTTCGCGCCGCTGCGCCGATGTCGATCTGGCGCGCTGGTTTCGTGAAGATTATACAATTCCCGTGCCTTTGACACAGCAAGATGACGACCGGTCCGACCCAGTTGGGGATGATGACCAGACTTGATCACAGTTTTTTATGAAAGCCTCTGGACAGTCTGAAATCCCTGCAATAAGACACCCACACCCAGCGCAAAACGACGCGCTTTGCATCGCAAGATGCACCCGTGCCCGGGTAGCTCAGGGGTAGAGCAGTGGATTGAAAATCCTCGTGTCGGTGGTTCGATTCCGCCCCCGGGCACCA
>Ga0207421_10000514_pt1 | contig 49651 bp, 44 predicted proteins | sample SodLakKL_010_SED_4_FD_187542 | JGI IMG/M metagenome (GOLD analysis project Ga0207421, IMG submission 187542) | Alkaline sediment microbial communities from Lake Tanatar, Kulunda Steppe, Russia - 8KL_010_SED (SPAdes) (version 2) | ecosystem: Environmental > Aquatic > Non-marine Saline and...
CCCGGGTCCTGATGGCCTGGGCCGAGCAGCAGTTATCCGGTCGGGAACCGGCCGAGGCGTGGAGGGTGGTAAGACCGAATCATCCCCCGGATGATCCGGCCCGCCCCGAGAAGCGCGAAACTCACGCCATAGTCTGAAAGGCTTGGCGGGAGTAGTTCATAAGCCAATGGTTGACTCGTAAGCGCGTTTTCCTTACCGTACTGTAAGGAAAAAGAAATCAGTAAGGTGATCACAATGGCTACAGCCACCCTCACCAGCAAAGGGCAGATCACCATCCCCAAGGAAATCCGGGAGCGACTGCTGCTTCACGAAGGTGACAAGATCGACTTCAGTCTGACCGAGGCTGGCGATGTCCTCCTCAGGCCTGTGACGCGTCGGGTCGATGAGGTTTTCGGACGGCTCAGAAAGCCTGGACAGCCGGCGCTGACCCCGGCGGAGATGGACGCTGTGATCCATCAGCGGATGACCAAAAGCGCGACATGAAAGCGATCGACACCAACATTTTGGTGCGCTTTCTGGTGAATGATGACCCGGCACAAGCTGAACAGGTGCGGCGGCTTTTCTCGGGCGCTGAGCGGCAACGCACGACCTATTTTGTGCCCCTCCTCGTCGTGCTGGAGAGCATTTGGGTACTGGAGTCCGCCTACCGGGTAGGGCGCAACGAGCTCATTGAAGTGTTCAGCGATTTGTTGTTATTGCCCGTTCTCGAATTCGAACAGCGCGAAGCCGTGCAGGCGATGCTGCAGACGGCTGGGAACGACCCGCTGGATTTGCCTGATCTCCTGATCGCAAAAAGTGCGCTGCGGAACGGCTGTGAGTGCGTGATCACCTTCGACAAAAAAGCGGCGCGAAGCGATGCATTCGAGTTGCTGACACCCTAACAATTCCAGGGACAGTTTCCGCATCCGGGCTCGCGCCAGATCGAGAGGCCTCAGGGAACAGGCGGAGTTCGACCTGCGGATTCTGGTGATGACCGCGTTCAAGGGCTTCGTGAACCGGAATGCTTACTAGGGTCTGGTGAACCCTGCTGCTGGACATCCTGCTTGAGCGCGAGCAAAAGGCGTCGGTGTTCCGGATACACGACGCGTGACCCCGGAGGCGTATGCCGTCACCCAGGCATACGCTCGCGCGGGGATTTGCTTAAAGGGGCAAAATGGGGCTCGAAAAGGGCCGTTTAAGGCGTTTTGAAGGGCGTATTCTGGGGTCATTTCAAGTAAAAACAATAAGTAACGTTGGTCCGACCCCGCTTGGGGTTTGAAGGAGCGGAAGAGCATGCCCTGGGACGCCTGGTTTACCGCGGGACTTGTCACCCTGATGTTCGGGGTGCTCGCGTTCACGCGGGCGGCGCCGGACATGGTTTTCATCGGCGCGGTGATCATCCTCCTGGCGGTCGGCGTGATCGGTCCCACGGAGGCCTTCGTCGGTTTTTCCAACCAGGGGGTGATCACCGTCGCCGCACTCTACGTGGTCGTGGCGGGGATCCGGGAGACCGGCGGGATCCAGTGGATCGTGCACAACCTGCTCGGGCGGCCGCGCTCGCTTAGCCGCGCGCAATGGCGTTTGAGCGCGCCCGTGACGATCATGAGCGCCTTTCTGAACAACACGCCCGTGGTCGGCATGTTGATCCCCGCGGTGAGCGAGTGGGCGCGTAAACACGACCTGGCCGTCTCGAAGCTGATGATGCCGCTGTCCTACGCGGCCATTCTCGGCGGCACCGTGACGCTGATCGGCACCAGCACGAACCTCGTGGTGAACGGGCTGATGCTGGATCGCACCGGCGAGGGCTTCGGGTTGTTCGACATCGCCTGGGTGGGGATTCCTGTCGCAGCCGGGGGCCTCGTCTTCATGATCCTTGCCGGGCGCTGGCTGTTGCCTAACCGGCCGCCCGCGATCACGCAGCTCGACGACCCGCGGCAGTACACCATCGAGATGGAAATCGAGCCGAAGGGCGCGCTGGAGGGGCGGAGCATCGAAGAGGCCGGACTGCGCCACCTTCCCGGTGCCTTTCTGATCGAGGTGAACCGCAACGGCACGGTACTGCCGGCGGTGTCCCCGCAGGAGAGGCTGCACGGCGGAGACCGCGTGATCTTCGTCGGCGTGGTGGAGTCGGTGGTGGATCTGCAGAAGATCCGCGGCCTTCGTCCCGCGACCGGACAGGTGTTCAAGCTGGACAGCCATCGCGCCGATCGGAACCTGCTCGAGGCCGTGGTTTCGGATAGCTGTCCGATGGTCGGGCAGACCATCCGCGACGCCCGTTTCCGCAACCGCTACAACGCAGTGGTGATCGCGGTGGCGCGCAACGGTCAGCGCCTGAGGGGCAAGATCGGCGACATCGTGCTGAAGCCGGGTGACACATTGCTGGTGGAGGCCGGACCCGGGTTCCAGATGCAGAACCGGAACAGCCGCGACTTCTTTCTCGTGAGCCGCGTGGAAGAGGCTGCCACTCCGCGCCACGAACGCGCCCTGCTCGCGGCGATGATCCTCGTGGGCATGGTCGTGAGCGTGACCGCGGGCGTGTTTTCGATGCTGGAAGGCGCCCTGATCGCGGCAGCCCTGATGGTGCTGACCCGCTGCCTGACGCTGGAGACCGCGCGCCACAGCATCGACTGGCCGGTGCTGTTCACCATCGCCGCCGCCTTCGGCGTGGGGGCGGCCATGGAGGGCACGGGGCTCGCGCAGACACTGTCGCTCGGCCTGGTCAGTCTGGCAGGGGCCGACCCCTGGATGAACCTGCTGATGATCTATCTGGCGACCGCGCTGTTCACGGCGGTCATCACCAACAACGCCGCTGCCGTGCTGATCTTTCCGATCGCCTTCGCGGTGGCCGGCGATCTGGGGGTGAGCCCGCTGCCTTTTGCCATCGCGATCATGATGGCCGCGTCGGCCAGCTTCGCCACCCCCATCGGCTACCAGACCAACCTGATGGTCTATGGCCCGGGCGGCTACCGCTTCAGCGACTACCTCCGCGCCGGCATCCCGATGACCATCGTCACCTCCCTGATCGCCATCCTGATCATCCCCCAAGTCTGGTCCTTCTAATCACCCCGGGGGTCCCCGGGGGTCGGACCAAGGCAAACCTCTGATTATGAAGAAAAAACACCAGGGAATCGGGGGCATTTTTGGCCTTAGATGCCGGTTTTTGGGGCCAAAAACACGTCGCTAAGGGGCGGGGCGGTGGACGCTGGGGCCGAGCAGCGAAACAGCCGTCGCTCCGGCGCACGCCCGGGCACGGATTTGCTTAAAGGGGCAAAATGGGGCCCGAAATGGACCCTCTAAGGCCGTTTGACGGGTGTATTTCGGGGTATTATGAAAGAAGAAACAATGGGTTGCGTTGGTCCGACCCCCACTTTCTCACTTTCTTTAGAGGATAGCGATGAAGCGCGTTGAGGATAGGGAGCGGCTCCCTTTCAGGATACCGGTGGAACCGTCGGGGGCGTCGGCTGGCGCCGCGGACCGGTTGCCCCCGCGTCCGGGTCAGTTTGTGGGGGTGGTGGTGAGTGGCAGCGTCCGGGCCGGCGATCGTGTCCGGATCCAGCCGCTAGGGAAGGAAAGCCGAGTGGCGAGTCTCCACGGGGACGAGGGCGAACTCGCCCAGGCCAGTGCGGGGCAACGCGTGACCCTCACCCTCGACCATGCGCTCGTGCTTCCCGAGGGCGCGCTGATTTCCACCACCGAGGCGCCGGCGTCGGTCGCGGACCAGTTCGAGGCGCGTATCGTCTGGTCCGGTCCGGAATCGCTGTTTCCGGGGCGCCGCTATCCCGCGCGCATCGGCCTGCAACGCGCGGACCTGACGGTCACCGACATCAAGTACCGGATGCACCCGGATACGCAGGAGCACATCGCGGCCAGCCAACTCAAGGCCGGCGATGTTGCGGTGTGCAACATCAGTCTCGACCGGGCAGTGGCCTTCGATCCCTACGAGGAGAACCCGGCGACGGGCAGCTTCGCAGTGCTCGATCAGGACACGCAAGAGCCGCTCGGCGGGGGCCAACTGCACTTTGCACTGCGTCGGGCCCAGAACATTCACGTTCAGCACGTCGACATCAACAAGGCTGCCCGCGCCGGCCAGAAGACGCAGAATCCCTGCGTGGTCTGGTTCACCGGGCTGTCGGGATCGGGGAAATCCACGGTCGCCAACCGGGTGGAGCAGCGGCTGTACGACATGGGCCACCACACCTATCTGCTCGATGGCGATAACGTACGCCATGGGTTGAACCGCGATCTCGGCTTCACCGAGGCCGACCGGGTGGAGAATATCCGCCGGGTCGGCGAGGTCGCGAAGCTGATGGTCGATTCCGGCCTGATCGTGCTCACCGCGTTCATCTCCCCGTTCCAGGCCGAGCGCCGGATGGCCCGGGACCTGCTGACCGACGACGAATTCCTCGAGGTGTTCGTGGAGGTCCCGCTGGATGTCGCCGAACAGCGTGACCCGAAGGGGCTCTACAAGAAGGCTCGCCGCGGCGAGTTGAAGAATTTTACCGGGATCGACTCGCCCTACGAACCGCCGGAAAGCCCGGAACTCGTGATCAACACCGCAATTCTGACCCCGGAACAAGCCGCCGAAGAGGTCATCCAGGCGCTCCAGGCTCGTGGTCGCCTCAATGTCCCCACATAGACGCGTAGGAGCGGCCTCTGGCCGCGATCCCGTGGCGAAATGCGGGTGCGCAAATGCCAAGCGTCGGGATCGCGCGCGGGTTTTCCCGGCAGCGGCTACACTGTGTCTCGTGGCAAGCATGGAGCGAGGTTCTGGTGCGTGAGAGGCGGCGTTCTCTTGGGGTGGAGGGCATGATGACGACGGCGCCGGTCACCGGCGTCGCCCGACGTTGCCGCGTGGTGGCCCTCGGGGGGCGTGGAGCCTGACGATGGAGCGGCGCAACCATTACCGAATCCTGCATGTGCAGCCGGATGCGCCGGCGGAGATCATCCGCGCCAGCTACCGCAGCCTGATGCTGAAGCTCCGGCATCATCCCGATCGCGGCGGTAGCCACCACGCGGCGGTAACGCTCAACGGCGCCTATCGAACCCTCAGTGATCCGGAGCGGCGGCGAGCCTATGACCGCACTCTGTCGATGGCGCAGCGCGCGCCCTGGCCGCGTTCGCTGACCACGGCGATTCCTGCAGGTCCGCCGGAGCCGGGACACGCCGGGCGCGGTCATGTGGCGGGTGACGTTGTAGCCGATGGCGTTGCGGCGGGACTTTGCAGCTTCTGTCAGGCGCCGAAGCCGTCGCGGATTTCCGAGGACAGCCGCTGTGCCTGCTGCGGCGGGCCGTTGACGCCGGTCTCGGGCATGCTCGGGGAACGGTCTGAGCCCGAGGGGCGGCGCACCGTGCCTCGCATCGGCAAGGACGCTGCGGCGCTCATCTATCCGGCCTGGGGACGACCCGCCACGCGGGCGCAGATGCGGGATCTGTCGCCGGCCGGCATCAGCCTGTTCACTAGCGCGGGCGTGCTCGCCGGCGATGTCGTGCGCGTCGTGGCCGAGAGCGGGGACTTCATTGCCCGTGTGGTGCAGACCCGGGAGCGTGGAGTTCAGCGCAGCGTGCACGCGCAGTTTCTGGCGGCGTCCTTCACCGAGCAACGCGGTGTGTTTGTTTCGGTGAGTGCCTGACTCTCAAGCCATCGGATAGGCCGCTCCCCTGCCGTCGAAAAGCCGCTGACGGTAGGTCTTGCAACGGACATCGAAAAGCCGCGCACTGCAGGTCGGGTTAGCCCAGCGGGCGTAACCCGACGGGTCTTGCAACCACCCCTGGGCGCAAACCAGCACCGTGCCCGGCACTCGGCACGTCGTCGGGTTACGCTACGCTAACCCGACCTACACAACTGCCGCGGGTTAGCGCTGGGGTCTTTCGCGCGGATCCAGGCCCGGATCGGGGTCGCGGCTCACGGCGGTGATGGCCGGACCGTCTTCCACCTCGTCCATCAGCATCTGGTCGCCGTCCATCCAGGGTGGCGGGCTGTCGGGGCGCCACTCCAGCACGCGGGCGGGTGAGGGCAGATCCAATTCGCTGATCAGCCGAGAGGCCGAATCGACGGCGTTCGGGTTCTGCAGGGTGAGCACCAGGCCGGTGGCGAGCACCAGGACGCCCAGGCCCAGGGAAGGGTCGTTGGTCGTGGTCTTGGATCGGAACATGAAGCGCATCTCACCTGCCTCTCGCTGGTTCTAGGGGAACAGTACGCGTTCCCGGGGGTCCTGTTCAAGCATCCGTAGCGCGATTCCGGTTACATGGATCGCGGCCACTCCGTGGCGCTTCGGCGCGATCCCGGTGCCGCGATGAACAACCCAACCCAAGGTTTGTCCTGGGAAATCGGCGACAATGAAATGGTGCATCCCGTGCCCGTGCGTTCGCGGCTACTCGGTACTTGGAGAGGGCAGAAGTGGAAGAGTTCGATGTGGTGGTGATCGGAGCCGGGGCCGCCGGCCTGATGTGCGCGTTGACCGCCGGTGGCCGCGGCCGGCGCGTGCTGGTGCTCGATCACGCCAACCGGGTGGGCAAGAAGATCCTGATGTCCGGTGGTGGCCGCTGCAACTTCACCAACCTGTACTCGGGGCCGGAAAACTTCCTGTCCGCGAACCCGCACTTCGCGAAGTCGGCGCTGAGCCGCTACACGCCGTGGCACTTCGTGGAGATGGTCGACCGGCACCGCATTGCCTGGCATGAGAAGACGTTGGGGCAGCTCTTCTGTGACGTCAGCGCCAAGCTGATCGTGAAGATGCTGACCGACGAGTGCACCGCGGTCGGCGTCGAGGTGCGAACGCAGGCTCCGGTGGAGTCGATCGAGGTGGGCAACCCGCACCGGCTGCGCATCGCGGCGGGTGCGGTGCGCGCCGGTTCGCTGGTGATCGCCACCGGCGGCTACTCCATCCCCAGCATGGGAGCGACTGGATTCGGCTTCGATTTCGCCCGCTCGCTGGGGCTGGACGTGCGGCCCACGCGCGCGGCGCTGGTTCCCTTCACCCTCAGCGGCCGGCCGCTCGAGCAGCTGGAGGGACTCTCCGGCATTGCGGTGGATTCGGTGGCGTCCTGCGGCGACGGCCACTTCCGCGAGGCCATGCTGTTCACCCACCGTGGCCTCAGCGGTCCTGCGGTGCTGCAGGTATCGTCGTACTGGCACTCCGGCGACAGCGTCGAATTCGACCTCTGGCCGGGAGCGGAGATCGCGCAGGCCATTGCCCAGGCACGGCTGGAGCGTCCGAAGATCGCGCTGCGTACGCTGCTGGCCGAGCGCTGGAGCAAGCGTCTCGCCCAGCGCTGGTGCGAGTTGTGGCTGCCCGACCAGCCGATCGATCAGCTCTCCCGGGCCGAGATCGATCGCATCGCAGCGGCCACGCACCGCTGGCGGGTGAAGCCGTCGGGGACCGAGGGCTACCGTACCGCCGAGGTCACGATCGGGGGCGTCGACACGCGCTGCCTCTCGTCGAAGACCATGGCGCTGCGCGACCAGGCCAACCTGTATTTCATTGGTGAAGTGGTGGATGTCACCGGCCACCTGGGCGGCCACAACTTCCAGTGGGCCTGGGCCTCGGGCCATGCCGCGGGCGCGGTGGCCTGAATGCGTCCGGCGTCCCGTGCCTGGCTGCTCGCCCTCGTCCTCGCGCTGGCAGCGCTGCCGCCGACCGGCGCCATGGCCGCGGAGGGGGAGTCGCGGCGGCTATACGTGCAGCCGTCGCCGCTGGCCGGCGTGGTCGCGGGTCTTGCCGAGGCGCCCGCAGCCGCGCGCTTCGATTTCGCGCGGTTGCTGATCGATGCGCTGGTGACCGCCTACGAGAGCGAACTGGATTCGTCCGTCTTCGAGGGGCGGCGCGATGCCGCAGATCGACGCAAGCTTGCGCGCTGGCAGCAGGCCACCTTGCCGCTGTTGGCGGAACTGCGGGTTGCGCAGGCGGCGCTGTATGTCGCGAGCCATGTCGAGGTGCGGATGGATCGGCACAACCAGATCCTCGTGCTGATCGATGGGCGCCCACTGTGGGTCGCCTGGCCCCGCATCACCGCGCAGCCTCGGCTGGAACAGGAACTGGCGGCGGAATTCTGCCGCCGCCACGACTGCGCGCGCGATGGCGGGGATGGATCGACGCGCGCGGCGCTGGGGCCGGCGGGCGTGCAGGGCCACTGGCAACTGTCGCAGCGGCATCCCCCGGCCTGGGAGACCGCGGATGGCCTGCGCTGCGAGTTCGCGGACCTTGCGGAGCGGGGCGCGAAGGAGGCGACCTGCCGCGCCATCGTGGCGGACCTGCATGCGCTCGCCCTGGTGCTGCGCGAGGCCTCGCGGGGCGGCGAAAGGGTTCAGTGGGAGCGCCTGTCGCTGCAGGCGGATACGGGTGCGGGCCCGCAGCGGGTCACGGTCAATGAGCGCGGCGACTACGTGCAGGCGTCGGTCCCGGCACTGGCCGCGCATCCCGTGGATTGGACTGCGGCCGGGCGTTGGCTGCAGGCGCGCGCGCAGGGGCGGCCGATGACCGCGACCGTGCTCCCGGCCACGCGCCGCCGGTAACGCTCATACCCTGGAGCGCGCCACCCCGAGTGATGCAAGCACAAGCCCCTATGGAGTGCGGCGGCTTGCCGCCGCTGTGGGGAGCTGGCAATCCCCGGCACCGAATAGCGGGAGCAAGCTCCCGCCCTTCATAAGAACTGTCGGGTTAGCCCCAAAGGGCGTAACCCGACGGGTCTCGCACCCACCCTTGGCCGCAAAAGAGCATTGTCCCCGGCGTCCCGGCACGTCGGGTTACGCTACGCTAACCCGACCTACAGAACTCGGAAGGACACGAAAAAGAGTTTTTATGCCCCGCATCTTCCACGATTTCCGTGTTTTCCGTGGCCGTATTCTCACGGTAACCGAGTCGACACGATCCGGCCCTTCCTGGGCTACGATGGTCGCCCTCTCGGTGCCACGGATCCCGGAGCGATGTGGATGAATTACCTGGGCGGCCTGCTGGCTGGATTGCTGGTGTTCGGACTCCTGGCCGGGGCGGTGCTTGGGTGGGTCAGCGCCCTGACGCTCGGCCGGCTGCGCACACGGCTGACGAAGGCGGAGCGGGCGCTGGCCGACGTCGATGCGCAATTGCGGCGGCTGCGCGGAGCGACACCAGGGACCGACACGGAGACCTCCCGAGCGGCGGAGGCGGCGGAGCCCGAGGGGCCCGCGGCGCCGGGTGCTCCCGCGCGTTCCGGGGACGTTTGGGCCGGATGGGGCACGAGACCGGCACCGGTTGCCAGCAGCGCGGCCTCGGCGGCGCGGACCGCGGCGGCCGAAGGGTCAGCGCGACCCGGGCCGCGGCGCGCCGGGCTGGATCGTGTCGGCCGGCTCTTCGCAGGCATCCGCGACCACTGGATGGTCTGGCTTGGCGGCCTGTCGATCGGTCTGGCCGGCATCTTCCTGGTCCGCTATTCGATCGAGCAGGGCTATCTCGGGCCCTTGGCGCGGGTGCTGCTGGGCATCGCCACAGGCGTGGGCCTGCACGTGCTCGCCGAGTGGCTGCGCCGGCGGATGCAAGGCCGCTACGACGCGGTGGCCGCGCTGGCCGGGGGTGCGAGCCTGACCCTCTACGCCGCGGTGCTCGCGGCGCTGCACCTGTACGCCCTATGGCCGCCCGGCGTGGTCTTCGCGCTCCTGGCGCTGATTTCCCTCGGGACGATGGTGCTGGCCGTGCGCCACGGGCCGGTGCTGGCGATCCTCGGCATCCTCGGCGCGTATGCGGTCCCGGCACTGCTGGGCGGCGACGCCGAGCAACTGCTGACGGTGCTGATCTACAGCCTGATCGTGACCATGGCCAGCTTCGTGCTGATGCGCTACGTCTACCGGGACTGGTTGTGGTGGGGCACCGTCGCGGGTGCGCTCTTCTGGTGGTGGATCGCGTTGCAGGCCGGCGGCCACACGGAGGCCTGGCTGGGGGTCTATCTGGCGGTGCTGGCGTGGAGCATGCTGGCGCTGCGCCCGCGCAACTATCGGCTGACCCGGCCGATCGCCGATCCCGAGGCGGAGCGACACTGGCAGCAGTGGTTGCGCAGCGCAGGGACCGAGCAGGGTCCGCTGCGGGTCTCGCTGCTGATCCTGCTGCTGGCCCAGGCCTACAGCATCGCCCTGGGCCCGCAGTGGAGCCTGGGTCCGCTGCTGTGGCTGCCGCTGCCGGCGGTGATCCTGCTCGCCAGTCAGTACAACGCCGGGCTGCGGCCGCTGCCGTGGCTGGCCCTGGTCGCGATGGCGGCGGGGCTGGTCGGGAGCGTCCTGGACTGGGAGCCGCTCTACACTTCGTACCTCTGGTCCGTCACCCCCGTCGCCGCGGTCGATCACGGCACGGTGCTTGCCATGCTCGGGCTCGTGGCGGCCCTGTTCTCCGCGGCGGGTCTGTGGCAGCTGTGGGCGCGGCGTGATTCGGCGCTGGCCGCGTCGCTGGCGTTCGTGTCTCCGCTGGTCGCCCTTGCGCTGGCGTACATCCTGGTGCCGGAGGCGCTGCCACACTGGGGACTGAGCGCGCTCGGTCTGCTCGTGGGCCTGACGCTGGGTGGGCTTGCAGGAAGGCGGCTCAGGGCGGGAACCACCGACGCGATCGCGTTCTGGCAGATCGCCGCGGGACACCTGGCCTATTCGCTGGCGGTCGTGATCGGCTTCGACGAGGCCACGCTGACCCTGGCGCTGGCCGTGCAGGTGCTGTCGTTGACCTGGCTGCTGCGGCGCTTCGGGATCCGCCACCTGAACGGGCTGGTCATCCTGGTACTAACCATCATCCTTGTGCGGCTGACGCTGAACCCCTGGCTCCTCGACTACGACGATGCCGCCCACTGGACCCTCTGGACCTATGGCGGCAGCCTGGTGCTGGTCTGGCTGGCCGCCCGGGTGCTGGAGGATGGCCAGCGCCTGAAGCCCTGGCTGCAGGCGGCATCGCTGCACCTGCTGATGCTGTTCCTGCACACGCAGATGCGCTACCTGCTGTACGACGGCGACGTGTTCGCCGCCCGCTATGACTTCCTCGAGGCGGCCTTGAATACCGGGCTGTGGGCGGCGCTGGCCCTGCTGTACTATCGGCGCAGCATCTCCGCTGCCGGATTGCCAGGCCTCTACCGCGGGGTGGCCCAGCTCCTGATGCTGCTGGCCGTGGGCAACTACCTGTTGCTGGTCACGGCGATGAACCCGCTGTGGGATGCCGCGAGCTCGGCCGCCATCGGCGGTACGCCGGTCATGAACGCGCTGCTGCTGGCCTATGGGTTGCCGGTGGTGCTGTGGGGCCTGGCCAGCCGTCTGTTCGAACCGGACCTGCGCCCGTTCTTCGCGGTACTCGCCGGGGTCGCGCTGTGGCTATTCGTCAGCCTGGAGATCCGGCACCTGTGGCAGGGTCAGCTGCATTTCCTCGATCCGGTCCGGGACGGCGAGTTGTACATCTACTCGGTGGTCTGGCTGCTGATGGCCGTTGGCACGATGCTGCTCGGCACCCTGCAAGGCCACAAGGCGCTGTATCGCGGCGGCCTGGTCCTCCTGGCCCTGGTGATCCTGAAGATCTTCTTCGTCGATATGGCCGGGCTCACCGGGCTGCTGCGCGCGCTTTCGTTCATGGGGCTGGGCCTGTCGCTGCTGGGTCTGGCTTTCGTGCATCAATATCTGGGGCGCCGGTCCGGCGACACACCAGCGTCGGCGTCGGTACCGGATCCCGGGCAACCGACGCCTTGAGATGCCTGCCGCCGTAGGGGCCCTGCATGCCGACCGAGCGGGCCTTCGCGCAGTCGGGCTGCCCCGTGCGACCACCGCAGCGATGGGATTCGCATGCATGGCGCTTTCCTCCGAGCCCGCTCGGCGCTAGCATTCGCAGTTCCCTCCCACTGGCCGATTCTCCCCGCCGGCATCGCCGCGCAAGCGAATCCGCCCGCCGAGTACTCCTGTCCATGTTCACCTCCGCTAGCAATGTCGAAGAGCTGATCCGCAGTTTCCGGATCGAAGAGGCGATGATGCGTTACAGCAGCTTCGTCCCCCGGCTCTACAACTACTGCCGTAGCCTGGGCTTCGAGCCGGGCCGGATGCTGCCCTCGCGGGCGTTCTGCTCCGACGAGAGCCAGGGCTACCCCACGATCCTGATCGCCAAGCACTTCGGCACCTTTCCGTTCAACCACGGGCGCGGGGGTGCGATCGTCGCCACGCAGCGCCACGGTCCGTTCGCCGAGCACGGCCAGGACCTGGTGATCATCCAGGCCAGCCACGTCGGGTACGATCCCGAGACCGCCCAGTTCGGGACCTACCGGCGGATTCACGCCGCGCATGCCGAGTACACGCCCAACTGCGGCAAGATCGCGGCGGTCGTTTCGCGGTACCTCCGGGAGTACCGGTTTGCGCAGGCCGGCGTACTCCTGGAGCGTTGCGAGGGCGTGCTCTGCGTGCGCATCGACAATGGCTTGCTGCGGGGGAACCGCACCGAGGGCCTGTTCCTCAACCTGCCCCGGCTGGTCGAACGCGACGCCGACGGGGACTTCACGCCACTGCGCACCTACAGCACGTCGAAGAGCTTCACCGCCTCGAGCGCCCTGCAGCGCCAGGTGTCGGACCTAGACCTGATGGAGGGCCAGCGCGTCGCGATCGGGACGCGGCTGCGACCGAAGATGTTTTTCTACCAGCGCGAACTCGACCAGGAACCGGAAAGCCGGGACCAGCAGGAGGCGGGCCTCATCACCGCGATGCCGTGGATCGTGACCTCGCCCAACCCGCTACTCACCGCTGCACAGATCAATACCCAGGTGGAGTTCGACCGTGCCTTCCGGACGGCCGCCCAGGCGCCGAGCTTTCACGGCAAGCGGCTGCTGCACATCGCCGGTCTCAACATCGACATCTCGCCGCAGCCCGGCGAGATCTTCCCCACGACGCACTTCGTGCCCTGGGCCGCCTACGTGCAGGACAGGGAGGGCAACCAGCGCATTCTGGAGCAGTCGGAACTCGTTGCATTGCTGCGTGAACAGGGCACCGACAACCCCGACGAGGTCGATCTGGAGGCGGCGATCAGCGCGATGGCGGAAACCGACAAGGTACAGATCGGTGTGGGTCCAGCGTGACGGCCCGCCAGGGTCTAGAATCAGACACATGAGCGAACAACGGCTATCCCCGCGCTTTTTCTGCCGCTGGCCGGTGGAGATCGTCGGGCCTGAAGAGCGACGTTTCCGCGCGCAGGCCGCCGACATTTCGTTGACGGGCATGGCCATGCTGGTCGATCGTGGCGCCGCGGCCTCCCTCGCGCCGTCGGGCGGCCTGCTGAACCCACGCGTGCCGCCGGTCTCGGTCGCGGTGCAGGCGCCCGGACACGCCGGGGTGGGCAAGTTGCATTTTGAAGGACGGGTCCGGCACGTCCGCCGACTCTCCCAGGAACAGTACCTGATCGGCATCAAGTTCACCGACCCCGATGCATCCCTCCAGCTCGAGCTCCAGGCACTGGTCGAACAGGCCATGCGTTCTCCGCGCGGATGACGGCAGCGGCCGCCGGGTAGCCCACCGCACAGATGTACGGGCTCCACTGACTGCCGTTTGGGCGCGGTGTTGGCGCAGAGGCAGGGTATGAGGCAATCGACCGAGACCGCCAGTCGTTCCGACGAGGACTCGGGATCACTGCAGATCGAGACCGAAGGGCGCGGGCGGATCGCGGAGATCAGCGCCAGCGCCCGGCGGGTTCCGTGGTTCTGGAATCTGCTGCAGGTGCTCTGGGTCGCCGGTCCGGCCACCTTCCTCGCGATGCAGGGCGGCTACTGGCTGGGATTCGGCGAGTTCGCACCGGCTCGCAACGTGATCTATTTCGCGTTCTTCACCCTGTTCCTCGGGGTCATCGCCCTGGGCAGCAAGTTCGTTTCCGTCGCCATCACCGAACGCCGGGCGGAGGAGGCGGCAAAGGCGCTGCGGCGGACCATCGACTGGCTTCCCGAATTGCTGTTTGCGATCCGCGACGCTGACCTGGCGGCGGACAGCCCCGAGGTTCGACGCCGCCGCGCGGCCGCTGCGCTGCTGCAGGAACTCGATCTCGGGCCGGAGACACTGGCGCTGGCGGTGCGTGAGTTGAGCGGCGACATCGGTCTGGCGCAGGTCGCGCAGCAGATCGAGGTGTATCGGAGGGTGGGGCTGCACTCGCGTGTCCGGGACCTGGTCGAGGCCTCGACCGAGGCGCGGCTGGCGGCGCTGGAACGGGTGCACGCGGAGGTGCCGGAACTGGCGGACCTGTTGCGCGAGCGCCTGTCGGGCCAGGCGCCGAGCCAGGGCAGCGGGATCCCCCGTCGGGAAGGCTTCCTGCAGCGGTTGCTGGCCGCGGCCGACCAGGATGATCCCAGCGTCCTGCCGGTCGCTGACGTACAGGAACTCCTGGTACTGCTGTTCGAACTGATGAACGGACGCGAAATCCGCTATCTGCGCTTTTCCTGGAAGGGGAGTTGGAATGTGGCGCGTGCCCTGTCCGAGGTCGAGATCAGGCGCACCCGCTACCGGCTGGCGCAGGCGCGGGTCGACAGCCGCCTGCGCGGGTTGGCGCTGCTGTTGGCGGGAACCCCTGGCAGCGGACTGCAGCGCAGCGAGTTGTCCGTCGACAGCGTTGCCCTGGGTCAGCGTGTGCTCGTGGCGTTGGAGACCCTGGTTGCCGCGCGTCCCCGTCCCGGGTCGGCTGCAGCCAGGCGTCTGGCCCGGCTGCTGCACGAGGTGTCTCGCCTGCGCGAAGATCATGCACGCTGGCTCAAGGCCGGGCAGGCCTTTGACACGGCCCTTGCGCACTGGGAACGCATGCATCAGCGGGTACGCCCCGAGGGCCGCCGCTGGTGGCAGCGGCTGCGCGGACGGGGGTTGCAGATCCAGGAAGATGTGATCGACTTCAGCAACGAGCGCAAACTCGCATTTGCGCGCGAATTCTGCCGCGTGATGGACGAAGTGGGCACCCAGTTCGACGAACGTGGCCTGCACGTTGCCGGGCAGGCGGTGGATCGGGACGAGATCCGCCGACTCGGCCTGTACCTGCTGACCCTGCTGGAGGAGTCGCTGGATCTCAGCGACCTTGCGATCCAGCGGGCGATCCAGGCGGCCCCGGCGGCCTGGCTGGGGGGGTTGCAGGCCGGCATGACGGCCGATGGGAAGGCGGGACTGGGCGCCGCCGTGGTCAAGGAGGTGCGGCAGGATCTCGGGCGCATGGCGGAGCGGCTGGCGGCGCAGCTGGCGACGCTGTACCAGTTGCCGCTCAGTGAAGGCCTGCGCCAGCGGCTGGTCGATCGCTATGGAGCCAACCCGGAGCGCCTGGCCATGCTCGCCAGCCGCGTGGGGGAGGGCGGCGATCACCCGCTGCGGCGGGTCCATCCGTCGCAGCGAGAAGCGCTGATGCGCGATCCGCGCTGGGCGCTGCTGCTGAAATTCGGGGATCGTTATCTCGATTGAGCCGGGGGCGGCCCTCATCCCGCAGCTTTCCCGCTCCTGATGATCACGGAAGCTCCGCAGAGGGTCCCTTCGCGCGCAAGGCGCGCTCCCACGGGTTCTTGCCCGTGTGGGATCCTGCCTTGCAGGCGAAGCTTTTTGGCGGTTTCGCTGCGGTCCATGCGGTGTTCCTTGCCTGGTCAGGATTCGTGATCGTCAGGTTCCCGCCTCGATGTGATTGGATGAGATGTGACGATCGATCGGGGCGCTAAGCACCTGAGGCGCTTGCCTTATCCTGATCGCTAATGTAAACAATGAACTGTGCTGGCTTGTGCAGTAAGAGGCAGAGATCATGCAGGCAGATCGCGCCGTGACTCCGGTCGCCGGAGGTGCCACGGGAGGATTTCAGACGGAACCCCGAGGGGACCGGCTGCCGCGGATTATTGCCATTACCAGCGGCAAGGGCGGCGTCGGCAAGTCCAGTATTGCCGTCAATCTCGGAATCACCCTGGCGCGCTACGGTCGGCGTGTGTGCATCCTGGATGCGGACACCGGCCTTGCCAATGTGAACATCCTGCTGGGTCTGCGTCCCGGAAAGAGTCTCGAGCATGTTTTGTCCGGCGAGTGTCCGATCGAGGACATCATCATGGAGGGCCCGCACGGACTGCGCGTGATCCCGGGCGCCAGCGGCATCAGTGAATGCGTGAACCTGGATCCGACCCGGCAGCGGCGCCTGGTGAATGAACTGGCTCGGATCGAAAAGGACTTCGACTACCTGCTGCTGGACACTGCCGCGGGCATCAGCGAGACCACACTGGATTTCCTCAGTGCAGCGCAACAGGTGCTGCTGGTCATCACGCCGGAACCGACTTCGCTCACCGACGCCTTTTCGCTGCTCAAGCTGGCGCTGCGCCGACACCCGGTGGAATGCCAGGTGGTGGTCAACATGGCAGTCAATTTCAACGAGGCCCGCAACGTCTTCCAGCGATTCGAGGGGGCGATCCGGAAATACCTCGACGTGGACGTGAACTTCCTCGGATTCATCCAGCGTGACGAAAGCATGCGTTCCGCGGTCGCACTGCAGCATCCCGTCGCCCTGTTCCCGGAGGGCGACCCGTCGGGGCGGCCCTTCCAGCGCCTTGCCGATGCGCTCGAGGAACGGCCGGCGCAGGAGCATTCGGTCCAGAGCTTCAGCCGCTTCTGGTTTCGACGTTTCCTGCAGCCCTCCGGGTTGCAGGCGATGCCGGAGGCGAGGGGCGAGGAGGCCCCGTCCGGGGCAGCGGAGCCTCCAGGTCCGGCAGCCGAGGCGCCGTCTCCGCCAGCGATGGCGCTCGATGCGCTCGATGCGGTCGAGGCCGTCGATCCAGGCACGGAGCCGGATCGGCTCGAGGCCCTGTACGCCGGCTGGATCAAGGCCTTCGATGAAGTCGAGGATCCGCGCCTGCTGGCGCAGTGGTTGGAGGAACTGCATACGTCCTATTGGGAGCGCTTCGGTGAGCCCGGTCTGGACCTCCCGCGTCTGCTCGACCGCCTGATCCTGGAGCCGGACCGCCATGCCGACGTGCTGCGGGAACTGCGGCTCCGTTTGGCTGTGCCCGCGCAACCTCCGGCGCACCGACTGGCGGAAGAATCCACCGAAGAACCGGTGGTGCGACCGATGCAGCCATCGGCAGAGGATGAGGCGGAAGCGTCGGCGGAGGACGGCGCGCACGAAGGTGCGGACTTCGGGGTGGACGCCACGGTAAAGCCCGGCATGGACAGCGACACAGCGGTACCGGAGCCGAGGCCAGCGACCGCCGACGTACGGGTGGCGGTGGACCACCGGAGCCCGAAGAGCGCACCGGCATCACCGGAGCCGCGTCCGGATTTCGGCCTTGCCGGGCGCGAGGGCAGCGGTCGGAGGGAGCCACCGGACGCGCCGGAGCCCCGGCCGGTACCGCGGAGCCCTCATGGCTATGACCGGCAGCGCTTCGGTTCCCAGCAGGATCTGGCCGAGAGACTGCGGCGGATGCGGGAGGAGGGCGGTAGCCTGATGGAGTGGATCGGACGCCTTTGATCGACCCGGCTCCGGCCGCATTTGGTATGTGCACTGGTGCGGCAGTATAGTCAGGCGCACAACATGGGTACTCGGAAAAGGCGCAGGTCCCGATCCGGGACTCGGCCTTGCAAACCGGGGCTTGGGGGCAAAAGCATGTCTGGAGGAAGCACGGCGAGGTCGATCCGTTCCGGATCCTGCACCGGTACGCCGATGACGGGTCTCGGATTCTAGGCATGGCCCAGGCGAGCCGCGCCAGCGATTTCCTGCCCAGCCTGCCGCAGTTGCTGGTGCGCATCCTGGACACGGTGCAGGACGATCAGGCTGACCTGCACACCCTGAGCGCGATCATCCTGCAGGATACCGGGGCGACCGCCCGCATCATCGCCGTTGCCAATTCCAGCTTCTACTATCGGGGCAAGCGTTTCGATTCCCTGGATCGTGCCGTGCTCAACCTTGGTACGGATGTCGTCCGGACACTGGTGATGACGCTGGCGATGAAGCAGCTGTTCGGCCAGTTCAACGCCCAGGATCGGCGCTTTCTCAAGCGGGTCTGGCGCACCGCCCTGGTGACGGCGAATCTGAGCCAGGTCCTCGCCGTGCTGACCGGCTATCCCCGGCCGGAGGAGGCCTACCTGAGCGGCCTGTTCGTGGACATCGGCCGCCTGGCCCGCCTGAGCGACGATGAGCCCCGGTATGGGCCCATGCTCGAGCAGGCCGGCGACGATCAGGCACTGCTCCGCGCGGAGAGGGCCGTCTACGGCACCGACCATTGTCACTTGGCCGCGAGCCTGATGGAGGAATGGGGCCTCAGCCCGTTCATCGTCGATGCGGTCCGGTACCACCTGGAACCGGCGCTGGCCGTGCAGGATGCCCACCACCTGGTGAAGCTGGTGAACCTCGGCTATGCGATGGGCCGCCCGGGCCCGATCGGCGAGGATGCCTTGGCCGCGGCCGATACCCTGTTCGGGTTCAACGAAGGCCTGACCGAGGAGTTGCGCGGCCGGGTCAGGGAGGATGTCGCCCGAATGGCCCGCTCCCTGCAGATCGACATCGACGCCGACGGCGAGTGGGATCAGACCGCAAGGCTGGCCCTGAGCCAGCGCCTGGAGGACCTGAACCGGTTGTCCCAGTTGCAGGGCGAACTGGCCCAAGCCGGGGATCTGCTGCGCCGGCGCCTGATGGTGCAGCGCGTCCTGTTCCTGACCTTCGGCGTGGAACGCAGCCTGCTGTTCCTTGCCGATGGCGATGCGCCCTTCCTGCACGCGTGGGTCGACGAGGACCCGGATCCGGCGTTCATCCTTCCCCTGGAAGCCGGCCGGAGCCTGGTCGTGGACGCGGTGCTGGAGAACCGCTCCGTGCAGTTCACCGGCGAAGGCCTCGACGCGCTACCGGTCGCCGACCGGCAGATTGTCGCGATCTGCGGGGCGGGGCCGTTGTGGATCCAGCCGCTGCGCGCGGAGTCCGGGCCCCTCGGGGCGCTGGTGCTCGGCGTCGACGCATCGCAGTTGGCGCAGATGCAGGACCGCAGCGCGTTCGTCGCTGCGATGGGTCGCGAGATCGCCCGGGCGCTGAGCGCCGAGGCGGCGGTGACGCAGACGCAGGCGCCGGACCAGGAGCGGTTGGAACGACGCATCCGCGAAATGGTGCACGAGGCGGGCAACCCGCTGAGCATCATCCAGAACTACCTGGCGATGCTGCGGATCAAGCTGGGCGACGAACACGAAGCGCAATTGGAGCTGGGCGTGATCCGCGAGGAGATCGAGCGCGTGGGCCGGATCCTGCTGCGGATGCGCGAGGCCCCGCAGACCGTGGAGGAGACGTCGTCGTCGCTGCACCGCGAGGTGCGCCAGATCACCGACATCTTTGCAGCATCGGTCTGCAGCGCCCGCAACATCACGTTGAAGGTGGATCTCGCGGAGCGCGATCCACCGCTGGCCCAATCGCCCGATCACCTGCGGCAGATTCTGACAAATTTATTGAAGAATGCAGCAGAAGCTCTTGATGAAAATGGAAAAATTCGCGTCGTTACGCGCGACCCAGTGAGCCTGAATGGGCGTCGGTATACCGAGTTGTCGGTCGAGGACAATGGCCCCGGTCTACCGCAGGAGGTCATGGACCGGCTGTTCTCGCCGGTGACCTCGACCAAGGGCGCCGGGCACTCCGGCCTGGGTCTCAGCATCGTCAAGCGCCTCGTCGACGAAATGGACGCCATCATCCTCTGCTCCAGCGGACCCGGAGGCACCCGCTTCCAGGTGCTTCTGCCGCGCGAGGAGGGTTTGTAGTCGCGGAACGCCTCTGAGGACCGGCCGGGCAGGTGAGGACGGCGGTGTGCCGTCCTCACGGGCTCAGGCGGTGGCGGGCGCGGAGGCCGGCTTCGCCCCCTGGGCTGCCAGCCTGCGCCGTGCGCGCACGGCTTGGGCGAGTTGCTCGAGCAGTTGCACGGAATCGTCCCAGCCGATGCAGGGGTCGGTGATGCTCTGCCCGTAGACCAGCGGCTGGCCCGCCTTCAGATCCTGCCGGCCTTCGATCAGGTGGGATTCCGCGGCCACACCCATGATGCGGGGATCGCCCGCGGCGATCTGCTCGGCGACCGCGGTGCCGGAAACCATTTGTTGCCGGAAGCCGCCCGGGGTGTTGCCGTGGGAGAGATCGATCATCAACCGCTCGGGGAGATTGACCTTCGCCAACTGGGCGCAGGCGGCATCGACACTGGCCGGGTCGTAGTTCGGCTGTACCCCGCCGCGCAGGATGATGTGGCAATCGGCATTGCCCAGGGTGTCGACGATCGCCACCTGGCCGCATTTGTGCACGGACAGGAAGTGGTGGCGCTGCCGGGCGGCCAGGATCGCCGCGACGGCGATCTTCACATTGCCGTCGGTGCCGTTTTTGAACCCCACGGCCGAGGACAGTCCGGAGGCCAGTTCCCGGTGCACCTGCGATTCCGTGGTCCGGGCGCCGATCGCGCCCCAGGAGACCAGGTCCCCGATGTACTGGGGCGAGATCACGTCCAGAAACTCGCAGCCGGCGGGAACGCCGGCCTGATTGATGCGCACGAGCAGGTCGCGGGCGATGCGCAGACCCTCGTTGATGCGGAAACTGCCGTTGAGCGAAGGATCGTTGATCAGACCCTTCCAGCCGACCGTCGTACGCGGCTTCTCGAAATAGACGCGCATCACGATCTCTAGATCCTCGCCCAGCCGGTCACGCTCCGCCTTCAGCCGCGTTGCGTATTCGAGTGCGGAGACGGGGTCGTGAATCGAGCACGGCCCGATGACGACGAGCAGGCGGTCGGAGTGGCCTTGCACGAGGTCGCGCACGTTGCGACGGGTGTCCGAAATGAAAGCTTCCGCCGGCGTGTTCCGGATCGGGAAAAACTGGATCAGGTGCGCAGGCGGGGGCAGTGGCAGGATGTTTTCGATACGCTGGTCGTCGGTTTCCGAGGTGCGGTCGGTCGGCGGCGGTGCCAGCGTATCTTCGGGGAGATGGCTCATGGTGGGTGGGTCTCTTGGGGGAGCGTCTTCAGCCTTCCGGCCGAGGATAAAGTCGCCTTATAGTATTGAAGTTGTTGTGCATTGCGTCAAATAACCCGGCTTGTCGGCGCGCCAGGAGGACGCGAAGCCGAACGATGCCACAAAAACCCTCTAGACTTCAGAGTATCGCGTCCGGGTACAGGGCATCCCGCGCTACCATCGGGTCGATGTCCCCGGACTTGGATCTTCCGGCTGGCGCGAGGCCACCATGGGATCATGCCTGGACAACGCACTGGAGGTGCACACGATATGGCCGTTTCCGATTCGGCGGGAGAGCGGAACATCTTCGTCGTCGGCCTGGATGACTTTCATCTGGCCCAACTGAAGACCCTGCCTGACGCGGACCAGTACGCATTCCACACCCTTTTCACGCACCGGGAGCTCAAGAGCGGAACGGGTTTTCCGGTGCGGGAATTGCTCGAGGACGGGCGCCGGCAATTGCGCGAGTTTCCGGGGGATGTGCATGCGGTGGTTGGGTACTGGGATTTTCCGGTGAGCACGGTACTGCCGATTCTGCGGCAGGCGGCCGGATTGCCGGGTCCCACGCTGGAGGCCGTGCTCAAGTGCGAACACAAGTACTGGAGTCGCCTGGAGCAGGCCAAGGCCGTGCCGGATCACATTGCGGAGTTCTGCGCAGTCGATCCCTTTGCCGACGATCCACTCAGCCAGGTGACCCTCGCGTTTCCCTTCTGGCTGAAGCCGGTGAAGGCCGTGCTTTCGCACCTGGGGTTTCTGATCGAGAACGAAAAGGATTTTCGGCACGCGATTGGGCGGATCCGTTCCGGGATCCGCCGTTTTGGCGACCCCTTCAATCTGATCCTGGAGTTCGCCGAGCTTCCCGAGGAGATCGCCAGCGTCGATGGCAACTACTGTATTGCCGAATCGCTGATCTCGGCGGGTCGCCAGTGTACGCTGGAGGGGTACGTGTATCGGGGTGAATTGCAGGTCTACGGTGTCGTCGATTCCCAACGGGAAGGTTCGACGGGCTCCTCGTTTACGAGCTACGAGTACCCAGGGACCTTGCCGGAATCCGTGCAGCAGCGGATGGTGGAGATCACGTCCCGGGTGATGCACCAGGTCGGCTACGACAACGCGCCGTTCAACATCGAGTTCTACTGGGAGGAGGACACCGACCGCATCTGGCTGCTGGAGATCAACTGCCGCATCTCCAAGTCGCATGCGCCGCTGTTCCAGATGGTCGACGGCTGCTATCACCACCAGGTGATGATCGACCTGGGGCTGGGGCGCGAGCCGAAGATGCCTCGCAGGCAGGGGCAGTTCCGATTCGCGGCGAAGTTCATGGTGCGCAGGTACGAGGATGCCCTGGTGACCCGAGTACCCCGCCAGAGCGAGATCGAGGCGATCGAGTCCGGGGCTCCGGGTGTGGTGATCGAGATCGCGGTGAACGAGGGCACGCAGCTCTCGCGATTGCCGTATCAGGACAGTTACAGCTATGAAGTGGCCGTCATCTTCGTGGGCGGCGAGGATCATGCCGAAGTGAAAAGGAAGTACGAACGGGTTCTTGCCCGGTTGCCGATGGAATTCGCCCGTGCCAATGAGCCGATGCGGCCGCCCGCGCCATGACCAGCGCGAAGACCAGGAGCGAATTTCCCCGGCGGGTGCGGAGCAAGGAACACCTGTGGATCACCCTGCCGGACGGTGTGCGGCTGGCGGCACGCTTGTGGCGGCCGGAGGATGCCGTCGATGACCCGGTGCCCGCGATTCTGGAATACATCCCCTACCGCAAGCGCGATTCCACCCGGGACCGCGACGACCGGATGCACCACTATTTCGCCGGGCACGGCTACGCCTGCCTGCGCGTGGACCTGCGCGGCAGCGGCGACTCCGAGGGGGTGTTGCAGGACGAGTACCTGCAGCAGGAACTGGACGACGGTGCCGAGGTGATCCGCTGGCTGGCCCGGCAGCCTTGGTGCAGCGGGGAGGTGGGCATGATCGGCATCTCGTGGGGCGGCTTCAACGGGCTGCAGATCGCCGCGATGCGCCCGCCGGCCCTGAAGGCGGTCGTCAGCGTCTGTTCCACCGATGACCGCTACGCCGACGACGTGCATCACATGGGCGGCTGCCTGCTCGGCGACAACCTGTCCTGGGCCTCGACCATGTTCGCCTACAACTCGCTGCCGCCCGATCCCGAGCTGGTGGGCGAACGCTGGCGCGAGCTCTGGTTCGAGCGTCTCGAAGGCAGCGGTCTGTGGCTGGAGCAGTGGCTGCGCCATCAACGCCGGGACGACTACTGGAAACACGGGTCCATCTGCGAGGACTGGTCGGCGGTGCAGTGTCCGGTGATGACGGTCAGCGGCTGGGCGGACGGCTATTCCAATGCCGTGTTCCGGATGCTGGCGCACCTGCAGGTGCCGCGGATGGGCCTGGTGGGGCCCTGGAGCCACAAGTATCCGCACCAGGGTGTGCCGGGTCCGGCGATTGGCTTCCTGCAGGAATGCCTGCGCTGGTGGGACCACTGGCTGAAGGGCCGGGACACGGGAATCATGAACGAGCCGATGCTGCGCGCCTGGATGCAGGACAGCGTGCCGCCCACCACCTATTACGATGAGCGGCCGGGCCGGTGGGTGGGGGAGTCCTGCTGGCCATCAGACCAGGTGACCCGCCAAGCCTTGACCCTGGCCTGGCCGGGCGTCCTGGAATCGGACGACCGTTCGGTACCCGAGCGCGAAATGACCCTGCGCTCGCCGCTCAGTGTCGGACTCTTCGCCGGAAAGTGGTGTTCCTATGCCGCAACTCCGGATCTGCCCCACGATCAGCGCGAGGAGGATGGCGGGGCGCTGGTCTTCACCAGCGCCCCGCTGGAGGAGCGGCTGGAGATCCTCGGTGCGACGATGGTGGAACTGCAGGTGAGCGTGGACCGGCCGGTGGCGATGGTTGCGGTGCGGCTCTCCGATGTGGCGCCCGACGACAAGGCGACCCGGATCACCTATGGTTTGCTGAATCTGACCCACCGCGAAAGCTCCGAAGCACCAAAGCCGCTGGAGCCGGGGCGCATCTACCGCGTGCGGGTCAAGTGCAATGATGTCGCGCAATCGTTTCCCGCGGGTCACCGGATCCGCCTGTCCATTTCCACGTCGTATTGGCCCCTCGCCTGGCCGTCACCCGAGCCCTTCCGCCTGCGCATCATCACCGGTCAGAGCCGTCTTGTCCTGCCGGTGCGACCACCGCGCGATGCCGAGGACGCCCGGATCGGCTTTGAGCCGCCCGAAGTCGGCCCGGCCTCGACGCCCATCCGCCAGCAGACGCCGCAGGCGCACAACTGGCGCGTGATCCGCGACCTCGCCGAGGACCGTTCGACGCTGGAGGTCGTGAACGACAGCGGCACCGTTCTGTTGCGGAAGATCGATCTGGAGATGCAGCGCAAGGCCCTGGAGTGGTACAGCTACCGCGGCGACGACTTCAATTCCACCCGCGGCGAAACCCTCTGGGAGCGAGGCTTCCGGCGCGGCGACTGGGAGGTGCGTACCGTCACCCGAACGGTGTTGCGGTCCACGCCCGAGCATTTCCTGCTGCACGCGGAACTGGATGCCTTTGAGGGCGAGCGCCGTGTCTACTCGCGCAATTGGGACGTGACCATTCCGAGGGACCTCGTTTGATCGAGTCCCACTAGGCGGCGGGCATCAGCCACAGGGTGAGCGACAGCATCATGCCGGTCAGACTGGCCCCGAAGATCGGCAAGACCATCAGTCCGGCGATGGCTTCCCGCTGGAACAGCCGGATGCCCATCAGCACCAGGCTTGCGCTCCAGCCTGCCGCGGCCAGCAATGCGAGCGCATGCGATTCCTGGAGCCAGAGCAGCATCAGCAGCAGGGGCAGGCCCAGGTTGAGCATGGCCAGCAAGAGATCGCGACTTCCTGCGGCCCGCCCCGCCGACAGCGCATAGGCAAACGCGGCCCAGACCAGCAGCAGGCCGAAGCCGAAGGCGCCGGCCGCCGGTGAATGCAGCGGGGCGCGCAGGACCGCGGCGCCGCGAGGCTCGAGCCCTAGGCCGAGGCCGATGATCGCGAGCGCCGAGGCCAGGCTCAGGATCAGCCAGAACCAGAGGTTTCCGCGTTGTATGGTCGGTTCCGTCATGAATCGTTCCCGTCGTCGGTGATGTCGTTTCGAGCGGCGCCGGTCGGCATCAGCGCAGCTTGCCGAGCGGCATGAGGTAGAGCGGCTGCTCGCCCTGGTTGAGCCGTAGCGCCGAGGATACCGCTTCGTCGCGGAAAGCACCGATGACGACGGTGCCGATGTCGAGGGCGGTTGCCTGGAGGTAGACGTTCTGCGCGGCGTGGCCCGCTTCCATGTGCACATAGCGCTCCGCGCGGGGACCGTAGCGCCGCGCGGTCCGGGACGTCACGCCGGACATGACCAAGACCACCGGGGCTTCCAGGATGGCCGTCTGTCCCAGTCCGGCATCGTGAAGGTGGCGGCGGCGGTCGCCGGCGATGCGCTGCACGAGGCTGTGCTCGCGCGGCCGGTACCGGTACACCCCATCCTCCAGATCGTCGCTCCCGGTCACCAGCAGATCGATCTCCAGCGGAAAGGTCGCGCCGGCCGATGGGGCCGTGCGCAGTCCGTCCTGCGGTTCCGTCACGCCCTGCGCAGCCCAGACCAGTTGCGCGATTTCCTGCAGCGACAATGCCGCCGAACCGTAGCTCCGCACAGAGCGCCGCTGGTCCAGGGTCGCCTCGATGGATACCTCGCCGCTGCGATTCGGTTCCGGCAGGGCGATGGAGGTCGCCGGGTCGGTCGGCGTACCGCCCTGGGCGCTGACGCTGGCCATGGAAAGCATCATGATCGTGAACAGGCTGCGCATGGTCCCTACCTCCAGGAATGGCTTCTCGGGGAACAGGCGTCCAGCGTACAGGGGCGGACGCGAAGGGGGAACCCGGATGACCCGCTGATCGACGTCGACGCCGCGGGCCGGTTGCGCGGCCGGGCCATGGTGATCCAATGGCCCGAGGCGCCGCTTTGGTACGATGCCGGGATCATCGCATTCCTTCCGCCAGTGTCCACCGGAGCCGTCATGTCCACGCTCGTCCAGCCTGACCTTTTCCCATGGCCCTGAAGGCCACGATTTTCAAGGCGGAGTTGCATGTCTCGGACATGGATCGCCAGCACTACGGCAGTTATCCGCTGACCCTGGCCCGGCACCCCTCGGAGACCGATCAGCGCCTGATGGTGCGCCTGCTGGCCTTTGCCCTGTACGCCAGCGACGGCCTGCGTTTCGGCCGGGGCCTGTCCACCGAGGACGAGGCGGATCTCTTCGAACAGGACCCAACCGGCTTGATCGAGCGCTGGATCGACGTGGGTACGCCCGACCCGCGCGACATCCGCAAGGCCTGCGGGCAGTCAAAGCGGGTGGTTGTCCTGACCTATGGGCGCACCGTGGACGTCTGGTGGCGCCAACACGGCGAGGCGCTCTCGGGTCAGCGGAATCTCGCCGTGCTGCGTCTGCCGGTGGAAACCGGCGAGGCCCTGGCCGCGCTCGCGTCCCGGAACATGAGCCTCCAGTGCGTGATCCAGGACGGCATCATCTGGTTCACGGCGGGAGAGGTCACGGTCCAGGTCGAACCCGAGTGGCTGCTGCGCCCCGACCGCTGAGCGTCACCCCCCGGGATGCCGTCTCCGGCGCCCGCGCGCACGGTTCATGTGGCCTCGCCGGGGGCGTTCCCCAGACCGGAAACGGATCGGGCAAGCGGGTCCAGCCGGCAGTGCTGCGCAACGCGTGCTGCGCAAGAAGGGGGCGAACGCGATGCTGCGGTCTCCGCGTTCAGGGCGAGGGCGGACGCTGTGGGGTCAACGCTCCCAGACGGCATCCAGCGACATCATCACGCGTGGTGCGTCTGCCGCCGGGATGGCCGGCGAGCGATGGATCAGGCCGCGGCCGTCGTTGCCCTGCCACAGCGATCCCTTCAGCAGTGCGACGGCGAACGTGGGCACGCGGGCCACCGCCGCACCGGAACGCAGCAGTCCGGATTCTTCGTCGGGGCGTCCGCCACTGCCGGCACCGAGCCGTTCGCGGTTGACCCAGGCATCGTCCAGAAACTCGGTGCCGGGCCCGCGCCAGGTACAGGTCAAGCGGATGCCCGTCCGGTCGACGTGAAAGCGCGGACACATCGGCTTGCTGAGTACCTCGATGCGCAGCGCGGCGGCGGGGCAGCCGAGCAGATCGGTATACAACCCCGTGATCCACTCGATGTCCCCGAGCAGCGCAGCCCTGCCCGGGCGGTCCGGCAGGTCGAGAGGGACCGCACCGCCGGCCTGTACCAGTAGTGACCTGCCGGCGTGCATCGCCGGTACCGCCGCTTCGAGATAGGCGGCGATGCGCGGATCGGGCTGCCTGCGGTAAAAGGCCAGCTGGACCCCGGGTTCGAAGATACCAACCATTCCGCCGGGCGTGTCGCAGGACCCGGTATGGAGCCTGGGGACGGGCTGTGGGGCGGTGAGCGAGGCAGAGGCGGGTGATGGCGCGATCATCTCGGGGCTCACGGACGGAGTGTGACCGTCTGTTTAGCATCGCTGGCCTCGAGATGCAACAGTATAACATCTCACCTGTGGTGGGCCTGCGTCCCGCTAGCGGTGAAATTCGCCCGAGGCCTCGGGTTGATAAAGGATCTCGATGATGCGTACGGTCATGGTCCCGCCGCGGGGCGCCGGCCATTCGATGCTGTCGCCGACCGAGAGGCCCAGCATCGCGCTGCCGATGGGTGCGAGTATCGAGACCTTCTCCGCGCTGCCATCGACACCGCTGGGGTAGACCAGGGTCCGTTCGAATTCCTTGCCGTCGGGTTCGGTGCGAAAACGCACGGTGGAATTCATGGTGACGACGGTGGGCGGCATCGCGATGGGATCGACCACAGTGGCGCGATCCAGTTCCTCCAGCAACGCGGCGTGTGACGCCCGCGCTTCCGGCGGCTGGGCTTCCAGCAGTTGCTCCAGCCGGTGCAGGTCCAGGGAAGAAAGGGTCAGCACGGGTCGCTTCTCGGTCATGGCCAGTCTGGCTCCTGTATCGGTCGAACAAAAAACGGCCCGCGCGAGCGCGGGCCGCCTTCATTAAAAGGGGTTTCGATGAGGCCCGGGGAAGAACGGGCGGTACGGCCTTTATGGCATAAACGCAGGGCAAAGGCAAAGAAGCCGGCGCGTTCGCGAGCAGGCTCGCTCCCACAAGGGCCGGAATTGGTAGGTGCACGCCTTGCGCGCGAAGGGATCCTCTGTGGCGTTTCCGTGATAATCAGGACGTGGCAGGTGATAGCCGATTTCCCGCGGCAGGAGTGACTGGTTTGAATGCAGGTGTCGACAGATCCCGGATTGCCCCGACGCGCAGGGCGGTGCTGATCGGCGCGGAGCGTTACCGGCGGCATTCCTATGGCGACAACCATCCGCTGGGCATTCCCCGCGTCTCGCTGACCCTGGACCTGATTCGGGCCTACGGGGCCTTGTCGGAGCCGGAGTTCCGGATCTCGCGGCCGGCGACGCCGGTCGAACTCGAACGGTTCCACACCCGCGAATACATCGGCGCGCTGCAACAGTGCGAGGCGGAGGGCCGGGTCGCGCACCGGTACCGGCAGCGGCACAACGTCGGCAACTTCGAGAACCCGTTCTTCCCCGGCTTCTTCACCACGCCCGCCACCGCCACCCGCGGCAGCATCCAGGGCGCCGAGTTGGTGCTGGAGGGTTGGACCGCCTTCAACCCGGCTGGCGGCATGCATCATGCGCGAACGGATGCCGCGCGGGGGTTCTGCTACCTCAACGATCCCGTGCTGGGGATCCTGCGGCTGCGGCAAGAGGGTTTGCGGGTGCTCTACGTGGACATCGACGCCCACCACGGCGACGGCGTCGAGGCTGCGTTTCGCGATGATCCCGATGTGTTGACCCTTTCGCTGCATATGGACACCGCGTATGCCTATCCCTTCGAGGGTGGCGGTGTCGGGGACACCGGTCCCCTGGCCAACGCGGTGAACATGCCGTTGCCGCGGGACATGAACGACGACGAGTACCGGCACGTGTTCGGGCGCCTGTGGCCGGCGGTCATGGAGTCGTTCCGGCCCGCGGTCGTCGTGCTGCAGGCGGGTACCGACATCCTGGGTCCGGACCCATTGGGCAAGTTCCGCATCTCCACGCAGCTGTTCCTAGAGGTGGTGGAGCGCATCCTCATGGACGCCCCGAGGCATGCGGACGGGACGCCGCGCCTGCTGGTGCTCGGGGGCGGCGGCTATCATCCGCTGGCGCTGGCCCGTTGCTGGACCGGTGTCTGGGGCCTGCTGTCCGGACGTGAACTGCCAGAGGCGATGCCGCCGGAAGCGGAGGCGCTGCTCCGCGCGGTCGACTGGGACCTCGACGAGGACGAAGCGCACTTCGAGAGCCTATTCACGCAGCGGATCGACCGCGCGATTTCGGGGGAGGTGAGGGCAGCGGTGCGGACGGGGGTCGACGCGCTGCTGTCTGGCCATCCGGGGTTGCGGGGACGTTCGCGGCGAACGTAACGTGAAAATACAGCCACGGAAGAGCACGGATGCACACGAAAGTTCTGTAGGTCGGGCTAGCGTAGCGTAACTCGACGTGCCGGGGTGTCGGGACGACGCTGCTTTGCGGCCTTGGGTGGGTGCGAGACCTGTCGGGTTACGCCCTTCGGGCTAACCCGACCTACGGTTTTCGGTTTTCCATCCTCAGGGGTGCCGCGCTCCGAGGGCATGAGCGTTGACGGGGCGGGGGCTGAACGGCAACGCGAAGGCGCTGGCGCGAGCCGGAACCGCCTCGCGCTCTCCGGAGGCGGATGGCGCTGGTCAGGCCGTCGCCACCGGGATGCGGCCGATGCGGGCGCGCCATTCGCGGGGGCCGGTCTCGTGGACGCTGGTGCCTTGCGCATCAACGGCGACGGTGACGGGCATGTCGCGGACGTCGAACTCGTAGATCGCCTCCATCCCCAGATCCTCGAACGCGACCACGCGCGCCGTGCGGATCGCCTTCGCCACCAGATAGGCGGCGCCGCCGACCGCCATCAGATAGGCAGAGCGGTTGTCGCGGATCGCCTCGATCGCGGTGGGACCGCGTTCGCCCTTGCCCACCATTGCGATGAGGCCCGTCTGCTCGAGCATCATGCGGGTGAACTTGTCCATGCGCGTGGCCGTGGTGGGGCCGGCCGGGCCGACGGCCTCGTCGCGCACCGGGTCCACCGGGCCGACGTAGTAGATCACGCGGTTGGTGAAATCGACCGGCAGCGCCTCGCCCTTCGCAAGCATGTCCTGGATGCGCTTGTGCGCGGCATCCCGGCCGGTGAGCATGCGCCCGTTCAGCAACAGCACCTGACCAGGCTTCCAGGCGGCGACCTGTTCCTTCGTGAGGGTGTCGAGATCCACCCGGGTCGCGACCTCGATATCGGCCTGCCAGGTGACCTCGGGCCAGTCCTCGAGTCGCGGCGGATCCAGCCGCGCAGGTCCGCTGCCGTCGAGGTGGAAGTGCACGTGGCGGGTGGCCGCGCAGTTCGGGATCAGGGCGACGGGCAGGCTGGCGGCGTGGGTCGGGTAGTCGAGGATCTTCACGTCGAGCACGGTGGTCAGGCCACCGAGCCCCTGGGCGCCGATGCCCAGCGCGTTGACCTTGTCCATCAGTTCCAGCCGCAGTTCCTCGACTCGGGACAGGCGGTCGCCGCGCTCGGCGCTGGCCTTGAGCTCGTGGATGTCCACCGGTGCCATCAGCGCCTCCTTGGCCATCAGGACCGCTTTTTCCGGAGTGCCCCCGATGCCGATGCCGAGGATGCCGGGCGGGCACCAGCCGGCGCCCAGCGTGGGGACGGTGCGCAGGACCCAGTCGACGATCGAATCCGACGGGTTCAGCATCGCCATCCGCGCCTTGTTCTCGGAGCCGCCGCCCTTCGCCGCGCAGATGACCTCCAGGCCGTCGCCAGCGACAATTTCATAGTGCACCACCGCAGGGGTGTTGTCCCGGCTGTTGCGCCGCGCCCCGGCCGGGTCCAGCAGTACCGAAGCCCGCAGCTTGTTGTCGGGGTGCAGGTAGGCGCGGCGGACACCCTCGTCGACCATCTCCTGGACGCTCAGGGTCGCGTCCCAGCGCAGGTGCATGCCGACCTTCAGGAAGACCACCGCGATGCCGGTGTCCTGGCAGATCGGGCGCTGTCCCTCGGCACACATGCGGGAATTGGTCAGGATCTGGGCGATGGCGTCGCGCGCGGCTGGGCCTTCCTCGCGCGCCCAGGCCTTGCCCAGGGCGCGGATGTAGTCCGGCGGGTGGTAGTAGCTGATGTATTGGAAGGCGTCCGCGATCGACTGGATCAGATCCTGCTCGCGAATCACGGCCATGGCTGTGCTCCGGGTGCCCGTTTGGAGGCTTCTATTCTAACTCTCATGCCCTCGGACGCGCGGCACTCACGAGGAAAAGCCGCAAACTGTAGGTCGGGTTAGCCCAAAGGGCGTAACCCGATGGGCTTCGCTGTGACTTTCAGGCTAACAGTCGGCAGTGACCGGAGCCGGGCCGTTGTAGATCGGGCCGCCGCGGTCCAGGTACAGTTTCAGGATGGCCTGCCCCTGCTTGCGCCGCAGAGGCCCGCGGACGCCGATGCCACGACGGCACAACTCCTGGCGCCAGCGCGGCGTGGCCGGACCCTCGTCGAAGCCGATCGCCTCGACGTCCTTGCGGCTGGTCGCGAAGATCAGCCTGCGCACCCCGCTCCAGGCGATGGCGCCCAGGCACATGGTGCAGGGGGCGCTGGAACTGACCAGCACGCAGGGGACGGCCTCGAGGGTGTGGCAGTCGATGCGCTGCTGCGCCAGCGACAGGGCCTGCAGCTCCGCGTGCGCCGCGGCGCAATGACTGTCGATGGTGGTGTTGAGCGCGGCGCTGAGGCGTTCGCCGGTGCGTAGATCGTAGACCGCGGCCGCAAACGGACCGCCGCTGCCCCGTTCCACATGCTCGCGGGCCAGCGCGAGCACTTCCTCGATCCTGGATTCGTCGTTCGCGGGCGCGGGCCGGCGCAGCCAGTCGTCCAGCCATGCGGGCTGGGTGAGGCGGATCGTGGTGTCGGTCGGGGTGTGGCGATCAGTCATCCGGTGGTGCCCGGTGCAGGGTTCCCCCAAGCGTAGACGGGATCGCGCCGGGCCGGGCGGATTCCGGCCCCGGCGCGTTCACGCAGGCGCATCCAGTTCGCGCGCCTGCTGCTTCATCAGTTCGACGATGGCGTAGACACCCACGTGCCGGTTCGGGGACAGGTGCTCGTGGAGTTCCAGGCGTTCGAAGAACTCGTCCACGTCGAGCTGCTCGATCTCTTCCACGCGGCGCCGGTCGACCAGCTGGATCAGCAGGGTCAGCACGCCCTTGATGATGGTCGTGTCGCAGTCGCCGTGATACCGGATGAGATGCGGCGCCTCGGGATCCCGGTAGGCATGGATCCAGACCTGGCTCATGCAGCCCTTGACTTTGTGGTCCTCGATCCGCGCCGCTTCGGGCAGCGGCGGCAGCTTCTGGCCGAGTTCCACCAGGTACTGGTAGCGCTGATCCCAGTCACCCAGCAATTCGAAGGTCTCGACCATTTCATCCAGCGTCATCATCGGCATATCCAAGCGGCGGGGTGGGTCGGGGCATGATGGTAACAAGCCGGTTGCCCAGGGGCTGGATCCACGGCATTCGCGTAATGGTTTTGACGGACCTGGTTCTCTCTCGGGCGGTGCATGGCACAACCTGAGTGGCACGAAAGCTCCGCAGAACGGGAAAATCGCGCGGACCCCAGCGAAATCGCCAGAATCTTCGCCTGCAAGGCAGGCTCCCACAAGGGCAAGGACCCGTGGGAGCGCGCCTTCCGCGCGAAGGGATCCTCCGCAGAGCTTGCGTGATCATCAGGTGACGCCATCGTGCGGCAGGTTTGCGTGGGACGTGCTTCGTGTCCAGGTCGTCAACGCCTGGCTTTCAGCAGAGTTCGGTATCGTCGTGGCTGTAGGCGGGTGCGCAGGAGCAGAGGATGCGTAACGCGTCGTCGCCGGTGTTGCGCAGCTTGTGCGGGGTGCCGGGGCGGATGCAGATGGTGTCACCCGGCTGGATCGGGAAATTCGTATCGCCCAGCTGCATCTGCCCCACGCCCGCGACGACGTGGTAGATCTCCTCGCTGCGGAGATGGCGGTGCAGCCGGGTTTCGCCACCCGGTGCGACGATGGCCTCAGCCAGACTCTGGCCCTGGTTGCCGTGTACGGCGGGATGCATGAGTTCGCGGATGACCGAGCCGTCCATGGTCTCATAGGCGTCGATTTCCCGGTAGTGTGTATGCATCAGCGCGGCTGGCCTGCTTCGGTTGGCAACGGTGCCACGATAGTCAGGTTGTTTTGTGCTTGGCAAGGGCGCCGGGCGTGTCGGGGCGACGGGAATAGCCGCGCACGCGACACCCGTTTTTGGCACAATCGCAGAACCGGGGCAGGGGGATCCACGCATGCGCAGGGTCGTATTCAACCAGAAAGGCGGCGTCGGTAAATCCACGATCACCTGTAATCTTGCGGCAATCGGGGCTGATCAGGGACGAAAAACCCTGGTGGTCGATCTGGACCCCCAGGGCAACTCCACGCAGTACCTGTTAGGGCCGTCGCGTACCGAAGCGACGGCCACACTCGCCGATTTCTTCGACCAGGTGCTGAATTTCAAGCTGAACCCGCGCGACAGCGCCGAGTTCGTGATCCCGACGCCGTTCCCCGGGCTGGACGTGATGCCGTCGCATCCCGACCTGGAGGATCTGCAGGGCAAGCTGGAGTCGCGCTACAAGATCTACAAGCTGCGCGAGGCGTTGGAGCGGCTGGGCGACGCCTACGACAGGATCTGGATCGATACGCCGCCGGCGCTCAACTTCTACACAAGATCGGCGCTGATTGCGGCAGATGGCTGCCTGATCCCGTTTGATTGCGATGATTTTTCCCGCCGTGCCCTGTATGCGCTGCTCGAGAACGTGCAGGAGATCCAGCTCGATCACAATCGCGCACTCGCCGTCGAGGGGATCATCGTCAACCAGTTCCAGGCGCGCGCCTCGTTGCCGCGCAGGATTGTCGAGGAACTCACGGCCGAAGGGCTGCCGGTGCGGACGCCGTACCTGTCGGCGTCGGTGAAGATCCGGGAATCGCATCAGCATTCGCGGCCGATGATTCACCTGGATCCCCGGCACAAGGTCACGCGCGAATACGTGGCATTGCACGATGCTTTGGGGTGAGGCGGGTTGAATCCGGGGCTCCGGGCCGGGCTTCGTTCGCGTGAAAGTCACAGCCCGGTAGGTCGGGTTAGCGCAGCGTAACCCGACGACGTCCCGGGGACGACGCTATTTTGCGCCCATGGGTTGGGGTGTGAGGCCCGTCGGGTTACGCCCTTTGGGCTCACCCGACCTACCGTTTGCGGCTTTTCTAAGGAGAGGGAGTGAATATGGTCGATCCGACGCCTGCCCGCATCGGCATCGTCACCGTCTCCGACCGCGCGAGCCGGGGCGCGTACGCGGACGCGGGGGGGCCCGCGATACAGGCGTGGCTGGAATCGGCGCTGACCTCGGCCTGGGAACCCGTGCGGCGGGTCATCCCCGACGATCGCGAGGGCATCGCGGAGAGTCTCGCCGCCCTCTGTGATGACGCGGGTTGTTGCCTGGTCGTGACCACGGGCGGGACCGGACCCGCGCCGCGGGACGTGACCCCCGAGGCCACCGAGGCGGTCTGCACAAAGATGCTGCCCGGCTTCGGGGAGCAGATGCGGGCGGTCTCGCTGCGGCACGTTCCCACCGCCATCCTGTCGCGCCAGACAGCGGGCATCCGCGGCGCCACGCTGATCGTGAACCTGCCCGGCAAGCCCTCGGCGATCGCCGAGTGCCTCGACGCGGTGTTCCCGGCGATCCCCTATTGCGTGGACCTGATCGGTGGACCCTACCTGGAAAGCGACCCGGACCGCGTCAGGTCCTTCCGGCCGGCGCACGCGCGCCGCCCCGGCTGAACCCGTAAACCGGCCCTGGGCAGACCGCTCAGAAGGCCATCGCGTTGTTGGTGATGCGGTCGATGAGATCCTCGACGTCCTGCAGCGCCTTGCGGGAAGCCTCGTCACCGACGATGGGAACGCGCTGATAGCCGATGTAGATCGTGCCGGGTTCGGCGGCCAGTTCGTAGACCGCGATGACGTACGGGCAGAACACGATGCTGTGGGGATCGGCCTCCATCATCCGGCGGGAATACACGGCGCTGCAGAATTCCAGCGATTCGCCGTGCAGGTAGAGGGTCTGGCCGCCGAGATCCGCGCCGGTGCGTTCCAGCATCGTACCAATGTTGCCGACCGCGTTGATCACCAGCCCTTCGTCGGTGATCGCCGACTCGAGCATCTCGCGGTAGAACGCATATTCGCCCTCGGTCGCGTAGATGCGTCGGTCGTCGGTCTCGAGGACCATTTCCTGTGCGTGTGTCGCGGGCAGGATCAGCAGCAGGGCGAGCGTGGACAGGAGGGGAAGGCGGATCATGGACATAACGGATTCCTTGCGGTGGTCGGTCTATTCAAAGAAGTGCCCCGCCTTGCGCAGGCGAGGCTTCCAGTAGGTGGATGCCAGCGGCTCGATTCGGACCTGGCTGCGCGCGTTCGGAGCGTGGATGAATCGGCCATCTCCAATGAAGACTCCCACGTGGTCGATTCGATTCCCCCGGGCGGCGAAGAACAGGACGTCCCCGGGTTGGATCCGGTGCTGGGGAACGCGACGCGCCGCACGCGCCTGCTCTGCGGTTGTCCGCGGTACGTGGTTCAGGCCAGCCTGCAGGTGGGCCCGCTGTACCAGGGCCGAACAGTCCAGTCCCGCAGCGTCGAACCCCCCGTATCGGTAGGGTGCATCGAGGTGCCCCAACGCGGCGAGAACAATCTCGGAACGGATCAGGCCGATTTCGGAGGCAGCCGGCAACGGCCCGGCCTGAGCGAACGCGTGCTTGCCCGGGGCGGGCGTCTTGCCGGCACAGGCCGTCACCAGTGTGAGCAGCAGCGGCAGCAGGGCGTGTCGGAAGGTGGCCATGCCCAGGATCAGAAGGGCTCCTGTTCACGATAGTTGGGGGGGATGCGAAAGAACTCCGGACTCAGGGTGTCCGTCGATATCCCGGCCAGCCGCGTGCTGACCCCGTCACGCAGATCGCGGACTTCCAGGGGCACGCCGTCGAGAGGGGGCATCACGCTGGAGCCCATGGCCTGGGCCATCGGGCCGCCTGCGTCCAGCGCCCGGCGGGACAGATCGAACAGGCGTCCCATCAAGGCATTCAGGGTGTCGAAGTCGCGCAGTGACAGTCCGAGTTCGCCCGGTCCGGCGACACAGGCGACGTGCTGCACCCTTCCGTCGACGATGATCTCCTTCTGCTCGCAGCGCAGCCCACCGATTTCCTGTTCGCGGCCGGTAGCGCGCGTTTCCACCTCGACGGGTCCGGTTTCGACGCCAAGACCCAGTTGGGCTTCCATTTCTGCGCGTGCCTCGGCCGGCAGTTGCTGGATCTGGGCGCGCAGGTCCGCAATCATCTGCTCCATCGCCTGCATCTGGGCGTCGATCACCCGCTCGTCGAAGCGCATGTAGCTGCGGTTGGTCTGGTCGACGATGTAGAGCGAGCGGTCGCCCGCGTTGAACAGCATGAAGCCCGTACCCCCGCCGCCGCCGTTGACCATGTCCATGCGCGCATAGGGACCCTTGACCAGAATCTCGGATTGTTCGCCCTCGCTGTCGACGAAGCGCAGCAGGGCATCCGCCTGTACGGCAGCGGACTGCAGCAGGACGAGGGCGAAGAGCAAGGTCAGGCGTGCAGTCATCGGACGAAACTCCTGGTGGTCGGCGCGCCCGCCATGACGAGGAGCGCTGGGCCATGATTCCCGCGGCCCGGGCCGATCGCGGTCCTTCGCGTCACGTCCGGTGCCGGGCGGCTGGAACACCAACCGTGAGCTTAGGTCCCGGCGTCGCGCTTGTCATCCGGTATTTCTGACCCGGAGCCTCTGTTCGAGTGCCACCCAGTCGAGGGGGGTCCCGGGACCCGTGTTCAGTGTTGGTTCGTCAGCGCCCGGTGGCTCGACCTGCGACAACTGTCCCGTCATCACGGTCGTGTCCGCATCGGAGGGGTCGGTTCCCTGCTGGCCGCGCTCTGCCAGGCGCTCGCGCAGCGTGTCGGTGTCCGCGGTACAGGCCACGATCGCAAACCCCGCATCGAGGCCCGTGGCCAGCCGCTGGAAGGGTCTGCGCTGGTCCCGCGTCAGGAAGGTTGCGTCGACGATGACCGTCTGGCCCTGCTGCAGGAGGGTTTCGGCCTGCAGGAGCAGGCGCCGGTAGACCGCCCGGATGCCCTCCGGTGAATAGAGCGAGGCCTGCTGTTCGGTGCCTGGACGGGCGTCGGGGGCCAGCCCGATCATGCGCTTGCGTTCGATGTCGCTGCGCAGGCGAACCGCACCCAGCCGCTGGAGGATCTCCGTGCTGATGAAAGTCTTGCCGGTGCCGGAGACACCGTGCATCAGGATCAGGCCAGGGCGACCCGGGTGGCGCAGGCGTGTGGCCAGCGCCAGGTAACGTTCCACCTCCGCATCGCAGTGCCGACGCTCGGCCGGATCCAGGCCCGACTCTGCAGCGTGGATGGCATTGACCTTGGCACGCACCAGCGCCCGGTACACCTGGTAAAAGGGGAGCAGGGTCAGCGCACCGAGGTCTTCGCGGTGCTCGAGGTAGACGTTCAGCACCCGGTGCGCATGGCCCGGGGCGCCCCGGGCGTGCAGATCCATGGTCAGGAAGGCGATCTCCGAGGCCACGTCGATCCAGCGCAGCGACGGATTGAACTCGATCCCGTCGAAAATGGCGAGGGATTCCCGCCCCTGCTCGTCATCGACGTAGACCATGTTGCCCAGGTGCATGTCGCCGTGGCAGGCCCGCACGAAGCCCTGTTGGCGCCGCTCGGTGATGAACGCGTCGAAATGCGCCGCGGTCTTCCGGGTCCAGGATTCCAGTTCCTGCAGAAGCTCGCGGCGTTCGGCCACCCGTTCGGCCGAGGGTGCGAGGGCCTCGAAGTTGGCCAGCATCGGAGCCACGACCTGCCGCGGGGTCCCGTGTTCCGAGTCGTTTCCGGCGCGTTCCGTGCTGCCGTGGAAGCGGGCCACGGTGCGTCCGAGTTCGTCCATGGCCGTGACCGGCAGCCGGCCCGCCTCGAGGAGGCGGTCGAGTTGCCGGTCACGGTCGAAGCGACGCATGTGCACCGCGTATTCCAGCACGGGGCCGTCGTCGTCACCGTGACCGTCGACGTCGATCCGTGGGTTCTCCAGGGAGCCCCGCACCGCGGCGAGATTCAGGTAGATGCCCGGAGCCAGCGCCCGGTTGATCTCGAGCTCGGCGGCGCAGAACTCCTTGCGCGAATCCAGGGTAGAAAAATCCAGGAAGCCGAGGTCCAGCGGTTTCTTGAACTTGTAGGCATGTTCCCCGGCCAGCAGCACCGTCGAGATATGGGTGTCGATGTGTTCCACCGACGACGCCGGATGGGGGAAACGGCCGGGTTCGGAGAGATTCCGGAGGAGTTTCTGCTGTCGTTCGAACGGGTCCATGGGGACCTCTGGTTGCGATGCGGGGCCGGCGGGACGAGGCTGGCTTACCTGTCAGGGAGCGACGCCTCAGGTTACCATTGGCGTTTCCCCGAAATCGAACACCATGATGCTCAGACACCGTCCCAGGTCCCGTTCGCGGATTCGCAGCGCGCTTGCCGCCGGGTTCTGGTTCTCCCTTGGCCTGTTGCTGGTCGCCGGCGCGATCGGCGCCTGGTACGTGCAGCAGATGGACCGGGAAATACAGGCCCGCTTCGAGGGCAAGCGCTGGTCCCTGCCGGCACGCGTCTTCGCACGTCCGCTGGAGCTCTATGTGGGCCGTTCCCTGACCGCGGATCTGTTGCGGCTGGAACTGGAGGCCCTGAACTACGAGGAGGGGGACTCCCGGCCCGGCCAGTTCTCGATGCAGGGCAATGAGGCGTCGCTGCGGACCCGGCCGTTCGTCTTCAGCGACGGCGCCGAGCCCGCCCGCGCGGTGCGCATGCGTCTGGGCGACGGCATGGTCACCGATCTCAGGGACCAGCACGGCAGCGTGGATCTGATGCGCGTCGAGCCCATGCTGATCGGAAGCATCTATCCGACCCACGGCGAGGACCGGATCCTGGTGACGCTCGAGGATGTGCCGCCGGGACTCGTCGCGGCACTGTTGGCCACCGAGGACCGGCGGTTTCTCGCGCACCGGGGTGTGGACCCGATCGGCATCGGGCGGGCCGCCTGGGCCAACCTGCGCGCCGGGCGCACGGTCCAGGGGGGCAGTACCCTGACCCAGCAGTTGGTGAAGAACTTCTACCTGACCCAGGAGCAGAGCCTCAAGCGCAAGCTCAACGAGGCGGTGATGGCCATCCTGCTGGAGTACCGTTATGCCAAGGAGGAGATTCTCGAGGCCTACCTGAACGAGGTGTTCCTGGGCCAGGCGGGGGACCGCGCGATCCACGGCTTCGGCCTCGCCGCCCAGTTCTATTTTCAGCGACCGCTGCACGAGCTCGACCTGGACCAGCTGGCGTTGCTGGTTGGGTTGGCCCGCGGCGCCAGCTACTACGATCCACGCCGGTTCCCGGAGCGTGCGCTGGCGCGCCGCAACGGTGTCCTCGACCGGATGCTGCGGGAGGGGCTGGCCTCGCTCGACCAGGTCGAGCAGGCGAAGGCGCGGCCCCTGGGCGTCTCGCCGCGGGTGCCGCGCAGCGAAGGTCACTTCCCGGCCTTTCTCGACCTGGTGCGCCGGCAGCTGCGCACCGAGTACCGCGAGGAGGACCTGCGCAACGAGGGGCTGCGCATCTTCACCACCCTCGACCCGGGCATTCAGTTCACCCTGGAGCGGCACGTCGAGGAAGGCGTGGCCGAACTCATCGCAGCGCGCGGCATCCGCGATCCGCTGCAGGCGGCCGCGGTGGTCACCGATCCGCTCGCGGGCGAGGTGCTCGCGCTGGTCGGCGACAGCAACCCGCGCTTTCCCGGCTTCAACCGTGCGGTGGAGGCGAGGCGGCCGGTGGGTTCGCTGATCAAGCCCTTTGTCTACCTCGCGGCCCTGTCGGACCCCGAGCGCTATACGCTGGCCACGCTGCTGGACGACAGTCCGCTGACCCTGCAACTGCCCCATGGCCAGCCCTGGTCGCCGCAGAACTTCGACCGCGAATTCCACGGCCAGGTCACGGCCTGGGAGGCGCTGGTCCGCTCGTACAACGTGGCCACCGTGCGGCTGTCCCAGCAGATCGGCATCTCCCAGGTGATCCGGCTGATGCAGACGCTCGGGCTGGAACGGACGCCGGCGCCGCTGCCGTCGCTGGCGCTGGGGGCACTGGACATGTCGCCGCTGGAGATCGCCACGCTCTACCAGGCGCTGGCCAATGGCGGCTACGCGACCCGCAGCCGGGCCATTCGGGACGTTCTCGACGCCGACCACCAGGAACTGTCGCACTTCAGCCTGGAACTCCGCGGCGCAGTCCCGGACGGGGCGGTGCGCCTGGTCAACCAGGCCCTGCATGACGTGACCACGCAGGGCACCGGTCGCGCAATCGGCAGCCGTCTGCCCGGGCGTGTGCTGGCCGGCAAGACCGGGACCTCCAACGATCTGCGTGACAGCTGGTTCGCAGGCTTCGACGACCGGCACCTGCTGGTGGTTTGGCTGGGGCTGGACGACAATCGGCCCACGGGCCTGACCGGCGGAACTGGCGCCGTGCCCATCTGGGTCCGTACCATGGCCGCGCTGCCGGGCGGTTCGCTGAACCTGGGGCATCATCCGGAGATCCAGGCGCAATGGGTGGATCGGCATTCCGGCCTGCGCACCGAGACGGAGGCCTGCCCGGACCGCATCGAACTCCCGTTCTGGCGGGACTCGGCTCCCAGGACGCGGGCCGCCTGCGACATCGGGGCGGCATTCGGGGACGAAGGGTCCGGCTGGCTGGAGAGGTGGTTTCGATGAGAGTGATACAACGATGGCGCTTGACCGGGGACAGCCTGGCCGTGCGCGTTCCGGCATTGCTGCTGGTGACGGTGCTCCTCGGCGCCTGTGCGGTGCCTGCGTCCCGGCCCGGCATGCCGCCGGATCTCGGCGCCGGTGCCGTCGTGGTGGATCCGCGGCCCGGGGCGGAGGACGCCCGCCCGCCTGAAGCGGTGCCCGAGCCGGCGCCCGAGGCCCCAGTGAGCGCTCCGGCGGCGCTGGCCCTGGCCGCGCAGTCCGACCAGGCACGGGCGGAGGGCAACCTGCGGCTGGCGGGCCTGCAGTTGGAGCGCGCCCTGCGCATCGCCCCACGCGATGCGGGTCTGTGGAATCGGTTGGCCCAGGTCAGGCTGGAGCAACAGGAATTCCAGCAGGCCGAGCGGATGGCGGATCGCTCCCTGCAGCTCGGAGCCGCGGATCGTGCATTGAGCCTGTCGAACTGGCGCATCATTGCCCGGGCACGCGAGTCGCTGGGCGACACCGAGGGTGCGCGCAGGGCCCTGGAGGAAGTGCGGCGTCTGGAGCGGGCGCTTGGCTGATGCCGGCGCGGAGGCCGCGGAGCGCGCACGCGCAGCGCTGCGCCCGGGCGGAATCCTGGCGCGGGCGGTTGCCGGTTTCCAGCCGCGGGCCCAGCAGCAGGTGATGGCGGGGTCGGTCGCCGAGGTGATCGAGGCCGTGCCGTCGGCGCTCCTGATCGAGGCGGCCACCGGCGTCGGCAAGACCTACGCGTACCTAGTGCCCGCGCTGCTATCGGAACGCCGGGTGCTGATCTCCACCGGCACCAAGACGCTGCAGGATCAGCTGTTCGCCAAGGACCTGCCCATGGTCTGCGAGGCGCTGGGGCGTCGCCCGAAGATTGCCCTGTTGAAGGGTCGATCCAATTACCTGTGCCACTACCGGCTGGAAGCCGCCGCCGGCGACGCCATCGGCCGGGGCCGGCCGCTCGCGACCATCGAGTCCCTGCGCCGGCTCGCCAGGACCTCGGCGACGGGTGACCTGACCCAGGCCGGCATCCTCGCCGAGGACGCACCGCTGTGGCCGCAGGTCACGTCGACCGTGGACAACTGCCTGGGTGGCGAATGCCCGCGTTTGAACGACTGCTTCGTGGTTCGCGCGCGTCGGCGTGCACAGGAGGCCGACGTGATCGTGGTGAATCATCACCTGCTGCTGGCGGACATGGCGCTGAAGGACGAGGGCTTCGGGGACCTGCTGCCCGAGGTCGACGCGGTCATCGTCGACGAGGCACACCAGTTGCCCGAGATTGCCGGGGCGTTTTTCGGGCTTGCGGTCGGAACCCGGGCGGTCCGTGAACTGGGCCGCGACGTGCTGCGCGAGATGGAGCGCAACGCCCCCGAGATGGTGGATCTGCGCGACCGGGTCGCGGCGCTGCAGGCGGCGGTCGCGGCCCTGTTGCACTGCTCCGAGGCCTGGCCCGCCCGGGCCAGCTGGGCCGAGGTCGGCGATGCCCCCGGCGCGCTGCCGGCATTGTCCGGGCTGGATCAGGCGCTGGCCGAGATGGAAGACGCCCTGACCGGCGCGGCGGACCGGAGCCCGGGTCTGGACCAGGCGCGGGGCCGTTGCACGACCCTGCGCGGACGCCTGCGGGGCTGGCTCGAGGACAGCCCGGAGACCGTGCCCTGGGTCGAGCGGTTCAAGCAGAGCGTGATGCTGCACCGCACCCCCCTGGACGCCGCGCGGCCACTGGCGGAGCGCCGTGCCGCGCGTCCGGCGAGCTGGATCTTTACCTCCGCGACGCTGGCCGTCGGGGAGGATTTCAGCCATGCCGCGCGGCGCCTCGGGCTGCCCGACGACGTCCGTGCCGAGCGCCTGGACAGCCCCTTCGACTTCTCCCGGCAGGCCTGCCTCGCCCTGCCCGAATACGCACTGCCGAATCCGAACACGCCCGGGTACACGCGTGCCTGTATCGATTGGGCGTGGCCCCTGCTCACCGGCAATCCCGGGGGCGGGTTCTTTCTCTTCACCAGCCACCGGGCGCTCCGGGAGGCGGCGGCGCTGCTGCGTGACGGCCTGCCCCCCGAGCGGCTTCTGCTGGTGCAGGGGGAGCAGCCGCGCGCCGAGCTCCTGGCGCGCTTCCGCGAGTCCGGCGATGCCTGGCTGCTGGGTGCGCACAGCTTCTGGGAGGGGGTGGACATCCGCGGTGACACCCTGTCGATCGTGATCATCGACCGTCTGCCGTTTGCCGCCCCGAACGATCCCGTGCTGCAGGCGCGAGCCGCCTCGATCGAGGCCGGGGGCGGCAGCCCGTTCATGGAGTTCCAGCTGCCGCAGGCGGTCCTGGCGCTGAAGCAGGGTGTAGGGCGGTTGATTCGCGACGCCAACGACGCCGGCATTCTCGCCCTCTGCGATCCGCGGCTGACCCAGAAGCCCTACGGGCGACAGTTCCTGCGCAGCCTGCCGCGCTTCCACGAGACCCGCGATCCCGTCCATGCCCTGGAGTTTCTGCGCAACGCCCGGCAGGGGCGGGGAGATCCCGTATGCGTCTGATCGCGTTGGAAACGGCCACCGAGGCCTGCTCGGCGGCACTGTGGGTCGATGGCGAGCTGCGCTGGTTGCTGGAGCCGGGCGCGGCGCGGCGCCACGGTGAACTGATCCTGGACCAGGTGGACCGACTCCTGGCCGAAGCCGGACTGGTGCCGGGGCAGCTGGATGCCGTCGCGGTCGGCCGCGGACCGGGGGCCTTCACCGGGGTCAGGCTCGGTCTCGGGGTCGCGCAGGGCCTGGCGTTCGCGGTGGGCTGCCCCGTGGTTCCGGTATCGACCCTGGCGGCGCTGGCGCAGCAGGGGGGCGACCGCGGCGCCCGGCAGGTGCTGGCGTTGCTCGACGCGCGCATGGGCGAGGTGTACTGGTCTCTGCTGACGGTTGGCCCGCAGGACCGCGTGGGCGTCTCGGAGGAACACCTGAGCGCTCCCGGCCAGGTGGCCGCAGCCTGGACCGGGGAACCGCGCCTGGCCCTCGGCAGTGGCCTGGGTGCCTACCCCGAACTCGCCGATCGACTCGGACTCGGGGCCGCGGAGGTCGATCCGGCTGCGCTGCCGTGTGCCCGGGAGGTGGCTCTCCTCGCGGTGGCGGCGCATGCGCGGGGGGAGTCCGTCAGCCCCGCGCTGGCGCAGCCCGTATACCTGCGGGACCGGGTCGCCGAGCCACGGGTGAATCTGGCTCCGAAGGGCCGTGGAGCGGGATCATGAGTGCCGATCCGGGGACGGCGCCGCTATGGCCCTGGGCGATCCCGTTGCGGGCGCGGATCAAGGTGCTGCCGGAGGACTTCGTCGTCGACGAAATCGCGGCGACCGAGCCGGACGGGGCGGGCGAGCATGTCTGGTTGCACATCCGCAAGATCGGGCTCAACAGCGAGGCGGTCGCGGAGTGGCTTGCGCGCGTCGCCGGCGTACCCAGGGTGAACGTCGGGTATGCGGGCCGCAAGGACCGGCACGCGGTGACGACGCAGTGGTTCAGCGTGCAACTGCCGGGCCGGGAGGAGCCGGACTGGTCGCAGCAGGTCCTGGACGGCGTGGAGGTCGTCGCCAGCAGGCGCCATTCGCGCAAACTGAAGACCGGACACCTGGGCGGGAACCGCTTCCGGGTCCGCCTGCGCGAGGTGGCGGGTGACCATGCGGCCGCCGACGCGCTGCTGGAGGGCATGCGCCTGCGCGGGCTGCCGGACTATTTCGGTGAGCAGCGTTTCGGCCACGGCAACCTGGAACGGGCGCAGGCCTGGTTTGCCGGCCGTCTGCGGCCGCGTGGCCGCAACCAGCGGAGCCTGTATCTCTCGGCGGCCCGGGCGGCGATCTTCAACGCCGTTCTCCGCCGGCGCGTGCAGGACGGGTCCTGGGACCGTCTGCTGCCGGGCGACCTGGCGAACCTCGACGGGTCCGGCAGCGTCTTCCCGGTTGCGGCTGTTGACGAGGAACTGCGGGCGCGCTGCGAACGAATGGACCTGCATCCCACCGGACCCCTCTGGGGCCGGGGCGGACCGGGCAGCGCGGGGGCGGTCCTGGATCTCGAGAACGCCGTCGCGCACGACTGGCCCGAGCTGGCACAGGGCCTCGAGCGCGAGGGTCTGGCCCCCGCACGCCGGCCCCTGCGCCTGCGCCCGCGCCGGCTCGACTGGCACTGGGAATCTGGCGACAGCCTGGTGCTGGAAATGGAGTTGGGCCCGGGGGAATACGCGACCGGGGTGGCCGGCGCCATCGCGGCGTTGACGGACGGGGGCTGAAGGCCGCCCCGAACCTTCACTGGCTGCCGGGATTCAGGCCTTCGTGCCTGCGTTCCCGCGAACCTCGGCCAGCGCCCTCTCCGCCCGCTCGGCCCGCGCCTCGGCCTCGACGCGGTCGGTGATGTCCTTCTGGATGCCGATGTAATAGGTCAGTTGATCATCATCGTTGAAGACGGGCGTGATCGAGAGCTCGTTCCAGAACAGCGATCCGTCCTTGCGGTAATTGCGCAGCACGACGCGGCAGGGCCTGTCCTCGTCCAGCGCGGAACGGATCTCGCGAACCGCATCCTGATCGGTGTCGTCGCCCTGCAGGAAGCGGCAGTCACGGTACAGGATCTCGTCAGACGTATACCCGGTCAGCTCCTCGAAGGCCCGGTTCACGTAGATCAGGATATTGTCCTGGCCTTCCTGTTCGGCGATCACGATCCCGTCGTTGGACGCGTCGACGGCCAGGGCGAGCAACTCTGCATCGATGGATCGGGTCATGGTCCGGTCTTTTTCCAGAAGCGGGGGCGACGAGGGCTGGGTGCGCCGAGAGGACGGGAACCCAGACCTCGACAAAATGTAGCACAGGGCAGCGGAGCGGCGCGGCCCCGGCATGACAACCGTCCGGAAATGAAGCGGGGCTGCGACAGTGCGCAGCCCCGGGGTCAAACCAACTGGGTGCAGGATCTTCCGGCGCAGCCCTACATCCGCTGGATGATGGTGAAGGCGCCCCGTACGTCGCCCGCGGAATAGCCGGTCGCCTGATCTTCGGGGTACAGCCGTTCCAGCGCGTGCTTGATGTCGCCGCCGAGCTCGGATCCGTGACAGGTGAGGCACGCACCGCCCGTCGGGATCGCGCGCATGAAGCGGAATACCGTGTCATCGCCGTCCTGGACGACCTCGTGGCGGGACAGTTCGGCGGCGGGCACGCCGGCGGCGTGCTGGGCGTCGAAGTCCTTCAGCACCGCACGCTCCCACTCGTCGGGGGCGTTGTCGGGGTTGCGCAGCTTCAGGCTGGTGCGACCCACGCTCCACCCGGTTTCGCTGGAGATGTCGCTGGCGATTTCGGGTGCGCGCTGCTGGCACACCTCGATGGCCTTCAATGGTCCGCCCTCCTGCATTGCGCTCATCAGCGCCCCTTGCAGGGTGGAGGCAAATTCCTGAACGGCAGCCTGGCTGGCGGCAACCCGCTCATCCAGTTCATCGCCCTGGGCCGGTGCGGCGACGGCCAGCGCAAGCGCCAGGGGAAGCAGCTTCCATTTCTTCATGATCTCGGCCCTCATGGTGTCGGTACAGCGTTTTGCATAATTGCTGTACAGATATTGCATCGAAAAAGTGCTGGTGGCAAGAAATTTCCGCGACCGGGGACAAACACGCCCCCCCGATCCATCTCCCAATATCCACTCTCTACTACCCACGCACCCCAACCCTAAAGCCATCCTCCCGCCGAAGCAACGGCACCTGCCGTTTTCCCGACGATGCGTAATGCTTCTGGGCAGTCGAAGCGGGGCGTCGCGGCAGGGCTCACGGCCTGGCAGCGACGGCGCGCCGCAGCAACACGTACACGGCGCCGGTCCCGCCGTCCGCGGGTCGGGCCGAGCAGAACGCGAGGACGTCGTCGCGTTGTCGCAGCCAGTGATCGAGCAGGCCCTTCAGCACAGGTCCCTGTTGCCGTGACCGCAGGCCTTTGCCGTGCACGACACGGACGCAGAGGTGGCCTTCGCAGCGTGCTTCGTTGATAAAGGTCGCCACGGCCTTGCGTGCCTCGCCCGAGAACAGGCCGTGCAGGTCGAGTTCCTCCTGCACACGATAATGGCCGCGTTTCAGATTCCGAAAGACACGCCGGCTGACGCCGGGGCGAACGAACCGCAGTTCGTCCCCGGGCTGCAGGTCCGTGGCGTTCACCGGATCGCTGAGCAGGTCCCGCAGCACGGCCACATCATCTTCCCGGCGCTTCTGGGCGCGTGCGACCGGGGCCGGTGAGCGCACGTCGGCCTGGTCATGTTCCAGGCGCCGGACTTCGCCGATGGCGCGAAGAAAGTGGGCGACGTCGTTCGGGTCTTCGTCTGAATTCATCGTGTATCCCGTGCAGGGGCGCTCGCGACCGCGGCAGCCTGGGTTTCCCCATCCGCCCCGGTGGCGCACACGCGGGTGGCTGTGGCAGGCTCCCCCGGATCGGGCTGCGGGGGCAAGCGCACTGCGGCCTGCGCCAAAGATGCCGGATTCAGTGCGCGTCTCACGGTTTCCAGTATATTAGGCGCCTCCATCCCCGGTTTGTTCGCTCATGCGCATCTTGGTCAGCAATGACGACGGTATCCACGCGCCCGGCATTCAGTGCCTGGCGAAACATCTGCGCACGGTCGCGGATGTGCGGGTCGTGGCGCCCGATCGGGACCGCAGCGGCGCCAGCAACAGCCTGACGCTGGTGCACCCCCTGCGCGCGCAGGAGCTGGAGAACGGGGACATGGGGGTGGACGGGACACCCACGGACTGCGTGCACCTTGCGATCACGGGACTGCTGGACCGGGAGCCGGACCTGGTGATCTCGGGTATCAACTCGGGAGCGAACATGGGTGACGACGTGTTGTATTCGGGTACCGTGGCGGCGGCGATGGAAGGCCGGTTTCTCGGCTTGCCGGCGATCGCGGTGTCGCTCGTCGGGCCGCGCATGCAGCACTATGACGCGGCCGCCCGAGTGGTACTGAATCTTCTCGACCGGCTGCACCGGGTCCCGCTGCCTGCCGCCACGATCCTGAACGTCAACGTACCGGACCTGCCGTTCGAGGAGATCCGTGGCGTCCAGGCGACCCGCCTGGGACATCGCCACAAGTCGGAGCCGGTCGTGAAGGCCAGCGATCCGCGCGGGCGGCCGATCTACTGGGTGGGCCCGGCAGGACCTGAGCAGGACGCCGGACCGGGCACCGATTTCTTTGCAGTGCGCGAGGGTTATGTGTCGGTGACCCCGATCCAGGTGGACCTCACCCAGTTCGAGGCGATCGATACGGTGGGGCGCTGGCTGGAAGGAGAAGCGGATGGCGTTTGATATCTCGGGCGCCGGCCTGACCTCACAACGCGCGCGCGATCGGCTGGTCAAGCAGTTGTCGGAGCTCGGAATCCGCAATGCCGCGGTGCTGGAGGCCATCCGCCAGGTGCCGCGGCACCTGTTCGTGGAAGAGGCGCTGGTGCATCGGGCGTACGAGAACATCGCCCTGCCCATCGGCTACAAGCAGACCGTGTCGCAGCCCTACATCGTGGCCCGCATGACCGAGACCCTCCTCGATGGCGGCCCGGTGCGCACCGTCTTGGAGATCGGTACCGGTTCGGGCTATCAGGCCGCGGTACTGGCGCATCGGGTCGAGCGGGTGTACTCCGTGGAACGCATCCATGCCCTGAGCCGCAGTGCGCGTGAGCTGCTCAGCCGGCTCCGGATCAACAACGTCAGTGTCCGGCATGGCGATGGCGCGGAGGGCTGGCCCGCGAAGGCGCCGTTCGATGGCATTCTGCTGACCGCGGCGCCTCGCGAGGTTCCGCATGAGCTCCTGGTTCAGCTCGCCCCCGGGGGGCGCCTGGTCGCGCCAGTGGAGGGTGTCGACGGACGCCAGCAGCTGGTCCGGTACACCCACACCGAGGACGCCTTCGTGCGGGATCTGCTGGATGCCGTGTGTTTCGTTCCGATGCTCTCCGGGTCCGAGCAGTGAAAGTTTTCGAGCCGCTCTATGATCGGGTGATGGACTGGTCGCGGCACCGCCACGCGCCCCGTTACCTCGCGGCGCTGTCCTTCGCCGAGTCCTCCTTCTTTCCCATCCCTCCGGATGTGATGCTTGCGCCGATGGCGGCGGCGCGCCCGCGTGAGGGCCTGCGCCTGGCCGCGCTGACCACCGTCTTTTCGGTGTTGGGTGGATTGCTCGGATACGTGATCGGCATGCTTGCCTACGAGCTGGTCTCGCCGTGGGTCATCGAGGCGGGTCACGGGGAGAGTCTGGAGCTGGCCCAGGAATGGTTCGCGGTCTGGGGGGTGTGGGTGGTGCTGATTGCCGGCTTCTCGCCGATCCCCTACAAGCTGTTCACCATCACCGCCGGCGCTCTGGCGATGCCGCTGCTGCCGTTCGTGATTGCCTCCCTGGTCGGCCGCGGCGCGCGCTTCTTCGCCGTGGGTCTTCTGATGGCTTGGCTGGGTCCGCAGGCGGACCGGCATCTACGCCCGTACATGGAACGCCTCGGATGGCTGTCGGTCTTCCTGTTGGTGGCCATCATGGCTTTGATGACTTTCGTGGATTGATGCGTTCCAGGTCCCTCGTTCTCTTGCTCACGCTGGCGTTCTTCATGACCGCGCTGGCTGGCTGTGCCGCGCGGCCGCCGGCGACGCCCAGTGCGGCCGGCGTTCCCGGAACCTATGTCGTGCAGCGGGACGAGACGCTCTACCGCATCGCCACCCGGCACGGACTGGACTGGCGTGACGTCGCGCGCCGCAACGGTATCGGTCCGCCTTACCTGATCTATCCCGGCCAGCGCCTTCGCCTGACCGGGTCGG
>Ga0207421_10000515_pt1 | contig 49625 bp, 50 predicted proteins | sample SodLakKL_010_SED_4_FD_187542 | JGI IMG/M metagenome (GOLD analysis project Ga0207421, IMG submission 187542) | Alkaline sediment microbial communities from Lake Tanatar, Kulunda Steppe, Russia - 8KL_010_SED (SPAdes) (version 2) | ecosystem: Environmental > Aquatic > Non-marine Saline and...
GGCAATATTTGAGGGAGGTGGACGGGTTATGGGCAAAAAAATTTCCACTGTTCTGATATTGATAGCTCTTTCTTTTTTTCTTTGTTCCCCAACCCCTTTGGCCCGGGATAATGAAAACTCATTTTATCTGATCCCCATCCAGGAAATTATAACTTCGGGTAGTGCTTCCTTTATTGAAAGGAATCTCCAGCTGGCAGAGGCCGAAGAAGTCCAGGCCACTATTATCCTTCTCGATACCCCGGGAGGCCTGGTTGATGCAACCTTAAAAATTAACCGGCTTTTCCGGACCCACCCCCGACCTATTATCGTCCTGGTTGCTCCTACGGGTGCCATGGCTGCTTCCGCGGGATCTTTTCTGGTTCTGGGAGCAGACATTGCTGTTATGGCCCCGGGAACCACAATTGGAGCAGCCCAGCCCATAACCATGACTCCCGCTGGAACCGAGCCCGCCGACGATAAAACAGTCCAGTTCATGGCTTCCCACCTCCGCAGCCTGGCCCGGGAAAATAACCGCCCGGCAGACATCGCGGAGCGTTTCGTAACAGAGAACCTTACCCTTGATGCCTGGGAGGCTCTGGAAAAAGAAGTTATCGACTTAATGGCCTCAAACACAGAGGAAATGCTCGGTCTGCTCGACGGGTACACCCTGGAAAAAGGCGGACAAATTTTTACCTTAAGTACCCAGAACCCGGTAATTATTGAAAGTGAAATGAACCTACGGGAGCAGGTCCAGAATTTTGTCAGCAATCCCCAGATCGCCTTTTTACTGCTGATGCTTGGTGGACTGGGAGTCTATCTGGGGCTCAGCGCTCCCGGAACTTTTGTCCCTGAAATTCTAGGTTCCCTGGCCCTGGTCCTTGCCATTTATGGACTGGGGCTCTTCTCAACAAATGTTACCGGAATTATTCTCCTGGTTATCGGAATTGGCTTAATGATCGCCGAAGCTTTTACAGCGGGCTTCGGAATCCTGGGAATTTCGGGAGCGGTATCCCTGGTGTTTGGAGCAATTCTTCTTCCCCACGAGCCCCTGATGGACCCTGAATGGTACCAGGCTTTCCGGACTACGGTTCTGGGTGTTGGTATTGCAGTCTCCATCCTTCTTTTGATAGTAATTCAACGGGTAATCAGTTCCCGCCTCCGGCGCAAACAGAGGGGCCCCTTCATGACTCCCAAAACAGGCCGGGTTACCCGGGCCCTCAATCCCAGGGGGACGGTTAAAGCCCAGGGGGAACTCTGGAACGCCCGAGAGGTTAACGGGAATACAGTGCAGGAAGGTGAACAGGTCAAGGTAATTGGACAGGAGGGTTTGGAACTCCTGGTTAAAAAGGAAAACCAAAGCTAAAGAGGGGGTAAAATTAAATGCCGATACAGGTTCTTGGTATTGTTGCCGCTATTTTGATCCTGGTCCTGGTTTATGCCATTAGAATTGCCAAGGAATACGAACGGCTGGTTATTTTTCGCCTGGGTCACTTAATAGCGGAAAGAGGCCCCGGGCTGGTAATCATTATACCCATAATTGACCGGGCCGTCCGTATATCCCTGCGGATTGTTACCCTGGACGTTCCCACCCAGGAAGTTATCACAAGGGATAACGTTACCTGCAGCGTTAATGCCGTTATTTATTACCGGGTGGTCGATCCCAACCGGGCCGTTGTCAATGTTGAAGATTTCCGGATGGCCACAGCCCAACTGGCCCAGACAACCCTGCGGAGTGTCGCCGGGCAGGCCGAGCTGGACGAGCTCCTCGCAGAACGGGATAAACTTAACCAGAAAATCCAGCAGGTCCTCGATGAAGCTACTGACCCCTGGGGAATTAAGGTTACAGCCGTTGAAATCAAAGACGTCGTAATCCCCCAAGGACTGCAGAAAGCTATCGCCCGCCAGGCCGCTGCAGAAAGAGAGCGCCGGGCGGTAGTTATCCAGGCCGAGGGAGAAAAGCAGGCAGCAAAACGCCTTTCCCAGGCTGCCAAAATCCTGGCTTCAGAAGAAGGCGGTATGTTTGTTAGGCTGCTGCGGACAATTCCGGAAATCACGGGCCAACCTGGTTCAATACTTGCCTTCCCCTTACCCATGGAACTTAAACACCTCTGGGGAGGCCTTACTCCCAAAAAGGAACCTGGAAAAGAAGAACAACCTGAAGGGGAAGAAAAAGAATAAGCAAAATGAAGGCTCCTGCCGGTTCGGCAGGAGCCCTTTTATTTAACTGCCCTTTTCCTGGTTTATTCTTCTTCCATGTAGGGATAGCGGTAATCTCTTGCGGGTACAAAATTTTCCTTGATGGCTCGGACTGAGATCCAGCGGTACATATTGATCTTGCTTCCCGCTTTATCGTTCGTTCCCGAAGCCCTTGCTCCACCAAAAGGCTGCTGGTTAACAATCGCGGCCGTGGGTTTGTCATTGATATAGAAATTTCCTGCAGCCTGCCTCAGGATACGGTCAGCCTTTTTAATGGCCTCCCGGTCCCGGGCAATAATGCTTCCGGTTAGACCGAATGGGGATGTTTCATTGCAGAGGTAGAGAGTTTCCTCAAACTTATCGTCGGGATATAAATAAACCGTGAGGACAGGGCCGAATATTTCCTCGACCATGGACTCATAAAATGGATCCGTGGTTAATATCACCGTTGGGTCAATGAAATATCCCACGCTATCGTCGTAGCTTCCTCCAGCGATTATTTCTGCCTTATTTGCTGCTCTGGCCCGGTCAATATACCCGGTAATTTTATCAAAGGCCTTTTTGTCAATAACCGCACCCATGAAGTTGCGGAAATCTGTAATATCTCCTACTTTAATCTCTTCAACAGACTTTACCAGAAAACCCTTGATTTCATCCCATAAAGATCTCGGGATATAGGCGCGGGAGGCTGCCGAACATTTCTGCCCCTGGTATTCAAAAGCTCCCCTGATCAGGGCAGTAACCAATTCGGCGGGGTCCGCGGTTTTATGAGCGACAACAAAGTCCTTGCCCCCGGTCTCTCCAACAATCCTGGGGTAATATTGATAGTTTTCAATGTTTTCGCCTATCTTTTTCCACATATGCTGGAAAGTCCCCGTAGATCCGGTAAAGTGGACTCCCGCCAGCTCGGGATGAGGTAAAGCGGTATCACCAATTACAGAACCCGGACCGGGAATAAAGTTAATAACTCCATCAGGCAGGCCTGCTTCTATTAACATCTGCATGAAATAGTGAGCGGAATATACTGCAGTTGAAGCCGGCTTCCAGAGGGCTACATTGCCGGCCATAGCCGGAGCAGTGGGCAGGTTGCCCGCAATTGCCGTAAAGTTAAAGGGAGTAACAGCCAGGACAAAACCCTCCAGGGGCCTGTAATCCAATCGGTTCCAGACCCCGTCCGGGGAATAGGGTTGATCCCTATAGATCTCGGTAAGGAAATAGCTGTTAAAACGGAGAAAATCCGCCAGTTCGCAGGCAGCTTCAATTTCCGCCTGATGAACGGTTTTTCCCTGGCCAAGCATTGTTGCTGCATTAATTGTCGCCCGGTAGGACCCGGTAAGCATATCCGCGAGCTTGCGGAAAATTACCAACCGTTCTTCCCAGGCCCAGCCCGCCCAATCTTTCTGGGCCTGCAGGGCAGACTCAATGGCCATTTCAACTTCTTTGGGACCCGCCTTGTGATAGCGGGCCAGGACATGCCCGTGCCGGTGAGGCATCACCACCTCGCCCAGTTCACCAGTTTTTACCTCCTTACCCCCAATTATTAGGGGGATTTCTATCTCCTGCTGCTGCATCTTCTCTAGTTCGTTTTTTACTACTTCTCGATCAGGGCTTCCAGGAGGGTAATGTTGTACCGGTTCATTCTGGGGTTTTTGTAAGTAATAAAAAGCATCACCCATTGCACATTCCTCCTCTTGACATTTTTTCCATTCTTTAAGCGTACTAATATTATAACATATTCTTTCAAGGGATTACCTGCGCACCTCGCTAACTGAATACAGCAATAGAAAAAGGGCGCAGTGCGCCCGAAAATTTCTTTTTAACCAAAATTATGGAGTTTTTTATAACTTCTCCTTTTTCTTTATCTATTCATAGCTCAGGGCTTTAACCGGATCCAGGCGGGATGCCTTGTAGGCAGGATAAATTCCAAAGAATAGACCCACCAGGAGAGAAAAACCAAAGGCGAGCAAAACTGAAACTGTCGATATAACCAGGGCCCAGCCACCAAAATGGGCTATTACTCCTGCTCCCAACCGGCCGAAACCTATCCCTACCACTCCGCCAATACCCCCCAAACTCAGGGCTTCAATCAAAAACTGCCGCATAATGTGCCGGCGTTTTGCTCCCAGGGCTTTCCTTATTCCAATTTCTCTAGTTCTCTCTGTTACCGAAACCAGCATAATATTCATGATTCCAATACCGCCTACCAGGAGGGAAATTCCCGCTATTCCACCCAGCATTATATTTAAGGTATTGGTGACCTGGTCAATTACCTCCAGGATTTGATCCTGGCTGGTTAACCGAAACTTATCAGAACTCCCCAGGCTCCTGGTTAAGAAATACTCAATCTGCCCCACAGCTATTTTGGCATCGGTCGAAGAACCGGCCTGGGCAATATAGGAATCAACGTAGCGGGTATTGGCCACTTTCTGCATATAGGTAGTAATGGGGACATAAACCTGGGTATTAAAATTCCCTGCGAGACCTATGCTTTTTTCCTGCATCACCCCGGCAACAGTAAAAATATGGGTCCTATTGCCAAAGTTCATCCTTACCTTTTTCCCCAGAGGATCCTCTTCACCGAATAAATCCCCAGCAACCTCTGAGCCCAGAATTATTACATTGCTTTTCACATCGAGATCTTCAACAAGCAGAAACCTTCCCCGCTCCGGGAAATAATCGTTAATTGCCTGATAATCCGGAGCTGTTCCCACCACTGTGGCTCGAATATTGGAACTCCCGCTGATTAAAAGGGCTGTTCCCTGTCCAACAGGAACAATAGCCTGCACCGCAGGACTGAAATTCTGGATATTTTCCCCCAGTTCAAGGGTAAAAATATCGGTATAAGGGCGGCTGATCCGGCCTCCCTCCCCCCTTTGTGTTCCAGGGTTGATATTTATTGTGTTGGATCCAAGGTTGGCAATCTGGCTTGTAACCTCTCCCCGGGCTCCTGTCCCAATAGAGACGATAGCAATAACCGCGGCAACCCCTATTATTATCCCCAGCATGGATAAAAAAGTCCGGAGCTTATTGCTGGCCATGCTGCGCAGGGCAATCCGCAGGGTTTCCAGGATCATACTACCACCTCATCTTTTAAAATTATCCCGTCCCGCAGTTCAATAATCCTCCTGGAATATTCCGCTATTTCTTTTTCGTGAGTTACCAGGACGATTGTATGTCCCTGCCGGTTAAGATCGTTAAAAATCTCCAGGATTTCCTGCCCGGTTTTAGAATCCAGGTTTCCCGTCGGTTCATCTGCCAGGAGAATGGCCGGATTGTTGACCAGGGCCCGGGCAATAGCGACTCTTTGTTTTTGTCCCCCCGAAATTTCATTGGGTTTGTGAGTTAGCCTGTGCCCCAGTCCTACTTTTTCCAGGGCCTCCCGGGCTAATTGCCTTCTCTTTCTTAAACTTACCCCCCGATAAATTAAAGGAATTTCCACATTCTGCAGAATAGTAGTCCGGGAAAGCAGGTTGAACTGCTGAAAAACAAATCCGATCTTTTGATTGCGAATTTCTGCCAGTCGATCATCGGAAATACTGCTGATTTCTTTTCCATCAATCCAGTATTCCCCAGCAGTCGGGTAATCAAGACAACCCATCAGGTGCATCAGGGTCGATTTCCCCGATCCCGAAGGACCCATAATTGCCAGAAATTCACCATCCTTAACTGAAAAAGAAACTCCCCGTAAAGCCGGAACTTTAATCTTGCCCATGAAATAGGTTTTATGCAGGTCCTTTACTTCGATCATCAAAATCTCCCCCCCGGCATCCCGGGCATTCTGCTTCCAAAAACTCCCGTGTCCAATCCAGTCCCGATTTGAGCCAGGATATAAGCGTTAATTAAAACAGTATCTCCCTCCTGGAGACCTTCCTGGATTATTATCCTTGCCCCATCATCAATTCCCGTTTGCACTGGCGTCTGAACTGGTTTCCCTTCTTCAACCCTGATCACAAAGTCAGTGTTATCACTGGTATAGACTGCACTGATGGGAACCATCAGGTTATCGCTGATTTCAGCAATTATTATCTCCAGTTCTGCAGTTAAATTGGGTCTAAATCCGGGATGGTTTTCCGTAATCAAAATAGTAACGGGCAGTGTAATTACACCGTTATTATCCCGTGCTCGAAAGGCAATCCGGTCGATAACTCCCGGGAAATCAGTTCCGGGGATAGCATCAATTCGGACTATTGCTTCCTGCCCTATTTCCACCAGGTTCATTTCAATTTCGTCGATTTCAACTTCAACTTTAAATTGGTCCGTTTCAATCAGGTTGATTACACTCTGACCTGCTGAAACCCGGTCTCCTTCTTCCAGAAACACCTCACTGATCAGTCCTGAAAACGTTGCGGTCATTTCTGTTTCTTTGAGGTCGCTTTCAGCAGCTTTCAGATTCAATTCCTGTTCACGGACTTCGCTGGGAGTGCCATTAATCAGGGCTCTTTCATAATTATTCCTGGCCCGGAGATAATCCAGCTCCTGCCGTGTTTTGTCCGTTCGGGCCAGAACCTGGCCTTCTTCCACCCGGTCACCTTCGGCCACCAGGATTTCTATTATTTCACTGGTAAAAGGAAAGGAAAGATCCTTCTCCCGGATGGGAGAAAGATTACCGGTAAGCTGAATGGTCTCCCGGACAGTACCCCTTTCCACCCGGGTCAGCATCCTCTCTTCAAGCTGGATATTTTCCAGGGAAAATTCAGCAGAAGTTGGAGTTAGCATCCGCCAGGCAATAACCCCCCCCAGGGTAATTAAAAAAACAAGAGTCAAAATTAAAATTTTCTTTTTCATCAATTCACTCCCTGTTCCCAATCAAAAGAATAACCCAAAAAATAAGCGATTTGAAGGCGGACAATTAAAAGGTCATCCCGGGCTGCACTGTAGTCAAGCCGGGCTTTTTCCAGATCCTGAAGGGATTGATTGTAATCCCGGGTAGTAGCAAGCCCCTTCTGGTAGTTCTCTTCTTTTATTTCGGCTTCCAGTTCAGCCCTGCGCAAAAGGAGTTCTTTTTCTTCAACCTGACTCAGAGAATTCTGGATAGCATTCTCCATTGAACTCAACTGGTTTTTGATGCTTGTTTTTAAAGCGTCCTTTTTATTTTCCAGCTCTTCTTGCTGGCCCTCAAAATCTTCTTCCTGGAGCTCAGCTTTCCCGCTATCAAACAGGTTATATCTTACCTCGATTCCTATTCCTGCTCCCCAGTCGTCATGCCACCCATCAATACTCCCGCTCACGTCCACCCTGGGTTTTTGTTCCTGTTCAAACCAGGCTATCTGTTGAGCAAAATAATCAATTTCCAGCTGGAGGTTCTTTAATTCTGGATTGGCGGAAAAAGCCGCTTCTATTTTTTCCTCTTCTTCCATTTCTGCCAGGCCCAGGCTGGCAACCCAGGCGTCCAGTTCATCAATCAAGCCGGTATTTAAATCAAGCTCAATTTCCCTATCCCCGGGCAAACCAATGGTTCTGTAAAACTCTTCCCGGTTTCTTTCCAGGGCCTGCTTGTGGTTCTGGACAGAATTTTCTGCCCGCAGAAAAGCCACCCGGGAATCGATAACCTGTATTTCTCCGGCTTCCTCTATTTCTTTGCGCCGAAGAATCTCCTCCAGCTCCTCTTCGACCCGGGCCAGGTTCTGCCTGGCAGCAACCAGATTCTCTTCCTGACGGGCCAGGCCCAGATAATCATCAACCCAGGCCAGAATATTCTGGGCCTGTTTTTGGGGAATATTATTCTGCAGTCTTTCCAGGGAGATCTGGCGGGACATCAATTCCCTCTGGGTAGGAGAAGGCGTTCGAGGAAAAACCTGGTAGGCTAACGAAATTCCCAGGTCAGGTTCATACTCACCTCCACCCAACCCCCCAGAACCCTTGCCGTAGGAGAGATTTCCCTGCAGGGCTAGGCCGGGAACAAAACGTCTGTTCAAATCAAGACTTGCAAACTGGCGCGGAAACTCCCTTTCTTTAACATTAAAGTTGCTTACCCCCCTCAAATCAAGCTGCCAGCCTGCACCGGCCAGTGTTTTTTCTATTTCTCTCTGGACCTTTTCCAGTTCAGCAAGCATTTCCTCCTGGGCAGGAGCATTTTCCAGTCCCCATTGCACTATTTGTTCCAGGTCAAGGGGTTCTGCCTGGCCGGGGAAAGAACTTAAAAGCAAAAAACATCCTGTTAAGATTAAAAGAATTTTAATTCTGCAGAATCTCATCGGCGACCTCCTTCAGGTTATGACCCATTGCCTCGTAAATATCGAAAAGGACCAGGTAATAACTGTTAACCGCCTGGGAAAAGCTCTGTTTTGCTCCCATAAGAGAAATCCTGGAGACCAGTAGGTCATTGATTGTTCTCAGCCCCAATTCTTCCTGCCGAACAATTATTTCGTGGTTTTTTTCCGCCTCTTCCAGCCTCTCCCCCGCCAGCTGCAGGCTATTTTTGGCCCGGGCGAAGCCGTTGTAAATCTGCTGGAAACGGTGTTTTGCATCCTGTTCGGTTTTGGTGATATTCAGCCTGGCTATTTCCAGATTATTTTCCTTCTGCTCCAAATCCAGAGCAGGGGTTGAAACCTCCCGGGCTCTATTCAGGTCTATTTCAGCCAGTTCCAGCTGCCTTTCCCTGACTGTGATCTCGGTAGCCGAGGCCAGGGCTTTTCTAAGAAAATTCTCCTGGTCAATTGCTACGGGTTCCACTTCCAGCAGGATATCATTTTTTGTATACGGAATTTCCTCCAGGCCCAGTTTATACCTGAATTCCTCCCCGTCCTGGATTAAATCCTGGCGGGCTGCTTCCAGCTCAAAAACAGTGCTATTATAGCTGCTCTGCTGTTGAATCAAATCCAGCTGGCTGCGATGACCGGTTTGGACCTGCTTTTCAACTTCCTCCAGGCGTCTTTTTTCCAGTTCCAGGCTGGTTTCTTTTCTTTCCAGTTCCATTTCAGTAAGAATCAGGCTGAAATACTGGCTTACCGTATCCCGAACCAGCCGGTTCTCTGACTGGAGAAAACTATTTTCCGCCTGGATTAGACCAAGTTCATTCTGCAGCTGAGCATATCGGGAGCCCGTCCGCATTATGTCCGCTTCGGTTTTTTTATAATTTATGCGGGAATTCTCCAGGTTGATTGTTGCAATCTGCAGGTCAATACTGTTTTCCCAGGAAAGGTCGATGGCCTCTCTTATTCCCACTTCCTGAGCAAAAGTACTAAAGCTAAAAAAAACAAAGATAACTAATAAAAAACCCACTTTTTTTCCCAAATTGATCAAAACAATACACTCCTTTTTTTGTATTTCCCCAATTTTCCCCCTTAGGAAACTTAAATGGGATTTTCTCGCAGCTGAGAGCACTTCTCTTCTTCAAATACCTCCGAAAAAATGTTCTGGGTCATCTTCTCCATTAACTGAATTAACATTTTTTCTTCTTCTGGAGAAAAGCCCCGGGTCAGTGTTGAAACAGCACCAAAAATTATTTTTTCTATCTCCCCACCTATTTCCTCAATTTTTGGAGTAAGGTACAGCCGCTTGACCCTTCTGTCTTTTTGGGATCTCTTTTTTTCCACGTAACCCTCACTGATCAACCCCTGTAGATTTTTTGTTACAGTAATTTTGTCAAGGAAAAGTTTCTCTCCCAGTTCATTCTGGGAAAGCCCCCTAAAATAAAAAAGAACCCCCAGCATTTCCACCTGGGTTTTGTTAATATTAAACCTGGAAACCTCATTATTGATCTTCGTTCCCCAGTATTTAGAGATAATTGCGATGTATTTTCCGAGCGATTCTTTCTGCATATCCCCAGCTCCTTTGTCTCATTATAATATCAAAAAAAACAAATAGTTGCAATAAGAAACTTTCTTTCGGGGATAAAATTATGGAATTAATTTCCTTTTATGCAGGCATTTTTTCTTAACCCGAGAAATTAGGGAAGAAAATCCCGAAAAGGAGGGGCTTAATTATGAAAAAAATCGCCCTTGTTGGTTTGATCCTCCTGGGATTTTTGCTCGTATTTCCCGGGAGTCCCCTGCAAACAGAACAGGTAATTGCGAAAGACACCTTGGATTTTTTAAAGGAAAACCAAAAACAGGTTGACCTCGATAACCCGGAAGAAGCTTTTTCTCTCCTCGACCCCTACCTCGAGGCAAATGAGTTCTTTTTGGCCGGAGAAACCCATACCATCCTCCCCAATGAGGGATTAAGACTGGCTTTATTAAAATACCTGCATCAGAATACGAACGTCCGCTATTAAGTTCCCGAAGCACCTTATAGTTTGGCCTATTATTTAAACAGATATCTCCAGACCGGAAATGAAGAATATTTGGACCTGGTTCTTCCCTACTGGCAACGGAATTACGAGATGTATGAATTCTACAGGAAACTGCGGGAATGCAACCTGACCCTGGAACCAGGGGAAAGAATTGAAATCATTGGCTTTGATATAACCGGAACCTTCCGACAGATTATTGCAGTCTATCACCTGCTGGAAGAAGATTGCAGTTTACTTGAACCCTACTCCCCAGAGGGCTCTCTCCCCTACTCTTCGGATTTCCAGCACATGGACCTGCTAAAAGAAGCAGCACCAGGAGACCTGGTTTTATTCGACCTACAGGGAGAGGCTTCTCCATTTGCCAGAGATTTATTCTTCCTGGAGGAAGGTGCTTCAGGAGGAACCACCCTGGATTATTTCCAGATGGTAATCTACTTCGAGGGATTTGAAGGGGCAAGTCCCTTGTATGGAAACAGGTAAAAAAATTAGGACTGCACTCTGCTCAGAGTGCAGTCCTTTTGTTATCCTGTAATAATTTTTTAACCTCTGCTTCAGTTTTTAATTCCAGGGCTTTTTCGGCGATTTCTCTGGCCTCTTCCCTTGTCCAGAAGCCGAGAAGTTCTTTTATCCGCAAAATGGATCCTGCGCTCATGCTGAATTCATCGAGCCCTGCTCCCAGCAGGAAAGGCATTAAGAGTTCGTCTCCTGCAGCTTCCCCGCACATCCCAACCCAGATATTGTTGCGTTGCCCTGCAGCGATAGTTTCTTTGATCAACCGCAGCACTCCCGGGTGGTAGGGAGAATGGAGGTAGGCAATCTTTTCATTACCCCTGTCTACAGCCATTGTGTACTGGATCAGGTCATTGGTCCCGATGCTAAAGAAATCCAGCTCCCGAGCAAGGGCATCTGCTATCATTACCGCCCCGGGAACCTCGATCATTATACCTTTTTCCATGTTCGGGTCAAAAGGAACTCCCTCTGCTTTTAGTTCCCCCTGGCTTTCTTTAAGCAGCCTGTTGGCTGCTAAAACTTCTTCCAGGGTAGCAATCATGGGATACATGATTTTAACATTGCCGTAATGGCTGGCCCTCAGGATAGCCCTGAGTTGTGGTTTAAAGATTTCCGGTTGGTCCAGACAGAGCCTGATGGCCCGGTAACCCAAAAAAGGGTTCAACTCCTCGGGCTGTTCAAGGTAGGGCAGGTCCTTATCTCCACCAATATCAAGTGTCCTGATGATTACGGGGTAATCCCCCATGGCCTGAACTACTTCCCGATAAGCTTTAAACTGTTCTTCTTCTCCGGGTAGTTCGTCCCGGTCCATGTAAAGAAACTCGGTTCGGAAAAGCCCAATTCCCTCTCCGCCCTGCTCGAGAAGGGGTTTTACATCTTCAGTATTGCCTATATTTCCAACAACCTCAATTTCTTCTCCATCTTTAGTAACCGCCTTAACATCCTTGAACCTGGCCAGGCGTTCTTTTTCCTTTTGGTACTCGGCCAGTTTTTCCCGGTACTCATCAAGTTTTTTCTCCTCCGGATTAAAAAATATTTCCCCCTGATTACCGTCAACAATTACCTGCATCCCGTCCTCTACTTCCTCCAGGAAATCCCGGCCCAGGCCAACAACAGCCGGAATCCCAAGAGAACGGGCCATTATTGCAGAATGAGAGGTTCTTGAGCCATCGGCGGTAACAAAAGCCACCACCTTATCCTTATCCAGCCGGGCGGTATCCGAAGGTGTCAGATCCCGGGCAATTATTATTGAATCTGGAGACAGATCTGCTTCTTCATCGCTTTCTCCTTTAAGAATCCTCAGGACCCGGGCTCCAACATCCCGGATATCCGCTTCCCGGGCCTGCATGTATTCATCCTCAAGACCTGCCATTAGAGAAGCGTACTGTTCAATTGCTTCTTCCAGGGCTTTTTCCGCATTCTTTTGCTGGTTTTTTATTCCCTCTTCAACTGTCTTAACCATTTCCGGGTCCTGAACCAGCATCTGATGGGCTTCAAATATTTCAGCTTCTTTGGGCCCCAGTTTTTCTTTGGTTTCTTCCTGGAGCTTTTTCAGTTCTTCCACTGCTTTTTCCAGGCCCTCCTGCAGCCTCTGCAGTTCATCTTCAACTTCTTCGGAGCTGATTTCCCGCTGATCTGCCTGCAACGCCTGGTCCTTTTTTTTAACCGCCGTACCAATGGCAATTCCAGGTGATGCTGCAATTCCTCGCATTATCAACCCTCCTGTTCGGTTAATCCCTGGTCAATAAGTTCGATCAGGGCTTTGATAGCCTCCTTCTCGTCATCTCCTTCAACCTGCAGTTTGACAGTACTGCCCTTGCTGGCCCCCAGGCTCATCACTCCCATTATACTCTTGGCGTTTACCGTTTTATCGTCTTTGGTTATTTTAATATCAGAGTTAAAAGAACTTGCTTTTTTTACAAAGATATTTGCCGGACGGGCGTGTAAGCCGGTTTCGTTTTTAATAGTTATTTCTTTTTCAACCAAAACATTTCATCCTTTCCTTTTGAATTCGTTTTCTGAAGTTACGCTGATCCCTTCCCGGTTAAATAATTCTGCTGTCACTCCTCTTCCTGCTACAATCCGGCCGCAGAAAGTTCCGTCATAAATGAAATAAGGGCCGCAGGATGGGCTTTTTTCCTTTAATATTGCCCTTTCCACACCAACCAGGCGGGCCAGGTTTAGGGCTTCCTTAGCTCCCCTGATGAAGGCCTCCCCAACATCTTCCCCGTGGGGAGTTATTAAGCGGGCCTTCCCATCCAATACAGCCCCTCCATCACCACCCCTGATCTCGGCAGGTGGGCGGGGAGTTTGGAGTCCCCCCAGTTGTTCAGGACAGACTGGAATTACTTCCCCTTTCCGGTAAAACTCTACGAGTTCCGGGAACAAATTATTGCCTCCGTCATATTTGCAGTTAACTCCAATCAAACAGGCGCTAACTATCAGCATCAACTATCACCCCAACCCCGTCGGGAATAACGGTAATCTTTCCCCCCGAATCAATCATTTTTAAAGCCTCCCCAACTGAAGGAGCCCATTCCAGGTGCATGTTTTCCACCATGTTCCGGGGAGCCCCAGTAACCATAATCACCCTGAACCTGGACAAAATCCGGGCCAGAATCTGGGCCTGCCACTGGTCGGGCCGGGTTTCCTTCCGGGACCTTTTGTTTATTTCTTCCCAGATTTTTTCCGGGGAAGCCATCCCGGTCATTTCTTGATAAAAATCATCGCTTCCGTGCCCGTCGCTGCAGCGGGATATGGCAATAATTGTACCGCCTTTTTGGCAGGCTGCTTCCGCGGCAGTCATTCCCTTAACCCCCTGGTAGATGTTTTGATCGAGGGGATAGCCCCCGTTTGTTGTTATTACAATTTCTGCCCGAGGGGATTTTACCCTGGTAAGACTCTCAACATATTCGCACCCTTTATTGTGGGCTGCTTCAGGTTCACCCGCAAAAGCTCCGATTACCTGGTGGGTGCTATTTAATGCCACATTTAATATAAAATCAAGGCCGGCCAGCCGGGCTGCAGCCCGGATATCTTCCTGAATGGGGTTGCCGGTTAAAATTCCCGTCCGGGCCCGGGGATGGGCGATAAACTCGGCGCAGTGATTTCCGAAAATACTCTCCTGGCCGGCAATACCGGGGAGAATGCTTTTGGCTCCCCCGGAAAAACCGGCAAATAAATGGGGTTCGATAAAACCTTCGGCTAAAAGCAGGTCTGCCTTTAGCGCTGCCCGGTTTATTGCAAGTTCCTGCCCCGAGGGTAGCCTTCCCACTACTTCCATCTGTTCTTTTTCCCGGGCACTATGGATTAATATTCTTTCCTCCCCAGTTATTTCCTGCCCCAGTTTATCTTCCAGTTCTTCCCGGGTGGGAGCCCGGTGGTACCCTGTAGCCATGAGGATTGTTATTTCCGCGTGAGGGTTGCCCCTGCGCACGGCTTTCAGGGTTGGAGGCAGTGTAACCTTTGAGGGCAGGGGCCTGGTATGGTCAGAGGTTATGATGACAACTTCTTTCCTGCCCCGGGCCATTTCAGAAAGAGGAGGGCCTGCTACTGGAGAAGCCAGGGCCCTTTCTATCAGTTCACATTCCCCGCCTGGGGGACTTTGTTCTCCCAGGGAAGTTGATAAAATCCCCTTTATCCTTTCCCGGGGCAGTTCAATAGCCAGTTCTTCTTTACCATATGGCAAACGTATTTCCATGCAATTCACTCCTCGATTTCACCTGGAATAATTAAATCCATAATCTCCCATTTACTTTTTCCCCCCACCACAAACATTGGAAACCGTGAGCGAGAATACGAACTCCCCCTTCTGATCTGCCTTCTGAGAAATCTGCTTTAACAATTCCCAGAGGGCCTCCTGGGGTCCGGAAATAAAGGTACTCATAGGGCCCCCTTCAACCTCCAGGCCCTGAGCCTTTTTCATTTCTGCAATAAGCTCCGCGATTATCCTTTCATAATCTTCTGTCCCCAGAGGATAAAAAGAAAGCTGACAGGTCAAGTTACTTTCTCCACAGGCCACAGATAAAACCCCCATTTCTTTTCCGGGCCCTGACTCCTTCCTTTTCAATTTCCAGGGCCCTATCTTTTTCTTCTGCGGGAAAATCCGGACCAAAATGCAGTCCGATCTCATATTGACCCCTGACCCCGGGCAGAAGACCCAGCAAATCCCGGGGTGAAAAAAACCTGGCGTGCTGAAAAACCGGATCTCCCTCCCGGCCCAGTTTCTGGTAAAAACAGGTCCAGGGGCTTCGGTCCCCTAACACCCCAATAACCATCCTTCCTCCGGGCCTTAAAACCCGCCAGGCTTCCCGGGCTGCTGCCCGGGGATTTTCCAGGAATTCAAAAACGGTAATTCCCAGGACCAGGTCAAAACTCTCTGGGGGAAAGGGCAAATCGCAGATACTTCCCTGAATGAATTGGGCAGGGATCTCCTTGCCCCGGATTTTTTCCCGGGCTTTTTCCAGCATTGGAGGAGAAATGTCAATTCCTTTTACCTCGAGCCCCTGTCGGGCCAACATCAGGGTATGCACACCCGTTCCACAACCGAGGTCGAGGGCCTGTTCACCGGGGGAGGGTTGAGCCAGCTGCAGGGCAAGGTCTTTTTCTACCTGGAATACCAGCTTTCCCAGTGGGGTTTCATACCAGTCATCATAACCTTGGGCAACCTTCCTGCTGAAAATATTAATGTTCTCACCTCCCACTGCCAGGTATACTTCTTAATTCTCTTCTTTTTTCCCAAACCCTTTCCTTTATCCATGGGCCCCCCGGTGAAGGCAAAATAAAAAGGGACCGTTTCGGCCCCTAAATTTTTTCCTTCTTTTCGTCAATTATTATTCCCCGTTTGTTCAACTCTCCCAGGAAAACCTCAGGATCAATAGCACCTTCTGCCTCGGGAGAGAAAACTCCCCGCCGTTTAATATCTCCGCGCCCAACCATGAAGGTCCCGATGCTCAGAGGTATAGAAGTCAGCCGCCGGGGGTTATCAATTGCTGCATAACTGTAGCGGATTTTTTCTCCGGCCTTTTCTCCTTCCACATCAACCCTGATCCCGGAAAAAGAACGCTTCCTGTTGATCGGGAAAAGGGGCAGGAGGGTCTTCAAAAGTTCTCCAACTATTCTGGTCCCGCTTTGGCTTCTGGTTACACCAACCCTGCTTAAAAAGCGGATTATCCGGTTAAAATGGTTTTCCACAAGTCCCCCTTTAAGCCGGACCTCCTGAACCCCCTCAAAGAAAAGGGGCATGGTTATGGGTTCGGGGTGTCCCAGCTCAAACACATTAATTTCGCTTAAGGGGTGCGGAAATTCAATCTTCTGATGTCCGCTCCCTGCAACAACCTCCACCTGGCGGCCACCCTGGAAAGAGGGAACCTTACCGCTGAAAACGTGGATCAGGTGCAGCAGAACGGTCAACCCAACTGCATCCCCCGTACTCCCGGTCCAGTAAATATGGACTTTTTCAGTCCGATCCAGCTCATTAAATCCCTTGCGAGCCAGAATATTGCTCAAACCCGGGGTCCAACCCATCCCGCTCATAATTACCTGGCCGGATTCCTGGGCTTCATTATCCAGGGGAAGAATCGAGGCGATGGCATCATGGTCATCACAGATGCTCACATAATCTACTCCCGCTTCTAGAGCTGCCTCCACAATGGGTCTTTCAAAACGGAAAAAAGGACCAAGGGCCCCTGCCACCACATCGTGACCCCGCATTGCTCCCACAAGAGCATCCCGTGACGTGGCATCAACCATCTGAACTCTTGCCTTGTTCTTTCCAGAAGTTGCAGCCAGGTTTTTGGCAACCTTAACGTTGATATCAGCTATTGTTACCTGTTTTACTTCAGGAATATTAACCAGATCCCGAACTGCAGCGGCACCCATATCTCCGGCACCACCCAATACCATTACTTTCATGTAACCACCGCCTTTTCCGCAGTATTTGCAGCATAACCCAGGATTATTTAAGGTCCTTCCTGGATTGGTTATCATCTTTTCCCGGATAATTCCAGGTTTTTTCTGGGCATTTGCTCCGGAAAAGCAAAAAATGGGGTAATAAAGCGATTAAACCGGGATTATAATTTTTTTATCCCTATCCCCAGGAAAAAAATTATTAAACCAATTATTCTTTCTTGTAGGGCTTACCAATGGCCTTGGGAGGAGTTGCCCGCCCAATAAAGCCAGCAAGGGCAATCATGGTCAGGATATAGGGTACCATCTGCACAAACTGTGAGGGAATACCCAGTTCCTGCAGGCGCATCTGGACAGCATTGGCAAATCCAAAAAGAAGGCTTGCTCCCAGGGCGCCAAACGGGGTCCACTTTCCAAAAATCATTGCCGCCAGAGCAATGAAACCACGACCCGCGGTCATCTGATCACCAAACCGGCTGAGGTGAGCAATTGATAGATAGGCTCCTCCCAGGCCCGCCAGGGCACCGCTGGTTATTACCGCCAGGTACCTGGTCAGGAAAACATCAATCCCCACGGTATCTGCCGCCTTGGGGTGCTCTCCCACCGAACGCAGGCGCAGTCCCCAGACTGTCTTAAATAAGAAAATGTGGACAATAACCACCAGGACCAGGGCCAAATAAACCATGATATTGTGGGTGCCTATAATCTGCCCAATTACGGGAATTCTATTAACCAGGGGAATGGTCACCACGGGAACCCGGGAAACAGAAGGGGAAGTTCCTGCAACATCGAAAATCCAGCGCAGGAGAAAAACAGTTACACCTACTGCAAAAATATTGATTGCCGTTCCACTAACAACCTGGTTGACCTTGTAGGTAACTGCTGCTACAGCATGGACCAGGCCCATCAGGGCTCCAGCGATAAGTGCGCCGATTAAACCCAGCCAGGGTTGTCCGGTAAAATAACTGGTAAGCATTCCGGTAAAAGCACCTATCAACATCATCCCTTCCAGGCCGATGTTGATGACACCGCTCCTCTCTGCAAAAATACCTCCCAGGGAAGTAAAAATCAGGGGCGTAGCCATGCGCAGAGCAGCAGCCAGAACAGTTGCATTAACAAAATATACTAAGTAATCCCACATATCAGGCACGCCTCCTTCTCTGGATAAGGCGTCGGGTTAGTTCTTCTGCGGCAACGAACATAATAATCAGGGCCTGGATTATTACCACGAGTTCCCGGGGAACATCTGTTAACCGGTCCATGGCCGCTGCCCCGGTCCGCAGAGCCCCGAAAAGAACCGCCGCAAAAAACACACCCACCGGATGGTTTTTCCCCAGCAGAGCCACGGCAATCCCCATAAAACCGAGATCCGGGGAAAATCTCTGGATAAAACGCCCGTGCACCCCGAGGATCTGTTCTACTCCGGCCAGGCTGGCCAGTGCCCCGCTGAAAACCATTGCCATAACCATGTTGCGGGAAACACTTATCCCCCCATATTCTGCCGCGGTCGGGTTAAATCCTACTGCCCTTATTTCATAGCCAAACCTGGTTCTCCAGAGGATAAAGTAAACCAGGATGATGGCAGCAATAGCGATAAATATCCCGGTATTAAGGCGTGTCGGGGGAAACAGCCGGGATAGTTCGGCTGTGGGAAAAACCCTCGCCGTTTCCGGGGTCCAGCGGCCGCCGTGGAAGGGACCTGTTACAAGGTAATCAGTAAGGAAATAGGCAATAAAGTTCATCATTATCGTATTAATTACCTCGTGAACTCCCAGCTTGGCCTTGAGCAAACCAGGAATGGAAGCCCAGAGACCTCCGGCCAGCATTCCCGCGATAATAGCCATGGGCAGGTGAATTACCTTGGGAATTCCGCTGAAGCTAACCCCAACAATAACTGCAGCCATGGCCCCAACATAGAGCTGACCCTCCGCTCCAATGTTAAAAAGCCCGCAGCGGAAAGCAAAAGCAACTGCAAGCCCCGTAAAAATCAGGGGGGTGGCCCGCTGCAGGGTTGCCGCGATACTGCTGACTCCAATCAGGGAATTGGAAAACAGGACCCAGTAAGCCTCGATGGGGTTTTCGCCAACAATTAAAATAAATACCGCACCAACCAGGAGGGCTAAAATTACCGAAATTATTGGAGTTATTATTTCCCTGGAGGTTAAGCTACTTTGTTCCAGCTTCAACTTCATCCCCTCCCTTATCTTCACCGGCTTCGCCGCCCAGCATCAGGCTCCCCAGTTTCTTTTCGTCCGCTTCTTCAATCGGCATCTCGCCAACAATCCGGCCTTCATACATTACAGCAATTCTATCGCTCAGGGAAAGAATTTCATCGAGTTCCGCAGATACTAAAAGAATTCCCGCTCCTTTATCTCTCTGGTCAATGATCTGGCTGTGGATAAATTCTATTGAACCAATATCCAGTCCCCGGGTGGGCTGCGAGCAAATCAAAAACCTTGGTTTCCGGGAAAACTCCCGGGCAGCAATTATTTTCTGCTGATTTCCCCCGGAAAAGGTGCTGACCTGCTGCTGAATATTTGGGGGACGGACGTCATATTCTTCAACCAGCTTTTCAGCATTCTCCTTTATAGCTTTTTCATTTCTGATAAAAAATCTCTGCACGAAAGGAGGTTCGGTATGAAAACCCAAAATCATGTTATCGGCGACATTGAAATCAAGGATCAATCCCCGCTTGTGCCGGTCCTCGGGGATATACCCTATCCGCTTTTTCTTTACCTGCATTGCTCCCAGGTTTTGGAGTTCTTTTCCGTCTAAATAAATCTTTCCTTTTTCCGTCCTCAAAAGACCTGTTATGGCTTCGACCATTTCCTGCTGCCCGTTTCCTTCAACTCCCGCAATACCAAGGATTTCCCCGCTGTGAATTTCCAGGGACACTCCCTTTACCCGTTTCGTTCCCCGCTGGTCGCGGACTTCCAGATCTGAAACCGAAAAAATCTTTTCCCCGCGCTGGGCTTTTTCTTTTTCAACCTCTAAAAGAACCTCTCGTCCGACCATCATTTCTGCAAGTTCGGGGCGGCTGGTTGCACTGGTATTTTTGGTCCCCACCAGTTTTCCCCGCCGTAGAACGCTAACCCGGTCCGATATTTCCATAACTTCTCGAATTTTATGGGAAATAAAGATGATTGTTGTGCCCTGTTCTTTGAGGTTGCGCATTACCTGGAACAATTCGTCGGTTTCCTGGGGAGTAAGCACAGCTGTAGGCTCATCCAGGATCAGAATTTCCGCCTTGCGGTAAAGGGCCTTTAATATTTCCAGGCGCTGCTGTTGGCCAACGGAAATATCTTCAACCCTGGACTTCGTTTCAACCTTCAGCCCGTATTCCTTGGAAAGACGGGCCACTTCTCTCTCCGCACCTTTAAAATCAATAAAACCCCTTTTCTGGGGTTCGGAACCCAGGATTACATTTTCAAAAACAGTCAGGGGTTCCACCAGCATAAAATGCTGAAAAACCATACCGATTCCGTGGTCGATTGCCTGTTTGGGTTCGGTTATCCTGGTTTTTTCCCCCCTCAGGTATATTTCCCCTTCGTCTGCATTGTAAAGACCATAGAGAATATTCATCAGGGTGGATTTGCCCGACCCGTTCTCTCCCACAAGGGCATGAATTTCTCCTGCCTTAATATCCAGGGATATGTTATCATTGGCAACTACCCCCGGAAAACGCTTGGTTATATTTTTTAATTCGAGTATATTTTCCAAGCCCGTTCCCTCCTAAGAAGAGCAAAGGAGGGGGCAGCCCCTCCTTTGCTATCTTTACCCTTCTTTAGCTCCAATTAATCGTGGGCACTGCTAACTTCGATTTGACCATCAATTATCATTTCTTTAATAACTTCAATGTTCTGTTTTACCTCGTCGGGAATGAGGTGATCGGTGTAGGGGAAGTCGGTCAGGCCAACACCACCGTCAGCCACACCAAAGCGGTGGACGCCGGCGTTGAATTCGCCCTGAACCAGGTCAGCGATAATATTGTAGACTGCCACGTCAACTCTTTTCAGCATGGAGGTCAGGATATAACCAGGAGCAATTCCGTCCTGTTCGCTGTCAACACCAATAGCATAGAAGTTGTTTTCTTCAGCTGCTTCGAATACACCCATTCCAGTTCCACCTGCAGCGTGATAAATAATGTCGGCGCCGCGCTCAAACTGGCTTACTGCGAGCTCTTTACCGGTACCCGGGTCACCGAAATCTCCGGCATAGTTGATCAGAACAGTAGCATCAGGATTGGCATATTCCACACCCTGCTCATACCCGGTCTGGAAGTTGAAAATAACCGGAACTTCCATTCCGCCTACAAAACCGACTACACCGGTCTCGGTCATGGATCCAGCCAGGTATCCGGCCAGGAAAGAACCTTCGTGTTCTTTGAAGACCAGGGAGGCCACGTTGGGCATGTCGGCAAGGTAATCACTGTCGACTATGGCCAGCTTGGCGTCGGGATAATCCCGGGCAACAGCCTCAAGGCCAGACTCCTGCAGGAAACCAATGGCAATTACCAGGTCATACCCTTCCTGGACAAAAGCCCGCTGATGATCTTCCATCTCGGCAATATCATCAGGTTCTACATAATCAAGCTGAATTCCAAAATCATCTCTTGCCTGGGTAGCTCCTCTAAAAGCTGCGTCGTTGAAAGACTCGTCACCAAGTCCTCCAATAGAAAAGACCACACCTACCTTCAACTGGTTTGCTTCAGCATATTGCCCCATGGGCAGTGCGAATAATAAAGCAAATACAAAAAACAATGTTAAAATTTTGCGCACAATAACACCCTCCTTTAATTATTTTTCTTTTCTGCTCTTAATAATTTCGTTATTCTTGCTAAAATTCCTTTGTTTATCTCTGAAGCAGTTTTTCCCTTGCCAGGCTGGCCCAAATTTCCTTCTGGGCTAGAGGATTCTTCACCTCCCTGTGGAAATCGCCCATTAGGGTGATGAGAATGTACAATTATCTATTGAAAAGGAGAATTGAAAAAAATATCCCTGCTGAAATCCGCGAACTTCTTGAATTCTTGCAGGAAAAAGAAATCCCCGCCTATATTGTTGGGGGTTCCCTGCGCAGCCTTCTCCTCAATCAAAAACCATCAGATTGGGATCTTGCAGTTCAAACCTCGCTGGAAAAGCTGGAGAATTTATTCCCTGAAAGCAAGGGCCTGGGAAGAAAATTCGGGACAATCCTGGTCCGCTGGCAGGGACAAATGCTCGAAGTTTCTACCCTCAGAGAGAATAATATACACGGAGATCTCCTAAAGCGTGATTTTACAATAAATTCCCTGGCCTGGAATCCAGACCGGGGTTTGATTGATCCCCTGGACGCAAAAACTGATCTCCGCAAAAAAAATATCCGGGCAAGTGGGGAACCCGGAGAACGCTTTCGGGAGGACCCCCTGCGTATTATCCGTTTTTTCCGTTTCCAGAGTCAGCTGAATTTTTCCGGGGAAGAAAAAACTTTCCGGGCAATTAAACCTGAACTTCTCGATTCTGTCGCTACCGAGAGAATTGCCGGAGAAATGGATCATCTACTCACGGGACAGGCCGTGGCCCTGGCCCTGGAGGGGATGATCAAAAGCGGTGTCCTGGAAAAAATTGTTCCTGAATTCAAACCCCTTTTCCGGATCCCGGGAGCAACCCGCCACACCATCCAGACCGTTGCAGCTATCCGCCCCAGGGCTGACCTGCGGTGGGCAGCTTTACTTCACGATATCGCCAAAGGCCACACCTTCAGTCCGGGGGAAAAACCCCTTTTCCCGGAGCATGATAGAATCGGAACCCAGATTGCCGAAGGAATCCTTTACCGCTTCCGGTTGAGCAAAACCAGGCAGGAAAAGATTAAAACCCTGATCCGCTGGCACATGTTTGATATGGACCCCAGGTTAAGCGATGCTGCCCTGCGCCGTTTAATTAACAAGGTGGGCCGGGAAAATATTCTGGACCTCATTGAAATCCGTCGGGCAGATATAATTGGGACGACCAGGCAGTTTCATCGGGCCGGGCCAGCTCTGCGGACTTACACCCGGCGGATTAAAGAACTACTGGAAGAAGACCTGCTCTTCTCCCGCAGGGACCTAGCTGTAGACGGCAGGGATATAATGGAATATTTTGACCTGGAAGCAGGGCCAGAAGTAGGAAAACTCCTGGATAAAGCTTATAACTGGGTCCTGGAAAACCCCGAGAACAATACCAGGGAAAAAATTTTAAAACATCTATCTCGAGAAAAAAATGACTCGTAAGAGCCATTTTTTTATAAATATAATTTTTTAAGGCCACTGGGGTCTGGCCAGTTCTACCTGCTCCTCCAGCCTGGAAAGACTTTGCAAAAGCCCTTTAATTTCGGGGTGGGAAGTTTCGTAATAAACCTTCAAGCCTTCTTTTCTGGACCTGACAAGACCGGCCTGGCGCAGAATGGTCAGGTGCTTGGAAATGGTGGACTGGGCGTAGGGCAGTTCATCTACAATTTCACAAACACAGCGTTCGCCGTCTTTTCCGGAAAGGGTCTCGATTATATATAGCCGGGTGGGGTGAGCAAGGGCCTTCAAAATTTCAACTTTGTCCACGGAGAGCCCTCCTTCCGTCATTTTCCAACACTGGATTCCCCCAGTTTGAATTTAACGGGGAACCAGTTCTGGGTTCGCAGACAAATCCTTACCAGAGCCAGCATTATGGGAACCTCGATCAAGACCCCTACAACGGTGGAAAGGGCTGCCCCTGATTCCAGACCAAAAATTGTGACTGCAGTGGCTATTGCTACCTCAAAATGATTGCTGGCCCCGATCATTGAAGCCGGAGCAGCTTCATCATAGGTTAAACCAATAAGCCTGCCGGCCCCGTAGCCGAGCCCAAAAATGGTCAAGGTCTGAATGCTCAGGGGTAATGCTATCATTAATACCACCAGGGGTGCCCTGAGGATAACGCCTCCCTGCAGCATAAAAAGGTAAATCAGGGTGGCCAGCAGTGCTACTATAGAAATGGTTCCCATGTTCTTCAGGAAAACATTTTCATACCAGGTAACCCCTTTTTTCTTGATCAGGCGGGTCCGGGTAAAATACCCGGCAACCAGGGATACACCGACGTAGAGCATTACACTCAGAAAAATAGTCAAAAAGGGAACAAACATATCGGCTACACCCAGGAGGAAATTACCCAGGGGAGCGTATAAAACCAGCATGGTCAGGGAGTTAAGGGCAACAAGGACCAGGGTCAAACCCATGAAACCTTTGGCCAGGTAGCTCCAGACTAAAACCATTGCGGTGCAGGGTGCTATGCCCAGGAGAATCATCCCCGCAATATATTCCCCGGCCAGGTCATAATCGAGAAATGGGGCAAAAATTACCCGGAGGAAAAGCCAGGCGAAAAAATACATGGTAAAGGGCTTGATACCCCAGTTAATAATTAGAGTTAAAAGGACAGCTTTAGGGGCTTTGAAAGCATTTCCTACCTCGCTGAAGTCAATCTGCAGCATAATAGGAAACATCATGCCGAACAATAAAATTGCAATGGGGATATTAACCTGGGCTATGGAAATAGCATTCAGCCAGTTGGCAACCCCTGGCATAATTGAACCCAGAATAATACCGATAACGATACAAAGTCCGACCCATAAGGGTAAAAAACGGTGAAAAAAACTGAGACTGTACTCTTTTTGTTCTGCCATCTTGCCCGGACACCTCCAGTATTAGGTTCGCAAGGGTTTCCTACAGGGAATTAAAAGGGTGGGGTAACGGGAACGCCTGGCAACAGCATCTGCAGTGCTTCCCAAAAACAACCGCTGCAGCCTTCCAGCTCCTCTGGTGGACAGGACAATCATTGTTGTCCCTACCTCGTCGGCAACTTCCATTATCTTCTCCGAAGCCAGGCCAACTTCAACTCTCGAAACAACACTGACCCCAATTTTTTTAAACCGTCCGGCAATCTCCTCCAGGCTGTAATCGTATTCTTTTTTGGTTTTTTCCAGTTCTTCAGGGTCTTCGCTGCTTTCAATAACTGCAACCAGGGTAACCTTTTCCATGCTCTTTCCCAGGGCCAGGACTTTTTCCACGGCTTCTTCTGAGCACCGAGAAAAATCAACGGGAACAAGAACACTCCCCAGACGGTTGGAACAGACCGGTTCAGCAACTTCCCCCTCCCGGTAGCGGTATTTTTCCACGTAAACGGGAATATCGCTGCTACGAATAATATCAAAAGCAGTACTTCCCAGTAGGAGTTCCCGCAGGAAACCCTTGCCATGAGAACCTACCAGGATAAGGGATACCTTTTCTTCCCGGGCGGTTTCAACGATTTTCTGGGGTGGATATCCCAGTTCAACTCTAACCTTAACCTCCAGGCCCATCTTGGTTAGTTTCTTTTTTTCTTCCTCCAGAACTTCCTGATTGTGTTTCTGCAGGACCGTTGAAGCCAGGGCCGAACTCTGAATGTCAACGACGTGGGTTAGAACTACTTCTTTTAAACCCAGTCCTTTCAGTTCGCCAACACAATGCTGGAGATTTCGGGCTGAATCAGAAAAGTCAGTAGCAAGGAGCACCTTTTCCATTAACATAAACCCACCTCCCTACTCTATATTCCTAAAATACCATATATCGATTTTAATGTCAATTTTTCTTTTTCCCCGACAAAAGCAGGATAGTTTGACACCAAGACAGAAATAATATTAAAATTTACCCTTTGGTTATTTAATTATTAGGAGGAGGTTTAATGTTTGGACAGATCGGCCCCCTCGAACTCGCCCTATTACTCGTTCTAGCCGTAATTATCTTTTCCCATAAAAAACTACCCGAAATAGGGAAGAATATCGCCCGGGGATTAAAAGAATTTAGAAAAGAAACAAAAAAATAGGAAAACTGCCTTTTCAAGGCAGTTCCCCGCTACCTAATCGGCCTTCTTCGGAAGGCTTTTTTAGTTTACAGGTACTCTGTAAACCACTTTTTCATTTCTTCCAGCCGCCTGATCCGGTTTTTTGGTTTCCCAGAACGGGATAACTCGTGATTTTCTCCCTTGAAGATACAGGTCTTTGCGGGAACCCCCCGGATTTTAAGGGCTGTAAACATCTGCAGGCTCTCCACTAGCCAGCAGCGGTAATCCTCTTCGGCATGGATAAAAAGGGTAGGGGTTTTTACCCGGTCAGCATAGGCCAGGGGAGAATGCTTCCAGAGTTTATCTACATCGCTCCAGGGATCTGCTCCAACCTGATCGGGGACAAAGAAAAACCCGATATCAGTGGTCCCGTGCATGGATACCCAGTTAGCAATACTTCTCTGGGAAACCCCAGCCCGGAAACGGTCGGTATGTCCGATTATCCAGTTGGTCATAAAGCCCCCGTAAGAACCACCTGCAACACCAAGGCGGTTTTCATCAAGCCAGGGGAATTTCTCCAGGGCAGTATCCACTACTTCCATCAGATCCCGGTAATCCCGCTGGCCATAACCACCCCTTATATCCGCAAATTCATTTCCCCGGCCATCACTGCCCCTGGGGTTGCTAAAAACAACGGCCCAGCCGGCCGCAGCAAGGGCCTGCATTTCGTGGAAAAAGACCGGCCCGTAAATTGTTTTGGGCCCACCATGAATTTCCAGAATCAGGGGATATCTCCCGCCAGGATTGAAATCGGCAGGTTTGATAATCCAGGCCTGTATTTCCCTGCCGTCATCGGTCTTAACCGGGAACGGCTCGGGAGCAGTAATTGTCTTCTCCGCCATGTAGTCCTGGTTAAAAGCGGTTAACCTTTTTTCCTCTCCTTCTCTCCAGAGGTACAGTTCAGGAAGATCAGTTCCTCTCAGAGCAACATAACAAATATCCCCGCTGGAAATATCAAAACAATCTATCCCTCCAGGTATGTCTATTACTTTTTCCAGTTCTCCCTCGTCCCATTTCCAGAGTCGAACCTGGCTCCCTTCAGTAGCAAGGAAGAAAAGAGAATTTTTTTCGGCGACAAACTGATTGCCCCCGTCCAGGCGGACATCGGTGCCCAGTGTAACTCCAAGGCTTTTGTCCATGTCGGTCAGCTGTTCATATGTTCCCGAGACCAGGTCAAAACCGTATAGTTCGCGGTTGGTTCCCAGGCCCATGGCTTCCATGTCTGTTGCTCCAAAAATTGCCCGGTTCTCATCGATAAAGCGGACAAAGCTGACATTCAATTCGTCGCCCGGGGTCTTTTGAATTACTTCTCCTTTTTCCAGATCGTAAAGGCATACTGAAGCAGTGAGTTCAAGTTTTTCCCCAAATTCCTGCCTGGTAAAAATTACCCGGCCCTGGGCAACATCAAAATCAGTTACCTGGAAAGATCCTGAAGTCAAAGGTTCCAGTTTTTTTAAGTCCAGGTGATAGCGGAAAAGGTGGGTTCTTTTACCCGAAATCAAACCCTGCCCGTTCTGCCAGAAAGGAAGTTCTTCCAGAACCTCAACTTCTCCCTGTTCTTCCTTTTTTTCCTCTTCTTTCTGTCCACTAAAAATCAATTCCCCGGCTTTTGATTTTTTCAAACCAGTTATTTTTAAAGAAACCCGGTCAATTAACTCTGCTTCTCCCCCGTCAATCCGAATCCGGTACAGCTCGGTTTCCACCTTTTCTTTTTCTTCCTGCTTGTCTTTTTCTGTTCTCTGGCTAATGAACAGAACCGTGTTCTCATCCAGCCAGATAAACGGACCATCCTTTGGCCCTGCTGTCAGTGGCCAGGACCTGTCCTTATCCATCTCGTAAATCCAGATTCTGCTCTGGTAATCATCTTCTTTTTCCCGGGGAGTTTTTAGTGTAAAAGCAACCTTTTCTCCCTCAGGAGAAAAATTAACATTACCCGGAAATTTAAACTGCCAGAGATCTCCAATTGCAACTCTTTCCATTGTTGACCCTCCTTCAATCTTCAGCTTTCCTCAGGGGAGTTGAAGCTGATTGGTTGCGGATCATAATTAAATACTGAAAATAATCAGTGGTCACCCCCCGGCTGTGCCCGGTCAAAAAATGAATTTCCTCCGTGAAAGGGGAGCCGGGAGCACCCAGCCAGAAAAGGCAAATATCGGCAGGAGCGGCTCTCCTTAAAACCTCCAGGTCCCGGATTTCCTGGGAAGAATAATCCCGGGCCTGATAGGTTCTGGGGTCCATCCGCTTACAGTGGTCATAAACGTAATAGATACTGAGAACCTGATCTGCCCAGGGAGAACGGGGGCCTTGCAAAAGGCTCCCCAGCCAGTTTACCCGGGCCTGGTTCCTCTGCAAAACATGGTTTCCACCCCACTGGCCAAAAAAGTTACCCCTGTCCAGGTGAGGGGAAAGCTCTAAAAGGTTGGAAAAAGCGAAATCTTCCCGGACCTGGAACCCTTCACCCCAGGTTTCATGGGTCTGGATCAACCTTTCCAATCCATACTCAAAAGCAAACCAGTCCTCTCCCAGGAGCTCCTGCAAATTTTCTCCCTCTGATTCTATAATTTCCTGGATGTAAACCGCCATTTGAAAGGTTTCCAGCCGAACCCGGGAACTGTAAAGCTGGCTCGGTCCAACAAGCATTTTGTGATTAACTGCCAGTTGCTGAAGAGGTTTTAACGATTCTGGAACTTCATCACCCAGTAAAAAGTCAAGAAAAATAATGCTCGAGGTCAGAGGGAGCTCCAGGTCAATTCCAATCACTTCCACCCTCTTTTCTGGTGGCAGTTCTGCATTGAATTCTGCAAGATTATTAAAAAATAAATACTGCTCCTTACTCCAAAAAACCGTTCCCTCCAGTTGGGTAAATACCAGGTCTAAAAGCTCTGCTTCCCCTTCCTGAATATAACTGTTGATCATGCTGCCCAGGGCATACCCTCCTTCCCAGAGAAAATAGCGGACATCTGCCTCTCCGTGAAGGAAGGTTAAAAGTTCCAGGGCCAGTTCTGAATTAATGCCAACTCCGTGGGCCTCTCCTGCCAGGATCATCTTTTTACCTTCCAGGCCCGGTAAAAGCAACTCAAATCCGGGTTCCTCAGCAAGAACCTCCCTGTTTTCACGAAGGTAGTTCAGGTCCAGGGCCCAGACCTGCCCAGCAATAATTGTTAACAAACAAATAAAAACCAGGACAATAATTTTCCTCATTTTCACCGCCCCGTCTCTTTTTCTCAACGGAGGCCATCTTTTAAAACCTGGAGAACCTTTCCTCTGTCTGCAACCAGGCAGAGTTCCAGGTTTGGTTTTTCCCCGCTAACACCGGCATAATCTATCGCTGTTAGTCCTCTGCCCCAGCGGCCTGCAGTTTCCACGGCAGCAAAAACATCCTGTTTCTTGAGAATTGTATGGGGGTCAATAGCTGCGGCGGCGGCAACCAAATCCGAAAGGATTATACTCCTCGTCCCCATTTTTTCCTCAATATACCGGGCAAATCGATCACACATGGCCAGAAAAGTCCTTGCCAAAGGTTTGTCTCCAAGTTCGGCTTGCAGCTCGGAAAGCTTAAACATTATTTCTACTGTTGGTTCCCAGGGAACCAGGGTTATGGGCATCTCCGACTTTAAAACCATTGCCGCCGCTTCGGGGTCGGCTGCAAAATTAAATTCCCCCACTGGAGATGTATTGCCTCTTGCCGTGCTGGTTCCACCCATAATAACAACCCTGCGGACCCGCCGGGCAAGGGTCCAGTCTTTTCCCAGGGCCAGGGCAATATTGGTCAGGGGGCCCAGGGTCAAAAGCCCCAGTTCTCCGGGAAAATCATGGCTTGCTTTTAGGATCATGTCCACGGAATGCTCTTTTTCTTCCCGGGATTTAGCAGGGGAGCGTTCCAGGTCGCCCAGTCCATCATTCCCATGCACCGAGGGAGCGCTGATTCTTTTTTCCAGGAGAGGTTTTTCTGCCCCTGCAAAAACGGGAGTCCGGGTAGCCAGCAGGTCCTTCAGGAAGAGAGCATTAACCAGGGCCTTATCCAGGTCAACATTGCCGTGGACAATACTCCAGGCCAGGACATCAAGCCCCTTTTCGGCAGCTATAATTGCTGCTGCATCGTCAACCCCGGGGTCAGTATCAATAATCCACTTCATCAACTTTGGCCTCCTTTTGCAGCTTTAATATATCTTCTCTGAAGGGGAGAGAACTCCTGGCCCCCAAGCGGGTTGCTGCCACTCCTCCTGCGGCATTGGCAAAAACAATAGCTTTTTCTATGGGATACCCTGTCTGCAGGGAATAGCATAAAGCTGCAGCGAAAGCATCTCCAGCGGCAGTTGTATCAACTACCTTCACTGCAAATGCGGGATAGTCCACGCGGCCTTCACTGGAAAAAATTGAACTCCCCTCTTCCCCTTTTTTCAGGATAAGATTTTTTACGCCCCAGCCCAGAAGTTTTTCAGCTCTGGCTTTATTATCTTTTTCAGCAGGCAGGAGAGCCTCCAGTTCTCCGCTGTTGGGAAGCAGGTAATCAATGTTTTTATAAATCGAATCAGGTAGCTCGGTAACAGGGGCCGGGTCCAAAAAAACCTTACAGCCATTTTCCTTTCCCAATCGGGCTGCAGTTTGAACAGTTTTTAACGGAATCTCAAGCTGTAAAAGGACTCCCCAGGCTTCCCGGAATAGTTCCCTTGCTTCCAGGACCGCTTCTGGAGTCACCTGATGGTTAGCACCGGCAATGGTAATTATACTGTTCTCCCCATCTTCAGACAGTGTAATGGCAGCAAGGCCGGTGGTTTCACCGGTTTCAATAATCCTGGAAACATCAACTCCTTCTTCCTGCAGACTGGCTTTAAGTTCTTTTCCATAAGGATCCCGGCCTAACGCCCCAATTAACCGGACATCTCCCCCCAGGCGGGCCAGTCCAACTGCCTGATTGGCCCCCTTTCCACCGGGGAACCGGCGAAAATCAGTTCCCGGAAGAGTTTCCCCTGCCCGGGGAAATCTGGGTACCCGGAAAACCAGGTCCATATTTATACTGCCAACAACTACAATCGGCCCTACCATTATCCCCCGCTCCTTTACATATTTCTTTTATTTTGTTTTTCTCGAAATGCGCCCTTCTTCCTCTTTTATGTTACAATATAGTTATAAAAACACGCGAGGTGGGTAAAATGGCTTTAAACCTGCACAAGATTCTGGAGCTGGACTGCCTTCAGGGAGCAAAGGTCCTGGCCGGTGATAAAGGCCTGGACCGGGAAATTAAATATATAGATGTGCTGGAGGTTCCTGATATAAAGAACTGGCTTAACCCGGGTATTTTCCTTTTAACAACTGCCTACGCAATAAAAAACAACCCTTCGGCCCAGACCGACCTGATCAGGTCCCTGCACGAAGCGAAAGGAGCAGGCCTGGGAATAAAACTGGGGCGGTTTATCAAAGACCTGCCTCCTGAAGTTACTGCCCTGGCCAATGAACTGGAAATTCCCGTTATCGCCATCCCCAAAGAAGTTCCCTATATAGATATCATGATGCCTATTTTCAACCTGATCCTGGATAAAAAGGAAAACCTACTGCAGCGATCCGAACAGATCCACCAGGAACTTACAGCGGTGGTCCTGAAGGGAGGAGGGTTTGGAGAAATAGCCTCCTCTCTCCATGCTATCACCGGTTTCCCCGTCTGTATTCTGGTTGGGGAAAATCCCGTATCCTTTGCCGGTGGGGAAGGTTTTCCGGATTTAGAGGAAACAATTTCCTGCCTTGAATTTAAAGGAATTAAAAACCCCAGCCGACTGAAAAAAGAAGGTTTGCATGCCCCCTGTCTCGCCGCACCCATTATTGTCGACGGAGAAACCCTGGGGCACGTCCTTCTCTTTTTCTGCGAGGAAAAACAGGAACAGCTCTTTTTCCTCGCCCTGGAGCATGCTGCAACAGTAGCTGCTCTGGAAATTATGAAGGAAAGAGCAATCACAGAAACCCAGGTCAAGCTCCAGGGAGATATTTTCGAAGTCTTGCTTACGGGTTCTTATCAGTCGGAGAACACCCTCCGCCGGCGGGCGGCCTACCTGGATTGGAATCTGGACCAGGATTACCAGGTTTTGCTCCTGGAAGTTGACAATATAGAGGACTATTACCTTGCCCATGCTGGGGAGGGGGGAACCAAAGCCCAGGAAATTATCAGGGAAATTCATGCAATCGCCACAAGAGCCCTGGACTATTTCAGGCTGGACTACACCCTGGTCCGCCGCAGCGACAGTTTTATTATACTCCTTGGTAAAAAGGAAAAACCCCCGATTGCCCTGGAAAAAATTTCTGGAAAGATCCTGCTCCAGGCAAAAAATAAACTTCCGGAAGTTTCTCTATCCATTGCTGCAGGCCGCTTCCACCCGGGAATAGAGGGTATAAAAAAGGGATTTTTTGAAGCAAGAGAGGCCCTTAAACTCGGCAGAAAACTCCAGCCCCGGGAAAAATTCTATAATTTTGCAGATCTGGGAATATATAAACTTCTGCTCCAGGTTGGAGACCTAGCTGAATTAAAATCTTTCTTCCAGGAAGAGCTGGGTCGACTTATTGACTATGACAAAAAGCACAACAGCGAACTGATAAAAACCCTGGAAATTTTCCTGCAATACCAGGGTAACAAACAACAGGCCGCCCGGGAACTGCATATCCACCGCAACACCTTGAATTACCGCTTGCAGCGGATTGAGGAAGTTTTGGGCATTAATCCCGAGGATAGCAATAAGTGGCTGGAATTCATTTTGGGGTTAAAAATCAGCCGGATCCTATATTGATGATTGTGCATCGTGCACAATTTATGATTATTAATTTTGGTTATCATTAACATATCCTTTCCCGGTCCCGGAGATTATAATTAGATAAGACACCGGAGGCCGGACCTAACTTCTTGAGGAGGGAGGGGGCCGGTTTGTCCCAGTGGAAATTGGCTCTGGTGCAGTTCAATTCCATTTTAAAAGACCCCGAAAAAAACCTTGACAAAGCTTCAGAGTATATCAAACAGGCCGCTCAGGGAAGAGCAGATATAATTGTTTTTCCTGAACTTTTCACCACAGGTTATAGCCCTGATTTAATCGGCAGAGATTTTTTTCAGTTTGCCCATAAAATTAATGGTTCAGCGTTTAACTTTTTAGCCCGCACCGCGCGGGAAGTAAATATCAATATAATTGCACCCCTTGTCTTTACCCTGGATGACCCCCAGACCATTTATAACGGTGCTTTTATTATCAACCGCCAGGGAGAACTTGTTGGAACCTATGCCAAAAATCATCTCTGGAAGAAAGAAGCCCTCTTTTTCACCCCCGGCAGCGACCTCCCGATATTCAAACTGGACGATATTCCCTTCGGAATCCTGATCTGTTACGATGGAGGCTTCCCCGAGGCTGCCCGGGCTCTCGCTATCCGCGGGGCAAAAATTATTTTTGCTCCCTCGGCCTTTGATAAAAACGATAGTCACCTCTGGGATATATACTTCCCCGCCCGTTCTTCTGAAAACGGTTGTTTTACCGTCGGAATTAACAGGACAGGAAGAGAAGGAGACATCATTTTCTTTGGTAAAAATAAAGTTGTTAACCCCGTGGGCCACCTGGTCTTTGAGGGAAGAGATAATTCGGAAGAATTGCAACTGGTAACCATCAACCTTGAAGAAGTTGAACAAGCCCGGGAGCGTTTCCCCTTCTTAAGGGACCTCCGCCCCGACCTCTATTCCGGTTAACAGGAGGCCAAAATGATCTGGGCAGAAATAATTGAGATCAGCAAAATTATTGACTCCCCCCAAATTGATCGGAAGGCTGTTCAGGCAGCCTTCCCCCCCCAATTTCAACCCGAGATCACATCCCAGAACAGTGATGTTGATCTTGTAAAAATAACAATCCCCGGTACCCGGGGCCGCATCAGGGGTGGTGACCAGCCAACCTTAGGGATTATCGGGCGTTCAGAAGGAATTGGAGCCCGCCCGGAAGTCAAGGGCCTTATTTCCGACAGCGATGGAGCAATCGTTGCCCTGGCAACTGCCCTGAAAATTTCCAGGATGTTGGAAAAAGGAGAATCCATTGCAGGAGATTTAATTTTCACCACCCACCTCTGTCCTCGTGCTAAGATTATGGAGCACTACCCGGTACCATTTGTCATCTCCAAACTGGATATGCAAAAAGCTATTGGTTTTGAGGTTGATCCAGCCATGGAGGCCATACTCTCCATCGACGCAACAAAAGGCAACCGTATTCTAAATCAAGGGGGAGTTGCAATAACCCCCACCCTGAAGGAAGGATATCTGCTGAGAGTATCCGAAGACCTTTTGGACACTTTGGAAACGATTACCGGAAAACCACCTTTGGTCTTACCCCTGACCACACAGGATATTACCCCTTATTCCAATGGCCTCTACCATATCAACAGTATCATGCAGCCCGGAACAGTTACCAGTTCGCCAGTTGTCGGCGTAGCCATCACCAGTGAAACAGCTATACCCGGATGCGCAGCCCATTCCACCAATCCTTCTGACCTGGAAACCGCAGCTCGATTTGTCCTTTCTACAGCCCAAAAATTCGCTCAAGGCCGATGCAGTTTTTATGACCCAGAAGAATTCCAACTGATCCAGAAACTTTACGGACCACTAAAACATCTAACCCGGAAAGAAACCAATATTCAAGGATCAACCTCAAATTAACTTGTTGGAAAACCTGGTTCAAACCCCTCATAACCAAACCAGGTCTCAGGCAGCCCCATGGGCTGCCCTTTTTTTTCGAAAACAAAAAAGGGGGCCTTGCCCCCTTTAAATTTTTTCTGCCGAACCAAATTCGCGGATTTTTTCAATTACCGTTACCTTGATCGCCTCCCGGGCAGGTCCAAGATATTTGCGCGGATCGTAGAGTTCAGGTTTTTCTTCGAAAATCTCCTTTACCCGCCGGGTGAAGCTGAGCTGGTTTTCCGTATTAACATTGATCTTGCAGGTTCCAGCCTTGATTGCTTTTTTAATATCAGCCGTAGGAATACCCGTGCCTCCGTGCAGAACCAGGGGACATTCAGTCATATCACGAATTTTTTCCATCCTCGCAAAATCAAGGTTCGGTTCTCCCTTGTAGGGCCCGTGTACTGAACCGAGAGCGGGAGCAAGAAAATCCACGCCTGTTTTTTCAACTAATTCCACGCACTCCTCGGGGATTGCGTATGCTTTTTCTGCATCCTTTACAATTATGTCATCTTCCTCTCCACCAATTCGACCCAGTTCAGCTTCAACCGAAACTCCCAGGGCATGAGCAACATCCACCACCCTTTTGGTCTGGGCGATATTTTCTTCCAGCGGAAGACTGGACCCGTCAAACATTACCGAGGTAAAACCAGCCCTGATAGCCTGCACACACTTTTCAAAACTGGATCCATGATCGAGGTGAATAGCGACTGGAACAGTAATCCCGTATGTATCGATTAGTGCTTTGACAATATCGACTGCTACCCGAAAACCTCCCATATAACGGGCTGCTCCTTCTGATACACCACAGATTAAAGGAGAACGTTCTTCGTCCGCTGCCTGAAGGATCGCCTGGGTAAATTCCAGGTTGTTCAGGTTGAACTGCCCAACTGCATAACTTTCAGCAAGGGCTGTTTCCAGCATTTCCTTCATCGAAACCAGTTGCATCTAGTTACCCCCTATCAACAAAATTTAATTTAAACAGTTAAGGGAATAGCGGTGCCCGCAAGGGAAACCGCTACCCCTATTATTATATATTCTCTCCAGATATGTTTTTACCTTCATGGAAAAAAGACCGGCAGAACCGGTCTTTTTATTGGTTATCTCCGGGGACCAAAACCCCGCATTCCTCCGGAGAAGCCGCGCCTGCCAGAAGTTCTCTCCCTGCAGAAACAATCTTCCCGGGAAAACCAGGGAATTTTCCATTCCTCTTCTTCCCTTGCCTGGAGACGCTCCATCATTTGCTCGTATCTCTCTTCGGTGATCAGGCCTCGTTCGAATAGTCCTTCGATAAATTCTCGCTGCAGCTCTATCCTGCGCTCCCAGTATTCGGTAATGAAGTTTCTATCTTCTTCCGAAAGTTCATCATGGGCCAGGACAGGGAGCATTACAACGACCAGGAGGGCAAGAACCAGTACCCCGATAATTGTTTTACGCATTTTTAATCCACCTCCAAGGTAATTTTGTATTCCTTACTTCCTATTATAAAGGTGGATTTTGAATTAATTATGAATTGGGGATAAATATCCTAAAAATCGTCCCAGATCCTTTTTCCGAATCCAGTTCAATACTTCCCTTCATCAATTCTACCAGTTCCCGGACAATAGCAAGACCGATCCCCGTTCCCTGTTCTTTGCTTCCCTGCCCCCGGTAGAAACGTTCAAAAATATAGGGGCGATCTTGGGGAGTTATTCCCGGGCCGGTATCCCCAAACTCTATTTCAATTCCGCTTTCCCCGGCCTTAATTAAGCACCAGATTTCATCCCCGGGAGAGGTGTACCTTCCCGCATTTTCCAGGAGATTCTGTAAAACCTCTTTAATCAGGCCGGGATCACCCTTGAACTGTTTTTCATTAATTTCCCAGCGAAAATTCCTCTCCCTCTCCTCTAAATCACGTTTCCACTTCTCCAGGTACCCTTTAAAAGTTTCTTTGGGAAAGAACTCCATGGTTTCAAGGCGCCGGCTTTCCACCCGGGCCAGCCTCTGCAAATTCCCGACCAGCCTGATCAACCGGTTTACCTCTTCTTCCAGCTCCTGCAGGTGCTCGGTATCCGGTTTGATTACTCCATCCTGCATGCCCTCGATATAGTTCTGGATGGACATCAGAGGGTTATGCAGTTCGTGAGCAAGATCCGAGGTCATTTTTTTCCTTAAACTCTCCAGGTGTTGAATATTGCTGGCCATCTGGTTAAAAGTGTCTCCCAGGTCTTCCAGTTCGTCCCCAGTCTTTAAATCGACCCGCGTTTCCCATTTTCCCCTGCTGAAACGGCCCGCCGCCTGCTGTAAAATGTTAAGGGGTCGGGTTATTTTCCCGGCGCTAAAGGCACTCAGGAGCAGTGCTCCGCTCAAAGAGATAATCAGGGCTATCAGAAGGGAGCGGCGGATTGAAGCCTGAAAAGCTATTTCGCTGGGAGTCCACATTTCCGAGCCAAGGCGGGACAGCAGAGTAATTTCCAGCTCCTCTCCTCCGGCCTGAACCACTCCACTACTGGAAAAAACCTTTCCTTCTTCTTCGGCAGAAGCCCAGCCCCGCCTCATCATGGGCATCTGCTCGCGGCTATCGAAAATAACTGCTCCCGCCTGATTTCTGATAATTATCCCCAGGTCTTCTTCCATTCGGAGCAGCCTGTTTATGGTCATGGAAAAGCTTCGCTGGTCAAAAACACCTTCCTCAGTAGTGAAAAATTCCAGCAGACGTTGATGTCTCTCAATAACATTTTCTTCCAGGTAGCGGTCAAAATGACCTCGAAAAGCAATACTGCTGATGAGAGTAAGGGTAACCAGGGAAAAGAGAACCCCAATGGCCAGAATTAGCATCAGTCTACCCCGGATACTTTTCATTTTTCTTTCCTCCCGCTGAATTTGTAGCCCCGACCGTACAGGGTCTGGATAAACTGCCCTGCTTCCAGGCCCATTTTCTTCCTGATGTTTTTTATGTGGGCGTCAATTACCCGGTCAAATCCATCATAAGCGGGGCCATGGATTTTTTCCAGGAGTTCTTCCCGGGAAAAGGGACGATCCGGATTTTGGGCCAGTAAGGCCAGAACCCGAAACTCGATCTGGGTTAAATCGACTTTTTCCCCATTTAAAAAAACCTCCTGGCGGTCTAAGTCAAATACCAGCTCTCTTCCTTCCACCGTGAATGAAAGCTTCTTAACCCTGGGGGTCTTGCCGGCCCGGCGCAGCAAAGCCTGGATCCGGGCAACCAGTTCCCGCAGGCTGAAGGGTTTAACCAGGTAATCATCCGCACCCAACTGCAGCCCCTTTACTCTTTCTTCTTCCTCCCCGTAAGCGGTAAGCATAATTATGGGAAGATTGGAACCTTTTTCCCGCAGCCGGCTGCAGATATCCTCTCCCTGGATCTTCCCGGGGAGACGGAGATCGAGAACCAGGAGGTCCGGTTCTCCTCTTTCCAGGACCTCCCACCCCTCTTCGCCGGTAAGAAACCACCTGACTGAAAAACCTGCTTCTTCCAGGAAGGCCCGGGTAATTTTGCCCACCTTCTCTTCATCTTCAATCAAAAATATTTCCTGCATGACCCTCACCCCTTTTCAGAATATCACTTTCGGAGAACAATAACAATTATTTTTAAATTATGGTAAAATTGATCCAGGGGGATAATCATGCAAGAAATTCCTGATAATGCAGTTCGCCACGAATCAATAATCGAAGATTTTTTAAACCAGCACCTGAAAAATGGCAGGTTCCGGGGAGCCGTAATCGGTTTAAGTGGTGGGGTTGATTCCGCAGTTGTCGCTGCCCTTGCCAGAAATGTCTTGCCCCCGGAGAAAATTAGGGTATTTTTTCTCCCGGAAAGGGATACCTCCCCAGAAAGCAAAGAAGATGCAGAAATACTTTCTGAGCACCTGGGGTTGGAGCTATTAACCTTTGACCTCTCAGCTGCCCTTGCTGCGCTGGACATTTACAAAAACCCAGCAGCCCGGGTAGTAAAAAAGGGCGGAATTAATCGGTTGCTGTATAAATTCAGCAGCTGGCTGGAAGGAGAAGACGTTTTCTCCCGGGGATTCGGGCCTAAACCTTCGGGGGTAATTAATACTGCAACTTCTTTCTACCGCAGCAAACACCGGATGCGGATGACCTGTCTATTTTACCAGGCCGAATACCTGGGTTTCGCAGTTTTGGGGGGATTGAACCGCAGCGAATTTCTGACAGGTTTCTTTGTCCCGCATGGAGATGACGCGGCCCACCTTGCTCCCCTTCTACCCCTTTATAAAACCGAAGTTTTTCACCTCGCCAACAACCTGGAGTTGCCCCAGAAATTCCTGGATAAACCTCCTTCCCCCGACCTGATCCCTGGGCTGGACGATGAGTTTATCCTGGGAATGGAATACGAACTCTTGGACCGGGTCCTCTGGGCAATAGAGGCAGGATGCGAGATTGGCGAAATAGCAGAAAAACTGGCCATTGAAGCCAAAAAAGTTGCAGCACTGCAGTCCCTGGTCAATAAAATAAAAATGCCCGCCGTTCCCTTTTATCCCCGGGAAATTCGCGAGCTTCCTTGTTATGAGAATTAACCAGCGGCCTGCAATCAGGCCGCTTTTTCTTTTTATTTACCCAGTTTCCAGGCCCCTATCCGGTCCAGGAAATCGTGAGCATAGCCTGCGCCCCTGCTGGCTGCAATTCCCAGCAGAAAGGTTCCCAAAAAGGGGACCTTTTTTTCTACCCCGACCAGGGAAAAGATATCAAGATCCAATAAATAGAGAATGGGGATAGAAATTCCCAGAGCAACAAGTTTGGGCCAGCGAACATCCGAGCGAACCAGTTCTTTAACCCATTCCACTACTGCCTCAATCAGGATAGCGGCCAGGACCACAAGACCCAGTTTATCCATATTCTCACCTCCTAGTCAAGAACATAGCGGAAACCCAGGGAAACCCGATGTTCAAACTCCAGACCCTCTTCCTTCACAGGAATTTCCCAGGAACCCCGATAGCGCCCGTTTATGGTCAGGTCTTCATGCAGGCGGTGGCGGAAGGTAACTGTAAGGGTGTTCTGATGGTAGTTCTTCTTCAGGGCTCCGGGATAATTCCGAAACTGGAACCTGAAACGGCAGGTATAGGTGGTTTTCGGAGAGGGATAAAAATTAACCTGGAATTCGGGGATTAAGGCCAGATAGCTGCTGGCCCGAGAATGGGGATAGCTTCGACCCCGGAGAGTCAGGTAATAATAAATTCGCCAGTAATCCGATTTTTGCCAGGTTAAATTGCCCCGAAATTCCTGCATGGTACTGGTAAACCTGAGCCGTTCAGTATAAACTCTTTTCTGAATTTCGTACCTCAGGGAATAAGTGCTCTTCGGAGTCAGGTCTTCAGCAAACCGAATATACGCCCGCCTGAAGGTATAGCTATCTTCCTCCTCCTGGATTATGTCAAAAAATTTCTCTCCGGTTTCAATGCTTCCCGAAATTTCCCTGGCTTCTCCGGGTAAAGTAAAAAGGAGGAGAAACAGGAATATCCAGAGCACGGCTTCACCCCCTTTTTTACTATATATTCCATATAATTCTATTTTTTCCTTTAAATTTCATTATTTTCTTTTCCAGGGAAAAAATTATAAGGATTGGAATTTCCAGTAAGCAGGAGCAAAAAATTTTCAAGCCCCGGTTTTTATGTTAATCCCCTTTCCTTTTTTCCTCTTTTAACCAGGCTAAATCTTTTCCAGGGCCCCTTCCAGGTCGGCAATTAAGTCTTCGGCGTTTTCCAGCCCTACTGAAATCCGGACCAGGCTTTCATTAAGCCCGAACATCTCCAGTTCTTCCGGAGAATAATCGCGGTGGGTCATAGCAAAAGGGTATTCGATCAGGGTTTCGGTATCACCCAGGCTCACGGCTATTTTGATCAGCTCCAGGCCACTTAAAAGGTGCCGGGCAGCTTCCTGGCCTCCTTTTAATTCAAAAGACAGCAACGCTCCGAAACCGTCCATCTGCTCTGAAGCAAGTTCATGGCCCGGATGGTCAGCAAGGCCGGGAAAAAATACCTTTTCCACTTTGGAGTGTTCTTTGAGAAATTGGGCAATTTCCAGGGCATTGGCCCCGTGTTCTACCATCCTGACCTTGAGGGTCTTAAGACCCCGCAGCATTAACCAGGCATTAAATGGGCTCAAAACTCCTCCCAATTCAGTCAGGAAATTAAATTTCAGATAACCTGCGTATTCCCTGTCCCCACAGACTGCAACTCCACCCAGGGCATCTCCGTGACCGGAAATATATTTGGTTGCACTATGGACCACGACATCTGCCCCCTTAGTCAGCGGCCGCTGCCAGTAGGGAGTAGCTACAGTGTTATCTACAACCAGGAAGACATCCGGACCTATTATTTCTTTGATTTTTTTTATGTCCAGAATATCCAGGGTGGGGTTGGCCGGGGTCTCTAGAAAAACCGCTCTGGTGTCAGGAGATATTGCTTTCTTAAGCTCTTCGGGTCTGGTCATATCCAGCTGCCGGGTTTTAATTTCGTAGCGGGGAAGCAGTTCCCGGACTACTTTATGGCTTGAACCATAGAGAACCCGGTGAGCCAGAAGTTCATCCCCAGGTATTAAAAGAGATAACAGAGTAGAACTGATTGCAGCCATGCCCGTTGCAAAAGCAACTGCTTCTGCTCCTTCTTCAAGGTCGGCCATCCTCTCTTCAAATAATTTTAAGGTGGGGTTATTACCCCTGGTATAAACATAGCCCGGAGCTTTAAAGTCAAAGACTCCCTCGGCCTGTTTAAGGTCGGGGAAAGAAAATGTTGAGGTCATAAAGATTGGGGGATTCAAGGCCCGGGCAAAATTTTCCTCCTTGCCGTGAATAGCCCGGGTTTGAAAATCTTTCTTTTTCACTTATATCTACCTCCTCCGAGCAGGGTTTTTCCTCCCCGTTATTTAATTGTTAAACTATAAAGTCAGCGAGGAGGTTTGTTATGCTGCTAGCCAAAAAGAGAGAAGAAATCGTTTTTTACTGCCAGAAATTGGCCGAAAAAGGCCTTACTCCTGGAACCTCTGGAAACATCAGCGCTTTTGACCCCGAACAGTCCTTACTGGCAATTAGCCCCTCGGGGATGGATTATGAAAAATTAACCCCCGGGGATATCGTGGTTATGGACCTGGCAGGGGCAATAGTTGATGGAGAGCGGAGACCCTCCAGCGAGTATGAGCTGCACCGTATCTTTTATGCAGAAAGGGATAACGTGGGTGCAGTTGTGCACACCCATTCCCGCTTTGCCACAACCCTGGCCTGCCTGGGCTGGGAACTCCCCGCCATCCATTACATCCTGGCCTTTGCCGGGGAAAAAGTCCCCTGTGCCCCCTATATAACCTATGGAACCCCCCAGCTGGCCGAGGCTGTTTTCCAGGCCGCGGAAAATTACAACGCAGTTCTGATGGGTAATCACGGGCTGCTCGCTCTCGGAGAAAATATCCACAAGGCTTTTCTCACCGCTGAAAGCGTCGAATATGCCGCGGAGTTGTACTGGAGGGCTCTGGCCCTGGGCCGGCCCAATACCATAAGGAAAGAAGAAATGGAAAGAGTTGCTGAAAAGTTTTCTACTTACGGCCAGCAGCTTTAAAAAATAACTCGGGAGCCAGGCTCCCGGGTTTTTATTTTTCGGGGAAAATATCCCCGTGGGCAGGAATTCCACCTGCTCCTTCTGCTTTTTTTACCCCCCGGACAATTGAATCTGCCATTACCTCTGCTGCGAGCATACCCAGGGTATTGATATCTGCCTTCTTTTCCCCGGCAGAGAGGACAAAAATAATATCCCCGTCGTACATTGTATGGGAAGGGTAAACAGTTCGAGCCAGGCCGTCGTGAGCCATTTTTGCTACCCTTGTAGCCTGAGAAGGGGTTAACAGACAATCAGTAGCGATAACTCCCAGGATGGTATTTCGGCCATAAGAAGCCTTCTCTTCTGCTGCCAAAAACATGTCCCGGGTTTTAAGGAACTTTTCTCCATCCCAGATCCCCGCAATTATTTCCCCGGTTTCCGGGTTTCGGATTTCACCCAGGGCATTTACGATGGCAATCCCTCCCAGGACACCTCCCCCAGGCAGAGTAACCCCAGAACTACCACAACCGGCCTTCATCATCATTCTTGGCCCTGCTGCCTTGCCTACAGTAGCTCCTGTGCCTGCTCCAACGCTTCCTTCGACCCAGAACCCTTCTTCTGCATTTTCGCAGGCCCTGCGGGCCATATCGCGGTCTGGCCAGGTTCTCTCCCCTACCTCCAGATCATAGATTATGGCGCCTGGAACAATGGGAACTAAGCCTCTGCCCGTTCCGTATCCTATATTTTTTTCCGCGAGGAAATCCATAACTCCCCCGGCGGCATCCAGACCCCAGGCGCTTCCTCCTCCCAGGTAAATTCCATGAACCCGCTCTACCATCATATCGGATCCCAATAATCCAAGTTCTCTCGTTCCCGGAGCACCTCCCCGGAGATCAACACCGGCCACAGCACCTGCAGGAGGAGTTAGAATAACGGTGCAACCCGTAAGAGCCTCCTTGTAGGTATAATGACCGACCTTTATCCCCGGTACCCGGTTAATATTATCAGCCATTTTATTTCTCCCCATGAAATTTTTCCAAACGCGGGTTTTCCGTTATCCCGGGAACTCGCCCCCGTTTGGCAACGGGTTTCCCCTCAACCTCTTTAATATCCATGGTCATATCGTTGGCCCGGGCTCCTGATATATAACTGCCCACTCCAAAGGCATCGGCACCTGCTTCGGCAAGATCCCTGATCCTGTCCGGATTTAATCCCCCGGAAACAACTATTTTTACTTCTTTAAACCCTTCCTGGTCCAGCCTTGCCCTAACCTCCCGGACCAGGTCAGTAGTAACTCCCCCTCTTTCGCCGGGAGTATCCAGGCGGACTCCCTCCAGGCGAGAACCCATTTCTCTGGCAACCCGCAGTGTTTCTTCCGCCTCGTCTTTGAAAGTATCGACCAGGACTATCCGGGGGTGTTCAGAATCCAGGTAGCGGTCATAGGCCAGGGCCCCTTCAAGGGTATCGCCAATTATTAAATAAAGAGCATGGGGAGTTGTCCCCTGGGCCTTCTCTCCGGCCATTCGAGCAGCAAGTATACAGCTAATACCATCTGCTCCACCAACAGTTGCAGCTCTTTCCATGACCGGGGCAACGGCGGGATGGAGATGCCGGGCACCAAAACAGATAACCGGCAATTCCCCTGCTGCCAGTTTGCATTCCCGAGCTGCCTGGGCCCAGGCGCTGTTGCTGGCAAGTATTCCCAGCAGAGGAGTCTCATAAAGCCCAAAAGAACCGTAGGAGCCTTTCAACCGGAAAACCACCTCGCCTTTTTCCATAAATTCCCCTTCCGGCAGGGACCAGACTTCAATCCCGGTATGTTCCAGGAGGGCCAGAGCTTCCTTTCTGCCGGCAAAAATCCCGCTCCGGCTGGGAAAAATTTCTGCAGTTACTTCTGTTTTTAGTTTGCCCATCTTCTTTAAAATTTCCCGGGTCTTCAGGAAATAAATATCGGTAGTCCAACCCGCAATTATTTCCTCGTGTTCGGCACTGTGCAGGCCCTTCTTTTCAGCAAGCTCATATTTTAAATCTTCAAGTTCCAGGATTTTCGACAATTTAAGCATCCTCCCCGATTTCGACCCCCAGGGTTTTTTCCATTTCCTGCAGGGCAAATTTATGGACCTCTTCGTCATTGCTGGCCACAAGTTTGGGGACAACAAAAACTTCGTAATTCAGCATCCGGGCCTGGGCGGCTGTATACAGAACACAGATATTGGTCAGGACCCCGGCTATTTCAATGTTTTTTATATTTTTTTCCCGGAGGGTGAGGTCCAGGTCGGTGCCGAAAAACCCGTCAAAACGCCTCTTTAAAACAATTTTTTCTCCAGGCTGGGGTGTTAAATCAGCAACAATTTCCGACCCTTCTTCTCCACCAACCGCATGTGGGGGGAACATTCGGAACTCTTTGTCCTCTGGTTCGTGATGGTCGCAGACGAAAATTACCGGCAGGCCTTTTTCTCGATAGGCCTCCAATCTCTTCTTGATCCCCGGAACTACTTCCTGCCCCGGGGGGCCAATGGTTAAAGCCCCATCGGGGTTAATAAAATCCTTGAGCATATCCACCACAATCAGGCAATCATTCATCTTATCTCCTCCCCTGCAATTATTGGTTCTTCAAGCTTTTTTCCCCGTGGTTCCCTCTGCAGCAAGGCCAGGACCAGGGGTAATGCGAAACTGTTACCAGGCCATGCGCCGGACTCAGCTCTAGAACCGCTTAGCTACGGCCGAGATTGTAATCAATACTGTACAGAGTCCAGAAAAAGCGGAATCCTGTTCCCTGGAGGTTCGCTGGTAGGTTCGAAATCAAATGAGCATAAATTATGGTACTCTGGCTGGAACAGGTAACACCGGATTACAATCATCACCGGCGAGATTAGTTAGGTGAGAGTCGATAAAACCAGGAGGTTAATCTCTAAAATTTCCGCCATTACTAACCAACGATCCACAAGCCAGCTATCCCCATTTTGGTAATCATTCCAGCAATCGGAACCAAGAGCCATAAAAGATTGGCCTGGATAATATTTTTAGCCTTTTCTTCCACCAACAGGGTGGGAATAAAGGGCTTAAAGGCGGTCCAGGTTGAAGCACCCATTCCTCTCACCAGAATTGCCCAAAGCAAAAAGCCCTGGATTTCCTGCTGGTCCAGGGCTTTAAACTTGGGTTTGATATTATCCGGCCCGGACCTTTCCTGCAGGGCTTGGATTGGTTTACTACTTAAAACAGCAAAGATTGGGGCTGCCGGGGGAGCTGCAAGCCTTGCCAGTATGTGCAGTCACCGCCGCAACCTCAGTATTTCGATAAAAAGGTTCACAAAAGGGGAAGAAGAGGGAAAAATATAAGGTTATGGGAAATTCTTCAAAAAAGAAAATTAGGGCGCTGGTAAAAATTTGGATTAATATCTAAAGTTAGCTAGCCGTCCACTTGTCTTGTTTGCTAAATTCTGGAATTATCTCTTTGATCTTTTCTACAATTTTTTCATTCCCCTCCGCAAGTCCCTTTTCTAATTCCGTAATTCTCTGCGAAAACTTACCAAAATCATTGGCTAATGGTTTGCTTACGAAAATCTTATCGTGCTCTGTTTTCAGGACATCCTCTTCTTTTAGTATTAGCTCCTCGAACATTTTTTCTCCGGGACGCAAACCGATGAAAGTGATGGGAATATCTTTTTCCGGTTCCAGCCCAGATAAACGGATTAGGTCCCGTGCCAGATCGACAATCTTAACCGGTTCCCCCATATCCAGGATAAATATTTCTCCTCCCCGGGCCATTGCTCCAGCCTGAATAACCAGCTGCACAGCTTCGGGAATAGTCATGAAATAGCGGGTGACTTCGGGATGAGTAATGGTAAGAGGCCCTCCCTCTTTAATCTGTTCTTTGAAAAGGGGGATCGCACTGCCCTCACTCCCCAAAACATTCCCAAAGCGAACCGCAACATAGTCGGTTTTGCTCTGGTTGTTTTTGGCCTGAATAACCATTTCGGCGATACGCTTAGTTGCTCCCATTACATTTGCTGGGTTAACTGCCTTATCAGAGGAAATTAAGACAAAGCATTCTGCTGCAAAATTGTGAGCTTCCTCGCTAACATTTATGGTCCCAAAAATATTGTTTTTTACAGCCTCCGACGCATTGGTTTCCATTAACGGCACATGCTTATAGGCCGCCGCATGGAAAATAACCTGGGGGCGGTGAGTGGCAAAAACCTCTCTGACCCTTCCCCGGTCCTGGATGGTTCCCACAACCGAAACGAGTTTTATCCCGGGAAAGAGGGATTTTACCTCCCGGGAAACATGGAATACACTGTTTTCGCTGACGTCAAAAAGAATAATCTCTTCCGGTTTATAATGGGCAATCTGGCGAATTAACTCCGAACCAATGGAACCTCCGCCCCCGGTTACCAGGATACTCTTGCCTTCCAGGTAACTACATATACTTTCATTGTCCAGTTTAATTGGGTCCCGACGCAGGAGGTCATCCACCCTGACCTCCCGTAATTGATTGATATCTACTTCTCCGCTAAGCAACTCAAACATCCCGGGAAGGATGCGGACATCTAATCCTTCTTCCCGGCAGAGATTATTGATCTCTCGAATTTTTGTTCCAGGAGCCGTTGGGATAGCTATAATTACCTCTTCGATTTTCTTCTTTTTGATTACTTCTTTTAAGCTGTGCCGGTTACCCAAAACTTTTATCCCGTGGATTTCCATACCCTTTTTTCCGGGGTCATCGTCAATGATTCCCATGACATTATAGTTCAATTCTCCGTGTTTTTTGAGTTCTCGTATAACCATTTCCCCGGCGTCCCCGGCTCCGTAAATAAGGATTTTTTTCTCGGGCTTTTCGGCCGATAATTTTTGCCTCTTGGGCCGCTCTCTCCAGAGTCTCCAGGAAAAACGGCTTCCTCCAATGAATAAAATAGTAAGGGCCCAGTTTATGGCAAGAATACTCCGGGGGTAAACTATATTGGGATTGAGGAAGAAGAATGTTCCAATCAATCCGCTGCTGAGAGTTGTACTTACCACAATCATTTTAAGCTCATCAAGGCTGGCATAGTGCCAGAGCCGTTTGTAGAGCCCGAAATAGTAAAACATCCCCAGCCTTGATAAAAGGGAAACCCCCAGAATATTGAAGAGAACCCCAGGCTGAAGGTAGGACGAAGGAATATTAAAATCAAACCGCAGCAAAAAACCCAGGAAAAAAACCAGGCAAACCACCACGGCGTCAAGGAAAATCAAAGCTACCCTTCTATAACTAACCCCCAAAAAAATCATCCTTTCCATCTATTTTTAACTTTTCTTTTCTCCCGTAAGTCCCCCAGGAATTGCTTGTTCAAGTAGGCTTTCTAGGTATTTAAACTCAGCTATAATATCTTCCTTCTTTTCGGTTAGGATTTCATGTTTGCTGTCCATGATTTTAGTTAAAATCCCTTCCAGGCGGTTAAAAGCCTTCTCCAGTTCTTCATAACCCGGTTCTCTGCCTTCCTTTTCCGCTTCTTCCCTGTTAATTTTCTTTTGTTCCCGGGTAATTAAAATGCCTGCGACAATTTCTTCAAGGGGAATAACCGGATTTTTTCGGAAGATATCCACAATTTTCCGGGTCTCGCCCCTGCTCAGGTTGTATTTTAAAATATAATCGAGGAGCTGGTTTTTCTTTGTAGGATCCTCGGTATTTTTGTCCAGGGAATTGGCCAGGGAAATGTGGGAAAGGGTCAGGGGAGAATCTTCCCCGTAATAGTTTTCCAGAACCTTTTTCTGGTAAAACTGACCTACCTCCAGGATATTCAACCAATCATTAATAGTAGTCCTGGGAATACCAAGTCGACGGCTGGCTTCCTTTTTTGATAGTTCCTCCTCACCAATGTAATCTTTTATTGCTATTGCACGCTCCAGGGGATTCAGATTTTCCCTCTGCAGGTTTTCGGCAAGCTGGATCAAACGCACTCTTTCGCGCTCCATGTTTTCCCTTACAACCATTGCCCAAACAGTTTTTTTCCCTTTATCACGGAGCGCCCTTATCCGCCGCTCCCCGGCGATTAATATATAATTTCCCTGTCCGGGCTTAACAATAACTGGCTGAATTTGGCCAATTTCTTCAATGGAACGGCCAAGAGCGGCAAGGCCCTCTTCCCGAAATTCTCTTCGGGGTTGATTATTAACAAGTTTAATTTTCTCCAGGGGAATTTCTCTAAGTTCCATTACCATCACGCCTCCGGTTTTCACTGTTCTTTGCCTGATTCAACATGTTTAACCCATTTTCCTGCAGATAATTGCAGTTCCCTTTTGGCAGGGGAATTACCGGGATGTTAATTTACCATCTCTCCTCATTTTCAATAGTTCTCAAAGGAAAACCTTCCCGAAACAAAAAGCGGAGAATAAACCCCTCCGCCAATAATTTCTTTTCTTATTTATTTTGAGCTTTCACTCTTCTATTTTCGTTATTTTTCTTTTTCATCTACCTGCAGGAAATTGTAAAACAACAAACCCCCCGTTCCAAGGAAAATCCCCAAAACTCCAGCGAGAGCAAGGTTTAATTTGTGATTCGGGGCTACTCTTCCTTCCCTAATATAGGGTTCTTCCATCGTCACGACTCCGCATCCAGAAAGATTATCTAAAAAGAAGGTAAGGGATTCGTAATTCTGGATAATTTGGACTAAATTATCCTGGGCTCTTTGTTGCCGCTGTTGCAGATCAATTTTCTCCGCTTTTACCTCCAGCAACTGGACCTGAAGTTCTTCAATTTCTTGATGCATTTCTTCTGTCAATTTTTCCAGATCCGATTTTTTGTTCTGAAGTTCCTCCAGCCTGACCTGCTGGTCAATACTTCGTTGCCTGAGAAAAACCCAGACTGGACTCACTTCTTCCAGGTGCAATGCAAGGTGTTTTAGATTTTGAAAATATGTTTCCTCTAATAACCGGTCCATACTTCGAATAACTTCATCAACATTCCCTTCCTCGCTGGCTACTAGATCTTCAAGAAGGGGGGAGGTAATTCGAAGAACCTCAAGTTCAACCTTTGCTTGCTGGAGCTCATCCATGTAAGATGTTACATTCCTCTCCAGCCAGGAAAGCCTACTCTCCATTTGATCAATGTTATTTTCTTTCTGGAAAAAGATTAATTGATCATTTATCTCGACAAAATTCCTGTTGGCACTTCTCATTGTTGTCTCTAACTGGCCAAGATTTTCCCTGTTTTGAGAAGTAATATATTTTCTTAATTCTTCGTTGTAAGTTTCGATCCAGGCCGAGAGTATATCTCTTGCTGCCTCTGGATTATTGTCCCGGAAAGATAGAAAAAAGAAATTATCTTCTTCATCAAGTTCTGCCTCCAGGCGATTTTCCAGGCCCCGGACAGTTATTTCTCGGTCAAAATCCCGAGCGATTTTCTCCTGCAGGGGGTTCATAACCAACTGGTTGGTAAAAAAAGACACGTATCCCGGCAGGGAAAGTGAAACCACCTCTGTTCCATTTGCCTCACCCGGTACCGGCCTTATCCGCAAAGTTGCCCTGCTCTCGAAAACCGGGTCCAAATAGACAAAGGTGTAAAAAGAGGCTAGCAATACGGCCAGGATAAAAACCCCGATTATGATATACTTGCCTCTCCAGAGCTTAAAAAAGAGTTCGCGCAAATCAATTTCGTATTCTTCCAAAAAACTCCCTCCTCAAACAAAAAATCTTAAAAATCCGATTTACCTGCGGGCTTCATAAAAAGAAATAATA
>Ga0207421_10000517_pt1 | contig 49578 bp, 42 predicted proteins | sample SodLakKL_010_SED_4_FD_187542 | JGI IMG/M metagenome (GOLD analysis project Ga0207421, IMG submission 187542) | Alkaline sediment microbial communities from Lake Tanatar, Kulunda Steppe, Russia - 8KL_010_SED (SPAdes) (version 2) | ecosystem: Environmental > Aquatic > Non-marine Saline and...
TGAATTTCCGGTTCCCTCTCCATGTTGGCCCATGCTCCAGAGCCAAGACTGGCCGAGGTAAATAGAAACGCGATTAACACCAAAGAAATACCACCGAGTATGCTTAATGTACCGATTTTAGACGTACCAACATTTCTCAAAACTCTTTTCATTATTTTTTCACCCCCACAAACGATGCCGAAATCTCGGCTATTTAATCGAAGACAAAGAAAACTGCAGAACTACCCTATTCTTCGGATTTATCATATTAGTCGAAATTATATTTATACCGGTGTCCTTTTTTTGTGTACCTTTTTATGCCCTTCACGTATCCCTGAAGTGGATAAAATGGGTCCACATGGCTTCACGGGGTAAATGTTATATCCAAGAAAAACTATAGTAATAGTTATGAAATCTGTTCACATCAGACTCCCGGAAAAACTACTGAAAGAGATGGATCGAATAATCAACCAGGGACTTTATTCCGATAGGTCTGAGTTTATTAGGGGTTGTATAAGGGCACATGTGGAGATGGAGCTTTGGAAAGAAGACTAGTAATTATTTTATTAGTAGTTTGAACTTTGTTTTAAGTAAAACCTGTAGCAAGTACAGGATTTAACCAAGGGTTTTACTTAAGGTTATCTTTACATCAGGGAACGGGGCCGACTAGTTTTTTATATTTATTCCCAACAGTATGGGACATGATCACAGTTCTGAGGCTTGAACATAGAGTTGGCAGGGACAAACGCATGACCACGCACTGCGCTCTTACAGCCCGTGCTCTCGGGGCCGATGGGATGGTCTACAGCGGCGATCATGACAGTAAAATGGAGGAGAACATTGAAAGCGTTGCGGAAAGATGGGGCGGTGACTTTGGAGTGGAACATGTGAAGAGCTGGAAGACCTTCTTAAAGAACTTCGATGGCAAGCGGATATACCTATCGATGTATGGTTTACCGGTTCAGAACTGTATTGACGATGTCAAAGACTACGATGAGAACCTATGTGTGATAGTTGGAGGAGAAAAGGTTCCTGGTGATATATACAACTACATAGATACACAGATTGCTGTAACAAACCAGCCGCATTCAGAGGTCGCAGCTCTGGCAGTTTTCCTTGACAGACTCCACGAAGGCAAGGAACTGGAATATAGTTTCGACGGCGGTAGTATAGAGGTAGTTCCTAAAAAGACTGGTAAAGATGTGAGGGAAGATAAGTGAGTTCTATGGCCAAACCCCTTGTCATAGGTCGGATGAAAGGTCCTCGTGGAAGTTTTCTTCGTAGAATTCCTCTAAGTTGTTCATAACATATGAGATATATTCTGGGTCCTCGTCTCCAAGGAGAGCTCTTCCTTCCTTCCTGATTTTGCTGTCCATTATACCACCTATTTTTTCCGAAGCTCTCTTTATGTAGGATCTTACAGTATCTACCTCCGTTCTAACTGAATCGTCAAAGATATAGTCCATCCCTCTTTTCCTGAAATTCTCTCCTACTCCCTTTGTTATGACCATCAGATCCAGTTCATCCACATCCCTTCTTTCAGATAGTTCATCTTTGTTTGAGTTTTGTTGGAGGGCTGTGTATCCGATCTGCTCACATACATCGAGTATGAGATCCTTTTCCGACCAGTCGAAATCATCTCTTACTTCTATAGTTTTATTACGGTGTCCCATTGTTATCCACGGTCTCACATAACCTCCTTTGGTTGATGAAAAATCTGGTTTTTCGATGGTAATGTTGTACTCTTCTTCGAAACGTGGGATTAGTTTTTCACAAATTTTTTCTGCTCTTTCTGGAGCATCCCTACCTCTTATCCTTTGGTTGAACATAATGAAAATTTCGTAGCTAAAGCTTTTATATCTTGAACCAATCTGTCAAGTAACCAGTTAAAATATACTCAAAATGTATCCTATAAACCTAAAGCTGTCTATTTTCTATGAGTTGAATTTTAGAAAAATAACATAACTATCACTTAAATCTGATGCGTGTGACCCAACTTTCTCTTTTGATCATAGACTACTTCGTTTTAACCGGGTTGATATACTTTACGATGTCTAACCATAGGCTTTGTCTGAATACTTTTCATCGTTGAATGTGTTCATTGTTCCATTCAACCTTTCCTCCAGCTCTTCTTTTTCGTATTCAATATCTTCATCGCGTCTATCCTTATGGCTTTTGTAAATCTTCCACATGTCTGGTAATTTTTTCATTGTATTTATCATGTCCGTCATAAAGCCAAATTCATTTATGTTATCCTTCCTCACGACTTCCTTGGTCTTTTCTAGATTTTCTTCATAGTTTTCAATGATAGAAAAGAGTCGGTTTTCAAACAGTTCTACATATCTGTCTCCTACCTTCTTAACACTTTTTTCCAATTGTTCTATGCATTCCTCTGCCTTTTCAGTGCCTTTGGAACTCTCGGATACCCGGGCTTCAACTTCCTCTATGTTGTACATGCCTTCCAGACGTTCCTTGTCGTTTATAATGGAGGTGGCTATTGAAATCTTGCTGGTTGTTTCGTGTAGCTTTCCCAGCACAATGTAAACGTCCATAAGCCCTTCCTTTTCGTCTATGATTTCCCGAATCTTTTTTGCTGCTTCGATTTTTTCATTCAAGGTCATTTTAACACCATTTTACTATTTGCTAGTAATAAATATAAATCTTTTGGTGAAATATCCAAGAATTCTACTTTTTTCGTTCCAGAAGAACCACACGCGATCTTTCCTGTTCATCCGAGACTCCGTAGTTCGAGTTTTCTTCGATCCTCTCTGCGAATCTTTTGACTGATCTGTGGCTGGGCATCGCACTTCTATCCATCCTTTCCTGTGAATAGCCAACATGCATGTAGGCCTTTGCCTCGATATAGTCAAATCCTGCTTCCTGTGCTAGTTTGGCGAACTCCTCCGTAAGGTGCATGTTCGTTCCTTCTATGCAGGTTATTCTGAGAACCGTGGTTGTATCAAGCTGGCCGATTAGACCCAACGTTTCCTGTAGTTTATACCAGATGTCCTCTTCAACAGGACCACAGTGTTTTCTGTATAGCTCCTCGTTTGGTGCTTCAACGGATACATATAGGTTTGTAGGAAGCTCCTTTAGTTCTTTTATCCTTTCTGGGAAAGTACCGTTGGTGACCAGGAAGGTCGTGAAGTCTCGCCTGTGGAACTCTTCTATAAGTTCCGATATCCTTGGGTAGAACATGGGTTCGCCTGTCAGCGATATCGCGGCCTGGTTTGGGTGTTTTGCTTCCTCCAGTTTCTGTTCGGGAACATCTTCGTTGCCTCCGAAGCCGGAGATAAGCTCCCTTTGTGCCTCTGTACATCCATCTATGATATCCACCGGATCGTCCACCGGACCTTCCCATTCGGACGAAAAGAAGGACGTGTCTCGCCAGCAGTGTCTGCACCTCTGGTTGCATAGCAGTGCGGGAGTCATCTGAAGACAACGGTGACTTTGAATACCATAGAACTTCTGTTTGTAGCAAACATCATCGCAGCGAAGCGACTCCTTCAGCCAGTTGCAGGTTCGGACTGCAGAATGGTTTCCAACAAAACGGTACTGTCTTTCTTCTAGTTCCTTCATTTTGTTCTCTGTGAGCATAGGTTAAGGTTCCAAAACAAAGATTAAAAACCTTTATGTTTACGGGTTTGTATACCATTTGTCGAAGGTAATGTTTATAAATTGGTATACATATACCCTAACTACATGTATCCGAACACCCCCGATAGGTTGGTACTGAAAACTGATGTAGACGGCGTTCTGACAGACATAGAGAAGACTTTCTTCAACTGCTTGGAAGAACTATCGGATGAGTCACTCCAAGAGTACGAAGAGTGTGAGGGACTGGAGCTAGCTGATAGGGTATGTGGAACCACAAACCTCGCCTACAAAGAAAGGAGAGATCTACTGGTTCCCAGAGAGGACGGTATCTCTGTTAAGATTGATGATATAAGGAAGGCACTTGAGTACAAAACAGGCAAGAGGATTGAAATAGTGATATCAACATCCAGAGAAGGTATAAACAGAGAAGAGCTCATAGAGTCCCTGGGTAGTATGGGAATAACGAACTACGATGATGTGAAGATAGAGCATGATAAATGGAGGGACTGCGACATACTGGTAGAGGACAATCCACATCAGATAAAGAAGTTTCTTGAGGATGGTGACGGAAACAAGGCATACCACGTGAAAAATGACTGCAGTGAAATGGTTTACGGTGACCGACAGGATATATACCAGACCGGAAGGTGTGATGAGATATACAGCTTTTCTGATATAGTTGAAGACATTTACAGCAAAAGCAGTTTAACTGAGGATACAGTCGAGGAAGTACCAGCAAAGGCTTGATTACGGCTTACTCAGCGACGACTGCATATCCCAGAGTTTCTTGTAAAGTCCATCCTTCTCCAGGAGCTCCTCGTGTGTTCCCTCCTCCACGATCCTTCCGTTGTCCATACATATGATTCTATCTGCCATCCTTGCAGTACTCAAATCATGTGCTATCATTATTGTGGTTCTGTTTCTTATCAACTCCCTTATGGCATTCTGTATTTTGACCTCTGTTATGGTGTCAACGTTGCTTGTTGCCTCATCCAGTATCAGTATGTCAGGATCATTGAGTATTGTCCTGGCTATGGAAATCCTCTGTTTTTGTCCGCCGCTTAACTTTACACCATCTTCCCCCACCTCTGTCATATATCCATTTGGAAACTCCTCTATGAAATCATGTGCAGCAGCCTTTTTGGAGGCCATCTTTATTTCTTCATCGGATGCATCCGGATTTCCATAAGATATGTTCGTCATTATATCGTCGTCGAACAGAAATGCATTTTGTGAGACTATACCTATTCTGTTTCTCATATCCCTTAGGTCAAGGTTCCTTACATCCTCTCTGTCTATTTTAACGGTCCCATCATCAGGATCATAGAATCTCAGTATCATGTTTACAGTTGTTGTCTTTCCTGATCCACTGGGACCTACGAGTGCGACCGTCTCGCCTGGACCCACTCTGAAGGAAACATTGTTCAGAGCACCATCCTCTTCCTCCTCTTCCTCTGGATCACCGTAGTGAAAGGTTACATTTTCGAACTCCACCTCGCCGTCCATCCTATCAATTTTTTTCGTGTTCTCACCGTTGGTTATGTTCACAGGCTCTTCCAGTATTCCAAATACCCGAGAAGCAGAGGCCGCAGCCCTTTGGTGGGAGTTTGTAACCCAGCCTAGCATACGCATCGGTTCGTAAAACTGCCATATGTAAGCATTGAAGGCTATAAGAACACCTATTGTTAGTACACCTTCTATCACAAGGTAACCTCCGTAGCCTATTACTATTACAGCGCCCACGGATATTGCAAATCCAACTGCAGGAAAGAACTTCGACCACAGTTTTATAGATTCCACATTTGTTTCCCTGTATTCGTTGCTGACCTCTTCAATTCTTTTCAGTTCATAATCTTCCCTTACAAAGCTTTTTATGGTTTCTATACCGGATATATTGTTCTGGAGTCTTGTGTTTACGTTTCCAACCGATCTTCTGACAGCATCCCACTTGGGCCTTATTTTTCCGGCAAAATGGTATGTCATTAATCCTATTATAGGAATTGGGAACAAGGTAAATACTGCAAGTCTCCAGTTCATCCAGAACAGTATTATTCCTATTATTATGCCTATTGTTATATTTCTGACAATCTCCCTCATGGTCGAGGATAGAAATCTCTGAAGCCTGTTTATATCGTTAGATAGCTTGGACATCATCTTACCCGTTGGTTGGTCGGTGTGAAATGAAAGAGAAAGCTCCTGTAAATGTTTGTAAGTATCCATTCTGAGATGGTATATGGCTTCCTGGGCAAACGTATAGAGATAGAAGTTTTGTGCGTATTCGAAGATTGCTCTACCTGCGTAAGAGCCTACCAGAACTCCTACTACAATACCCAGTAGTTCGAAATTACCTGGTATTATCGCCTCATCAATAGCTATACTTATGAGATAGGGTGGCATTAAGCCAAAAATGGAGGCCGCGATTACAGAGATTACTCCGACCACGAGCCTTTTTTTATGTGGCATGCAGTACTCCATGAGTCTGGTCATGGGGTTGTCTACCCTTCCTCCCTGCTCTTCCAGTACGTTGTCCTCACTTAAACTTTCTGACATTTGACCACTACAGTTACAGACGGTTCGAAGTCAAATAATAAAAGTTTGGTGGTAAAATATTAACTGGGTGAGTGGTTTGATTGAAAAAATAAAGGACGAGATAACAGCTTCGTGGATATGTGTGGTTACTTTTCCACGGGTCACTATGGAATTTCCTATGAAGATTCTGATGAAAGGGAGTAGTCACAGCACGATTTTCATAAGGTCCTTTGCTATCTCTACATTGTCGTGGTGTTGACGGGCGATTTTCAACAGTGGATCTGTATCCTTGTACCTTCTTGAGTAGTGGGTAAGTAGAAGCTTTTTTACATTGGCCTGGTTAGCAAGCTTAGCCGAATCCTTTGCTGATGCATGTTTATGGCTACTTTCGTCCAGGAATGTCGAGTCGTGTATCAGTAGGTCGGCTTCCCTGGAAAGATTTTTTATGGTTTCGGTGGGAAGAGTATCCCCGGAGTATACCAGTTTCCTACCTTTGTTTTTATCTGAAATATCTTCGAGCCGTATATCCTGACCTTTGTGTTTTATTTTCCCCTTTTTCTTTATTTCTCCCATTTTTGGACCCGGGTGTAGATCGTATTTCGCAGCCTTCTTTTCATTGATGTTCATACTGTCCTTTTCCTCAAGACAGTAAGCCACCGCGGGCACGGAGTGATCGGCCGGAACCGACTTTATAATATACTCGTCTTCTTCCAGTAGTATAGCTTCCTCCTCGTCTTCGTACTCAACGTCAACGGCCTTGACCTCGAAACCAAAGTCGTACCAAGACATGTCCGAGAGCAACTGTACGAAGCGTGAAGCATCGGGACCATATATGTCCAGTCTCCTTTCCCTTCCCTCAAGATTCAGTGTTTCTATGAGGCCAAGTAGACCGGCATAGTGGTCTGCATGCCAGTGTGTGATGAATATCTTATCTATCTTCATGAAAGATAGTCCTGCCTTCTGTATCTGCCTCTGTGTACCTTCTCCACAGTCCCAGAGAAATGTGTCTCCTTCTCTCCTCACCCATATAGAAGAGTGGTGCCTTTCCCTTGTTGGTATTATGCTACCTGATCCCAGTATAACTACCTCCAGCGGCTTCATACAGGAAAATATAGCAGTGGGATATTTATAAGTTCTGCATAACCATCGGTCTGGATTGAGCCCTGTCCCTTGGCATCAAGGACAGTAAACCAACTTGGTTTCAGTCCTGTTTCCTGCTGACATAACTTTTTACCTCCATGCACCCCTGTGGGTCCCTTTCACAACCTTCTTCTTCGCTGTAAAAGTCACATGTTCCCCTTTCCTTATTTCTGTAGCCTGCTGTGTTTATATTGTACTTTGTGCAGTGCTCATCGAAGTCCTCTTTCTCTATCTCTCCTTCGTACACAGGTACATCTTCTTCGGTATCCTCCTCCTTTTTAGCAGAGATGGATTTTGGTCCAAGAAGCTCTGGAAAGTATTCGTCTTCCATTCTATCACCTCCTACCAATAGACAATGTATATAGGACAGACGATTTTTAAATATTACGCTCGACGATTGTTTTAAGGCGGGCTTTTAAGTCTGTTTCTTCCTTAATATTAGGTGTGAGGTGTTGAAACTGCCGAAGGAAGACGAAGGAAAGATAATCAAGGATCCAGTCCACGGTTTCATGGATCTCAACAAGATGCAGGTAGATCTTCTCTCGCAGCCCGAGCTACAGAGAATGGCGTGGGTAAAACAGATCGGCCTCGGTCTGCTTGTATATCCAGGCGGACACCACACGAGACTCGAGCACTGCCTCGGAACTTCGTACCTGTGTAAAAAAATAAGCGAGAAGCTTGAACTTCCTCTCCAGGAAAAGAGACTACTCGAGGCTTCGGGGATGCTGCATGACATAGGACATCCACCCTTCAGTCATTCTATAGAAGATGTTATGGAAAGGGATCACATGGAGGCCACAAAGGATCTCGTATTAGGTAAAGAGAGGCTTGTTGCGGAGGGCTCCGGTGAGATACCCCAGATACTTGAAAAATATGGTGTAAATCCAGTGGATGTTTCAAAATTAATCACAGGAGAGTATGACGGGAATGGATACTTACAGGACATAATTAGCTCACAGATGGATGCGGATCAACTTGACTACCTTTCAAGGGATGCACATCACACTGGAGTATCCTATGGCTTGATAGAGACCGACTGGATAATAAACGTTATGCGGATAGTTGATGGAAGGCTTTCGTATCTTGAAAAGGGAGTCGATGGACTGGAGGACTGTATAATTGCAAGAGATCACATGTATTCCAGTGTATACTGTCATAAAACCACATCTATAGCGGAAAAGATGCTTCTGAGGGCAGTGGAAAGACATATCGATGAAATGGGAGGTAGCGGAGGAGATGTTTTCTGGATGACAGATGGACAGCTCTTTGAGGTTCTCTCGCGCTCCAACTCCTTTTCCGAGGACATCGTAAAGAGGCTCAGAACCAGGAGACTGTATAAACAGGCCTATAACGTTAAGGATACCGACAACAGTGAAGATCTGGCTAAGGTAGTGGACATAGGTAAAAGGTCTGAGGAGCAAATCGAGAAGGAACTATCTGAGATATCTGACCTGGATAAAGATCTGATTATAGTCAACAGACAGAACGAGCTTACAGTTGAGCTAGAGCCAAGACTCAGGGAGTTTGATATAAGAATAAAGAAGGACGACGAGGTAGTGCCCCTGGAAGAGATATCCGAGACTGTCAGGTCCCTGAAGAGAAAGGAGCCAGTTAAAAATATTTTTTCGGTTTACACACCATCAGAACACCGCAATGATGTCCACGAAGCTGTCAGAGAATATTTACATGGATAGGTTAGCTAAAAAGCCTACTTCGGAGTTCATTGACTCTTTTTTCCGTTAGCTTGTCCTTTATGTCCTTCATCTTCAGAATGAGGTCCATAAGATCCTGTGTATCTACATCCACGGGTCTATTCTTAAGGTTATACTGGTTGTCTATTCTCAGTTCCTTACTTCTCTTTAGACGTGTAGAAAGGTTGTCTTTGAAAACCCCATGTTTTTCCAAGAACTCAGTAGCTTCTATGGTACAGTCATGTATACCCGACTTTATACCTATCCTTGAAAGTACTGCAGAGACACAGAAGTACTCTATATAGTATTTCATCGTTGCAGTCCATATCCTGGAGCCGTTCTCCATGACCATCTTGAGTACTCTCAGACTCTCCTCTGCGTTCTTCAGATAGTCTTCAGCTATATTTTCACTGGGTTCTGCAAGCTGTATGCCATCCTTTTGATTTTTACACCAGTCCAAGCTCGCCATACATATCACCAAAAAGCCTTACAAAGTAGTCCGTTCCATTGAGGATAATATGTTTCTTGTGTAACTCCTTCTTAAATCTTCTGTCCAGCTCTTCCTTGTCTTTTACATGGGTTTTATGAACGGGGATATATACATTGCCGAACTCATCCAGAACCTTTTCCAGCCTCTCCGTTAGTTTGCCCATAATCAGTAGATCTATATCTTCACACTCCCGTTCCACTGCGTAGGAACCGAAGATCATGAACCGTGTATGTGACATGAAGGGTAGTATTTTTTCGTAAAGCCTCTTTACAAGGGTATCCCTTCCCAGAAACTCATCGGTTCTCATCTTTTCTGAGACAGAAAGGTAGTGGAATATCAGGGAAGATTCGGTATTAAGCCTGTACTTCCTGTGTTTACCTTCACCTTCCACCCTTAATATGTTCTCGTTTATGAGCTGCGTTACATAGTTTTTAAGCGTCTGATGTGGCTTTCCAAGCTCCCGTTCAAAGTCCGCGAGGATCAAACTTCTTCTGTAGTCCGGGAGATATGGGAACAATAATTTCCATTTGGTAATTTTTCTTACCATATGATATATATTATTACTTATTGTATTTAAATGTTAACCAACTCAGAGTCAAAAACTGATTTATGTCTTTTCTAGTACGAAAACTTCTCTTGATAGATCGCCATGCACCCTTTCCTTGAACTTTTTTCTTTTTTTGAATCTGCTATTCTCTACAAGGTCTTCGATGTTTAGCCTTTCTGGTGCTCCGATGACAAGCCTCCCCTGTGGACTGAGTACCCCGTGAATCTCGTCCAGTGCTTTTTTGTAGAGGTCCTCCAGCTTTCCACCTCTTATTCTGGAGGATCTGCCGTACGGTGGATCCGTGACAACTGCATCGAACTTTCTGTTCCAGATCTCACCGAGATTCTGAACATCACATTTTCTGATCTGATCGTCCGCGTTGTAGTAATTGAGATTTATTCTGCATCCAGAGACCATCTCGCCTTCTGAATCCGATCCATATGCCTTATAGCCCATGAGACTGCCTTCCATAACTATCCCACCGGGTCCACAGAAGGGATCCAGTAACCTCTCTCCTTCGGTGATACCTGATAGATTTATCCAGCAACGTGCTTCCCTTGGTGGCAGGGATACGGGCCTTGAGAAGGGACGGAACTCGGGCTCTCTTTTTCTGAACTCGGATGCATCGAACTCATGCAGGAGCTTCCCACAGTAGACCTGTTCATCCTTCAGTAGAAAGTATAATACAGTATCAGGACTATCTAGATCTACTTCTTCTATATGGGGGTTCAGTCTTTCCAGTATACGGTTCTTGACCTTGTCGAAGTTATCGGAGAAGTCTATCTTTTTGAACCTTGCCGCAAAGCTGCCTTTTATGTGCTCTTCTGGATCGAAGGGTAGATCTTCTTCTGCTTGAAACTTTCCGAGATACTCGAGCACTAGGTGCGAGTATCCAAGCTTCTTTAATCTCTCCCAACCACTTACCTCCCCGACTACTATGCTACCTTCTTTGATCTCTATCTTAACGCCGAGGCTCTTGATTTCTTCCCGTGGCATCTCTGGATGAAATCCTCCTGTTAGAACTAGTACTTTCATCGGCATCACATTTCTTCTAGTTTCGGTATATTCAGAAGATCAAGGCCGTTGCCGAGTACCTGTTTGAATGCCTTAACCAGCTCTACTCTCCTTGCCTCGTGTTTGGAGTCCTTTACCCGGCACTTGTGATAGAACTCGTTGAACAGTTCACAGAGTTCGTTTAGATATGTGGCTATCCTATGTGGTTCATAGTTTTCAACTGCCTGAATTATGGGATGGTGGAATCTACCCATTTTCTTTGCCAGTTCAAACTCTATCTGTTCCAAGTCTGAGAAATCCGGTTCCTCCTTTCCGTTGGTTTTATCAAGTATTCCGTGGGCCCTTGTGTATGAATACTGTAAGTAAGGCCCAGAAGAACCCTCGAAGCTTAGGGCTTTGTCCCAGGAGAACTTTGTGTTTGTGGTTCTTTTTTTCGATAGATCAAGGTATTTTATTGCACCTATGCCTACCTTTTCTGCCACTTCGTTCTTGTTTTTCAGACCAGGATTTTTTTCCTTTATGGCTTCCAAAGCCCTTTCTTTTGCCCTATCAAGTGCCTCTTCCAGTAGTATGAGATTTCCTTTTCTGGTCGAAAGGCTACCCTTTGGTATTGACATCATCCCGAACTTGACATGTACAAGCTCTTCTTCGTTGACGTAACCCATTTTTCTTGCAACTTGGAAGAGGTTTTTAAAATGTCTTTCCTGTGGAACTCCAACGACATAAAGTGCCAGATCAAACCCATACTGTTCTTTCCTGTATTTTACAGCGGCCAGATCCCTCGTGCTGTATAGGGTTCCTCCGTCACTTCTCTGTATAAGATATGGTGTTTCCTCGCCGTCTATCCTTATAATAACAGACCCGTCTTCGTCCTTTTCTGCTACACCCATTTCAAGAGCTTCCTCTATAACTTCCCTTGATTTTTCTCTGAAAAACCTTTCTCCCTTCCACGAATCGAAATCTACGTTCAGCCTTTCGTATGCTTTCCTCAGATCTCTTTTGGTGTATTCTGTGAACTTCTTCCAAAGCTCTTCGGCCTCCGGGTCACCTTCTTCCAATCTTTTGCTCCACTCTCTTGCAGTATCTTCTATCTCTTCATTTGCTTCGGATTCGTCATGGAACCTAACGTATAGATCAAGTAGATGGCCTATAGGGTCTTTTTCCAGTCTTTCTTCATCCCCCCAGTTCTTATATGCATATATGAGCTTTCCGAACTGGGTTCCCATATCTCCAAGGTGGTTTATTCCTATGCATCTGTGGCCACAGAATCCAAGTATTCTTTTGAGAGAGTCGCCTATTATGGTTGACCTGAGGTGTCCTATGTGCAGAGGCTTGCCTATGTTTGGATGTGAGAAGTCCAGAACCACGATCTTACCCTGTCCTAGGTTTATTTTCCCGTAGCCGTCTCCTTCCTGAACTACCCTCCTTACAACCTCCTCTGTGTACTTGTCTCTCTTCAAAAAGAAGTTCAGAAATCCATGTCCTGCAGCTTCCACTTCCTCGATATATCTTAGCTCCCCGAGATCTATCTTACCGGCAACTTCTTCGGCCAGGCTGTAAGGCTGTATGTCCTTTCTACTTGCTTCTCTCAAACATGCGTTGGTTGAATAGTCTCCATGTTCCGTAGAATCAGGTATGTCAAGCTTGACTTCATGTTCGAGGTGTGAACCCACTGTCTTCTTTAATCTATCTTCCAGGTCTTTCATAGTCATCTACGCCAGGTCCTTGTCGAAGTATTCCGCCATCTTTTTTCTCAGTCCAGGTTCCTTCTGGAATATCTGCAACGAGTGGTTGGATGTTGCTATTGTTAGTTTATCGGAGACTTTTTTTGCCAGGTGGCCGGGTATCCCTTCTTTCTTGAGCGTCTCCTCCTCGTCATAAAGAAGATCGCGTACGAACTCAAGTGCCGTAGTCCACTTCCTGAAGTATTCTGCATACCACTTTCCGTCCTCTACAAGTAGATTATGTTCACCGCTGTATCTTTCTACAAACCTCCCGGAGTTTTTCCTGTCGAATATAGATGGGCCCTCCCTCTTGTCTATCCTCGGTAGCTCATCTACCTCCAGTTCCATTATCAGAATGCACTTTTTCTTGTTGCTCCACACATCCTTTCTAAGAACCACAAAACCCTCGTCCTCAAGCATCTCTTCTATCCGTCTGTTCATCTTTCTCATCTGGGGATACAGCACGTCTGTATGTACGTCGGGTGCATCGAACTCTATCAGCATGAAGTCAGTTCCTCTTTTGTCTATATTTTCCTGTAGTTTGTCCATTCGGATGGGTTTCAACTTCCTACCAAAGAAGGTCTTTTTTGATGGATTCTCTGAGAACTTCTTGGCCATCTTTACAAAAAGAAGGAAATTTTCATCGGAAAGAACCGAGGATACATTTCTGTCCTTGTCTACAGGATCGATTGTTATGAGGGCATCGTCCTTGAATTTTTTTCTCCTTAGATAGCTTTTTGACTTAAACTTTTCCTCGGGGTCCACGACCGTGCCTGGCTTCCATTCGGCCGCGCTTTTGATAAGCTTGGAGAAGCTTCCATATTCCCCTATAAGTATCTCACATAGATATCCTGAAAATCCCTTCGTTTTCAGATCGCTTCCATAGATTCCATGTTCCTTAGTGAACTTTTTCAGTAGCCTTACCTGGTCTCTCTGTTCCTCCGTTAGGTTTTTTTCGACCCATCTGACATGCCACGGAGTTCTGTCAACACTGCTCTTTATGTCTTCCGGATCTGTATCGTATGCAGGTACTATGTCTACCTCGAAACCATGGACCCTTCCCTGAACATATGGGTGGTCTGCATATGCTAGATCCCATCTGCCGTTGAGTTCCTTTATTATTTTTTTACCGACCTCCAGCCCTCTTTCCTCCAGTTCCTCCATATCGAGATCTTCGTTGAAGAGTAGAAATAGATCTACGTCTTTTTTGTTTTTTAACCAGGTATCCTTGGCAATAGATCCGCAGAACATTGGTTTGTATTCATACTCGTCACTTAGATCAGTTGCGACATCTTCCAGTTTTTCACATGTTTTTTTCAATCTCTTTACTTCAGCAAGGTCTGGTATTATTTCATCTATTATGCTATTTAGAATGGCTTTCATTCGTATCAATCCTTACTTTTATTTGTGCCAATAAAAATTTAACTTTACCGTCTTAACGACAATTGACGAAATTTTACAAAGTTTTATATACTGTCAAAACAATTGTATTTACAGTATTCAATATAATACAGAACACAAAAGCTTTTGTGGGGAAGCTGAATTACTCCTTATTAGTAAGAACAGGTACCCAAAGTTTTATATAGTAGTAAAACAAAGTTAAATTACTACCAAATAGTAAAAAACTTTTGATATTATGTCGCCTCGTGAAAAAACTGCAACAACACAGAAGGTTTGTCCCGAGTGCGGGTCAACCAGTTTCGAAGAAAACAGGTCTAGGGGTGAGATGACCTGTTCCAAATGTGGGGAGGTAATAGAGGAGTCTATGATAGATATGACACAGGAGTGGCGTGCGTTTGATCAGGAACAGAGATCAAGTAGGGCCAGAACCGGTGCACCTTTGACTCCTACAAAACACGATAAAGGTGTTACCACGAAGATAGGTAAGGGTCCTGGTGAACTTTTCAAGGTAAGTCCAAATAAAAGGGCACAGTACTCCCGTCTTAAAAAATGGCAGTCCAGGATAGTTGAGTCGAAGAACAGGAACCTGTCCTTTGCACTGTCGGAGCTGAAGAGACTGGTTTCGTATCTAGGACTTCCGCAGTCGGTTCACAGGGAGGTTGCTATACTGTACGAAAAGGCAGTTGACAAGGGACTTGTCAGAGGCCGTTCGATGGAGGCAGTTGTTGCGGCTCTGATATATGCTGTAGCAAGACAACACAAGACACCGAGGACTTTGGACGAGATAACAGAAGCTTCGGGTGTTGATAGGAGGGAGATAGGCAGAACATACCGGTACGTCTGTAGAGAACTTGGAATAAGGATACTGCCATCTCAGCCAGAGGACTACATACCAAGGTTCTCGACAATGCTTGGTCTATCAGACAAGGCACAGGCAAGGGCACTTGATATACTCGAAAAGGCAAAGAACCAGGAGATAACTTCAGGAAAGGGTCCTGTTGGTGTTGCAGCTGCTGCCTTGTATATAGCTGCCGTTCTTACAGGACAGAAGAAGACCCAGAGAGAGGTTGCAGATGTTGTGGATGCAACCGAAGTAACTATACGTAACAGATACAAGGAGATAGTAGAAACGCTTGGTATAGAGGACGAAGTAGAGAAAAAGGTCAAGGAAGACGAAAACAACAAGTAGATTTTGACCGGGAAACCGGAAAAATTGGGGTGTGAAGATATGAGAAACTTAAAGGAAGCTGTGAAGGTAAAGAAGCCAACCGTTGTTAGAGAGGGAGATACTGTAGAGGAGTGTTTCATGTACGAGGGTATGAAGGAATGCTTCGACGACAGGTGCTTCTGGAAGAAAAATGGTGAGTGTCCTATAGCTACTGCCTTAGAGAAAGAACCCAGCACCGAGGAAGTCTCCGTCGAAGTGTGGTAGGTCACTCCATAGACCTTGCAAGTTCTTGGAAGGGTGCTCTGCTTTTAACGGCAGTTGGTGAGTAGATTGAACGAACTGTATCATAGCCGTTTTTTTCCAGGCGGTCTATGATTTTCTCAGTTTTTTTGAGTTCCAATCCCTGTTTTTTTGCTATATAGTGCAGGTCGTAGTGGTAGGGCATATCCATATCTTCCGCGAGTTTATCTACGTATCTGGACTCTTCATAGAAACCCATGTTCCTTGCACTTTCTGCCACGTTCTTGCAAAAACTCGTGTTGTTTAATCTCGCACTGTAGACCTCCGTGTACTCTGTCCTGTTGCTACATAGAGGACATTCCATAACAAGTTCATCATCCCTCCAGCCACAACTGAAACAGTGTGATATGTAGCCGAACTTACCAAAGTTATCCTGTACTTCCCTTGCTCCTTCTACAACCTCTCCGACTATACGGGCATAATGTTCTTTAAAGTAACATAGTCTGGGGTAAAAAGTCTTCTTGTACCGACCAAGACTTTCGATAGTTGCGGAAACTAGTATCCTCAGGCCCAGTTCCTTGTTGTAGTCAGTGTTCATGCTTTTTCTTCCGTATCTACGTCTAGATACCCTTGGATAGGTTCCGAAGAATGAGGACGTATCTGTTGCTGTTATACCAAGAAAACCACGCCTTCTTATAGAACTGGCTGCTGCGTCCAGAAACCCTGCCGGTGATCCGAAAGGATCCAGGTCTATGAAGTCGAAATCTTCATTTCTAAGTAAAACTGCGGCATCCTGGTTTCTTACTTCACAGTCTAGGCCGTTTTTATCGAGGTTTTCCTTGATCAGGTTCGCAGCCTGTTCGTTTGCATCGTTCAACCAGACCTCTGGAACTCCCGCCTCTTCCTTGTACCTTATGCCACGTATTCCCGATGCAGAAAGAGCGTCACATAGCTTATCCGGTCCTACAACAGATGCGACGGCTACCGAAAGGCTCCGGTCGAACTTCATCTTCGGGTTGTAGAAGACGTCTTTATCGTATATTCTACCCTCGGGAACTTCTATCCCAACCTTTCCTTCCTTTATTTTTTCCATGGAAGTTAGATTCTATCACAGACTTAAAAGGGTTTCACCGGGAAAATAATAAGTATCTGATAAGGCAAGAATAACCGTGGTATTGTGGGATACAGAATAAGGACTATGTTACTTTTGGTAGTACTGACCCTTCTACTTCTGGGTGCAGGTTGGTTGGTAGGCCTGTGGATGGGAATACCTCCCTTCGCTTCGATAACGGGAGCTTTCATACTTGCGATGCTTTTGAACTTCACAGTCTACTGGAACTCTCATAAGTGGGTGCTGAAACTACATAACGCGAAGATAGTAAGCAAGAAGGAAGAGCCCCAGCTTCATTCAATGGTCGAGAGACTGGCTGAAAACGCAGAGCTCCCTAGGCCGAGAATAGCGATAACGGATGACGATAGACCTAATGCCTTTGCTACAGGTAGGAACCCGCAGAACGCCGTGGTTGCGGTGACAAAGGGTCTTATAGGGAATATGCCTGAAGACGAGATAGAGGCGATCCTTGGACATGAACTGGCCCATATAAAGAACCGCGATATGCTGGTGAATACAATGGCAGCTATGATCGCCGGAGCTATAGCCTATCTCGGGATGGCCGGCCGGTTTTCCATGCTCTTCGGAAGGAGGAGAGGTAAGGGTGGTCTCCTTGCAATTCTGGCTTTGATCCTTCTACCGATAGCTGCAGCAATAGTTAGAATGTCGATAAGCAGGAAAAGGGAGTACGGGGCTGATGAAGAAGGAGCCGAAATTTCCGGTAATCCTGCGGCTCTGGCCAACGCTTTGGAAAGGATCCAGGAAATAACCGAGAGAAAGTCTAAGACTCAACGAAGGAGGGGAAGTAGAAAGGGAAATCCGGCTACTTCCCATATGTACATCTACAACCAGCTTTCAGGAGGCGGTATCACAAAGCTCTTTTCCACACATCCACCTGTAAAGGATAGGGTGCAACGTCTGAGAAATATGGCTTCGTAGGAATCAGTCGTGGTATTTTATACTCTTGCTGGTATTTGTTGACCCGCAGTCACATTCGACCTTTTCTCCAGCTTCCGGATCCAGGGGCCCTTCAAACTCCCGCAAACAACTACCGCAGCTGTATCTACCTTCCCCTCGGATATATCTCCGATGGTATTCGTCATTCTTTTTTTCCATGGAAGACAAACTACTTTAAAAATATTTAAGCCTTGGAACAGTTCGTGGCTTACAGAGAACGTCTGCAGAGACTTCTACTCCATTTTTCTTCATCAAGTCTTTCAATGATGTGTTCCGGAACAGTATACTGTTTGGTGCAGCATGATGGGGTGATCTGGTTCCTATATTCATCAAATTTTTCGACCAAGCATCTTACTTTCTCTTCAGTTTCTTCGATGTCGAAGTCACTCTCAAAGTAGTTTATCTCTACGTCCCCTCTTTCCCCGACCGATCCTTCTACACAGATTTCACCACTGTCTTCTACCAGTTTAATGAGTGCACTGTACCTTTCATGGGGTTCTTCCCTGTCGTATATTATACTGGAACCATCAAGCTCTATCTCATTTCTTCTGGCATAGTTTGCAAGAGCATCTGCAGCGTTGAAAAATCCTCTTTTGAGTTTTTCATTAATTTCTTCCATATCTATCAGCCTCTACTTCGGTGTTAATTTTTAAATATCTCGAGAACTGCGGTTTTAATTCCTTCCGATAACTTCCTTCCCGTCCATATACGGTCTCAGAACCTCAGGTATCTTGACAGTTCCATCTTTCTGCTGGTTCTGCTCGACTATAGCTATCATGGTTCTGCTGGTTGCCAGGGCTGTGTTGTTGAGTGTATGTACGTATCCCTTCGGTGGTTTACCTTCTCCTTCCCTGTACTTTATCCCGAGGTTTCTGGCCTGGTAGTCCAGGCAGTTGGAGTTTGACCCCGTCTCGTGGAACTTTCCATCAGCCATCCAGCACTCCGTGTCGTACAGCTTGGCGGCCTTGTCGCTTATATCACCTGTACAGGCCTTGACAACTCTGTAGTGTAGACCAAGCTTCTGGTACAGATCCTCTGCGTTCGCCTGAAGCTCATCGAAGTAGTCCCATGACTCTTCGGGTTTACAGAACACGAACTGCTCTACTTTGTTGAACTGGTGCATCCGGTACAGGCCACGTGAGTACTTTCCGTGTCCGCCACCCTCCCTTCGGAAACATGGAGAAACGGCACATATTTTGACAGGAAGCTCGTCCTCTAAGAAGGTCTCTTCCTTGAACATCCCACCTATAGGGTATTCGGATGTGGGTATCAACCAGAGATCCTTGTCCTCCACTTTGTAAGACTCCTCACCCGTTCCGTCCACGGCTCCTGATATACCCTCGTAAACTTCCGTGTTTACAAGGTAGGGTGGTTCGACTATTATGTAACCCTTATCTTTCAGAAGGTCCAGGGCAAACCGTTGTAGCGCCAGATCAAGCTCGACAAGTTCTCCTTTAAGAAAATAAAAATCCGATCCAGCTACCTTGGAACCTCTTTCTACATCCAGTAGGCCTTTGTCCTCGAGTATTTCCGTGTGAATCTTTGGTTCGAAGTTGAACTCCGGTTCTTCACCCCACCTCCTTATCTCGACGTTGTCCTCCTCTCCCTCACCCTCCGGAACCTCCTCATCCAGTATGTTCGGTATATTTTTGAGGAGATCGTCTCTTTCATCCTTAAGCTCGTCCACACTTTCTTCCAGTCCCTCCAGCTCCTCCTTCACACTTTTCATTTCATTTATCTCTTTCTTGGCGTCCTTACCCTCCTGTTTCAGCTCGGAGATCTTCTCTGTCATCTTGTTTCTCTTATGCCGCAGATCCTCCATCCTCTGAAGCTTTTCCCTCCACTTCTTATCCTTTTCAAGAACTTTATCGATGATGTCCTCCGTCCTTCCTCTTCTTCTCACTGACTCCTTGACTTTCTCAGGACTTTTCCGCAGAAGTTCCATGTCCAGCATAGGTAAAGATTGGTGGTTGTGATTTTTAAAGGTCAATGAGTTTATATGTAAAGCTCCCATCTTTCGGGGACATCTATCTTATTGACTGGAATAAACTTTTTGTTGTTTCTTACCGTGTATTTTTTGTGTAAGCAGAAAGGTGAAAAACTTGGATAGTACTTTATGACGTGGTTTCTGTCCTTACACATCTTTTCCAGGGCACCCATCTCAATCTTACCACCTAAAAAGTCATCCCTTCCGACGTCCTTTATGAGCTGAGGACTGAAGTAGTCTGGAACTTTCTCCCATGAAAAAAGAAGATATCCCTCGCTTTTATCTCCTCCTCTCCCGGTTCCGTTGTTTATACTCTCAATCCTCTTCTTTCTGGATGTTCCAGAGCCGCCGTGGATATCCCAGCATTCGTTCATATATTTTTCAAGTTCTTCGTCTATGCAGTCGTAGAAACCACCGGAGCCTTTCCTGAGAAGCTTACCGAACTTTTTAGGAAAGTACGGTAGTGTCTTCGATGCAAGAACTGCTGTGTTAGCATCACATTTCCATTTGTTTTTTTCACTGGTCACTATACCCAGTTTTTTTCTTTCTTTTCTTATCTCACCCGATTCCAGTACATTATTATAACTTCGCTTGAGTTTATCTTCCAAGCTCTCAAGGAACTCTATGGAACTGTCGGTCAGATCTCTAAGAGAGGCATCGTATCCATACTTCTCGTGGAAATAAGGCGTTTCCTTAAAAACGCTGAGGCTCATGTTATCCATTCAATATAATGTAGACAAAGAAATATGTATTTTCTCCCTGTGTACAAGATACTTAAGTTTTGCAGTTCAGTTTTGACTGTGATAAAGGAGCGGATGTGGATCTGATGTATTCCGGACTGAATAAAATAAGGGAACCCATGGAGAAGGTCTTGGACAAACTTCAGGACGATGAATTTGTATCGAAAATAGGGTTAAAGCCTGCTGGACTGCAAGATGAAGTTAGAACGACGGTTGAAAACCTTGAGGTCTGGGCTGGGGATCATCTCTTCGATGACAGACCTGGATACTTTGACATCGAGGAAAAGGATGGTCGTTTCATCAGGGCATATTTTCAAGAGGGCTTGATAAACGAAGACTACGACTTTATCCCTGAGCTCTATGAAGAATTTCCCAGAAAGCTTGAGGGGGAAAGAGAGGAGTATATAGAAAGGGTTAATGAATACAGGGAAGAAAGGAATCTTGCTCCATTTTTGATGGATAGTTCTGGAAAAGTGTCATGCAAGGAATAACATTCCTTTCCTGTAAAAAGTTATTTAAATAGAAAGGATAAACACCTAAAGGTGAGAAGATGGTTACGCTTAATGATGTTCACAGGTTTTCTGTGGAGGAAGGTATAAAGGAGGATCCAAGAGACGAGGAAAAGATAGAGGAGGAACTCAAGAAGAGAAAGGAGAACTACGAAGAGATGGAAGGAAAGGAAAAGGAACACTACGACAAGGACCGTCTGGAAAACCCCTTCGACGATTCCAAGGTAATATATGGAGGAGACAGGGAGGTAAAAAAGCTGGTAGTGGGTATAGATATTGAGACACAGGATCTTATTCTTATAGACAGACTTAACGAGAAGGGAGAGGGTATAGATGCAGCCTTTGGACATCATCCCGAAGGAAGGGCACTGGCAAATCTACATAGTGTCATGGGACTTCAGGTTGATACACTTGAACAGGCTGGAATACCAGTTTCACAGGCAGAGGGAATTGTTAGACCTAGGGCCGATGAAGTAAAGAAGGGAGTACATGCCTCCAATCACCCACGAGCACCGAGGACAGCAGAGCTTCTTGACATACCATTCATGACCTTACACACGGTATGTGACAACCATGCATACCGGTTTATGAAGGATCACTTGAAAAAGAAGGACCCGGAGACGCTCGGAGACGTTGTCGATGCAATACTAGAGGTGCCTGAGTATGAGTGGTCACTGGAGTACGACATGGGTCCTGAGATATTCACAGGAAGCAAGGAAAATAGGGCTGGGAAGATTGAGGTTCTGGGCTTTACAGGTGGGACATCTTTGAAGGAAGATCTTATAGACAAGATGGTCGGTTCCGGTATAGACACCTTGGTCGTTATGCATGCACCTAAAAAACAGATAGAAAAGGCAAAGGAAGAAAATATAAATATAATATCAGCAGGTCACATGCCTTCTGATTCGTTGGGTATAAACCTTCTTCTGGACAAGGCCGAAGAAAAGTTTAATCTGGAAATATTCGAACTTTCTGGGTTTAAAAGGATAGAAAGATAGTCTGAAGCTTGGTTGGTGTTTTGATATGTCATCTTTGAAATTTTTAGGAGGCTGTAGGGAAGTTGGAAGGTCTGCGGTACTCTTGGATACGGGATCCGAGAAGATGCTTTTCGACTACGGCCTTAAGCTCAACGGTCCAGGTGCGGAGGAGTCGGTCAGTAAACCCGGTAGAGTGGATCTTAAGATAGATGGGGTTCTTATGACACACTGTCATCTCGATCATTCCGGTCTTGTGCCTCGTCTGTACAATGAAGGATTCGATGAAAGCACTTACTCGACTGCTACATCCTTTGATCTGGCAAAAACTCTGTGGCAGGATTCAATAAAGATAGCCCAGATGGAAGGCAGGGAGCAGGAGTTCCTCAAGTCCGATATAAAAAGTACTATACGTAACCACAGAAGGGTCACTTTTGGGCAGACCTTTCCAGTCGGAAACTCCGACGTGTCAGTGTACGATGCAGGCCACGTACCCGGAAGCTGTTCATTTTTTGTCGACACGGGCAAAGAAACAGTTCTTTATACCGGTGATATAAACACCATTGATACCAGGTTAATGAAGGGAGCGAACCCCAAGTACCCCGACGTTGACGTTCTCATAATAGAATCAACATACGCTGACATAGACCACAGCTCAAGAAAGGAACTTGAGAAGAACTTTGCAAAAAGCGTTAAAGAAAGGCTTGCGAAGGATGGGGTCGTTATAGTACCGTCCTTTGCAATCGGGAGAAGCCAGGAGATGTTACTTGTACTCCAGGAGCATGGTATAGATGCACAGGTGTATCTGGACGGAATGGCAGTCGAAGCAACGAAAAAAATACTTAGATACCCTGAGTTTCTGAGGTATCCTGACGAACTCAAGAGGGCATACCATGATGCGAAGACACCCTCGGATGATCAGGAGAGGAAGGAGGCTTTGAAAGGTCCAAGTGTTATAGTAACCACGGCCGGTATGCTTGGGGGTGGTCCATTTGCCTACTATATAGAACAGATATACGACGAGGAAAACTGTTCGATTCTGATGACAGGATATCAGGTGGAAGGAACCGCAGGAAGAAAGCTTTTGGATACAGGGATATACAAACCGGATGGCATCGACCTCGATGTTCAGTGCCACTACGAACTGTTTGACTTCTCAGCACATGTTGGAAGGAAGGAACTTTTCGAATATATAGAAAAGGTTAATCCAAATAAAGTTATAGCCATGCATGGTGAAGAAGTCGACGGTTTTGTTGGGGATCTGAAGGAAAGTGGCTATGATGCTGAAGCTCCAGAAAACGGAGACACAGTTACGATCTAATCAAGGTCACTTTTAATTTCATCCACCGTTTTTTCCATGTCCTTCATTCTGTACTCCATGGATAACCGGAAGAGCTCCTTTTCATTTGATTCCTTTGAATCTTCCTCCAGAAAGTCGTCGTCAATATATTCTTCTATGCCTGGGTGCTTTTCAAATCTATATTTCTGAATCTTATCTTCCACGAAACGGGAAGCCGATTCTATAAGTCCCATCTTGGTCATTTACCTCATGCAGATAAACCTTTAAATAGATTGCTTCTGGGGTAAACATTAATAACTTTTTATGTTTAATCATATTCCAGCAACCTTTGGAGTGAGGGGATTGGATCGAGGTAGAAGTGGACTCTGGATTTGCAGCGAGGCATTCTTTCTTAGTATGTAGCCTACGCTGTCTGGTTCTTTCTTTGCTCAAAAAACAAAAAAACAAAAGAGGTGATAGTTATTCATTCGTGTACTGGGCATGATGAAGTTCTAATGGACCAAAAGAAGGATTTTATTGAAAATGGTTACAGTTTCAAGAAGGAGGGTGAGGTTTCAGGTGAACTGGATAAAATCATCGTAGAGATGCCATATGAAGATGAGAATGGCAAAATGGGGGGTGAGCCTGATATATTCGGGATTGACTTCGACGAAGATCTTTATGTGCTCTGTGAAGTGAAAACATATGACTCAGTTTTCTTTGTAAAGAAGGCCTACGAACAGCTTGTGAGAGGTAAAAAACACTACGAGAAAATTCTTCCTGGTGCAGATATTAGAACTTGCATGCGACTTGGTGATCAGTTCCAGGAAATACTTGCCGAAAGTGATTCCGATCTCAAGGAAGAGGTAGTTCATGAGTTTGAGAGAAAAAACATATATGATATCATATCCGAGGATAAGAAATTTTACAGGAAAAATTCAAGACCTCATTCAAAGCAGATACTTGAGCAGGATGGGATAGTATCCGTTTTTGCTGAGAGCAAAGATGAAAAAGAGATAGCCATCTGCAATACGGTGATGCCTGTGAAGGAAAACCTGTGTATCTCTGCTATAGAAAGGCTTAAGAACAGGAAAAGGAAGCTTTTGTCGGAGTACGATGATTACAGTGTGAAGGCATTTGTAAAGGCAAAGGATACCGAGATGAAAAGAATAGATACCGAGGACGATCCTCTCGGAGTAGATTACAGCGTCAAAGATGAAATCATGGAAGAGGCGCCCTATTATGCCATGTGGGTCAGGGATAAAAACAACTGATGTGCTGAACTATGACTTATTCAGACGAAGGAAAGAACAAAACGTTCGGTGAACCTTCACATAGTGAGGATTCCGAGGAAGTCGAGGATGTACTCAGAAACAGGGGCTATGATTCCGATACAATAGAAAGGGTGAATAGGTTTTACTATGGTAAAAGATTTCCAGAGGGCAATCCGGAAAAACAGGCCAACAAAATAGAAGCACGTTTGTATAGGATATACCCAGAGAAATATCTCGTGGAAAAATACCAGGATGATATCGTTAACAAGCTTTACTCGATTTCTATTATGGCAGATAAGGAATCCAGACATCTCAAGACTCCATTTTCCTATCACAGTGAGCTTAAACTATCAAGTTTCGATGATATAGATGCACTAATCCTGGACCATAGTGTTATCTGGGGAATGACTACCAACTCAAAGCAGATCAAGCTGGAGAATCCAGATATACTGGACGAAAGAACAAGATATAAAGTAGAGAGTATGTTTAGTGATTTCCAGGATGTTTTGGATGAGGTAGATGGTGATCTTAAGACGATCAAGGGAGATGAGATTTTTAACAGAGGTAAAGTTTATCAGGAGGTTCTCAGCTCTCTGAGTAGGACATCCGTTGTTTCATGGGAAAAACCATTTGAGCTTATTGATAGCATTCTGCGTTACCGTGATCTTTTTGACATAGACATTCGTCACCCGGATGATATACTCGAGGAAGCAGGTGATTTTTGTTTTTTAAACGGATACAACAGGTACTATGATTACGAGTTCATCGACTGTCTTGGAGAGATAAGCAGACCTTTGGTTATATCCACAAAAGCCGAGGAATTTGAAGATCTTTACGGTTGCTCTGATGAAAATAAAACATGCGACCCGGAGGATGCAGCGATAATTGAAGCTGCCGGGGAGGAGTACGATAAGTTTGCGGTTATAACATACGATTCAGATTTCAGTTATGATAAGGAATTGAATAGACTCGGAGAGGAGGTAGGGTCCGAAGCAGTTCCGCTTTTACCCGATTGTGCTAACTTTATACTCAGATCTTTGGCAGAGAAACAGTAGTTTTTTTATTCTAAATAAATCTGACCGAACCTGTTTTTACCAGTCCACTTATGGAAATCATCCGTATCCGCATTTTCCTTGAGATCTAACATTTGAATTGTTTGTGAATCCAGTTCATCTAGATAGTGTATTGCCAGTGCTTCTGGAAACATTGGCTCCTTCACGGCTCCGTATTCGTTTTTTCCGTGGTGTGATACTATTATATGGAGTAATTTGTACTTCAGGTTTTCTGGGAATTCGTCCAGTTTTTCTAGTTTTTCAAGCAGTATTTCCTGTCCGAGGGTTATGTGACCTGTAAGAAGTCCTTCTCTGCACTGTTTTATGTTGGTTGTTACCTCAAACTCCCTCATCTTTCCTATGTCATGGAGAAAACAGCCAACAGTCAGAAGATCTTTATCCAAACCGTCATGGTGTTCAGATACCTTTTCGCCCAACTCCATCATATGTAGGGTATGTTCAAGCAGACCGCCTATATAGTCGTGGTGATAGAACATTGCTGCGGGGGCCTTTTTGAACTCCTCCATGAAATCCTCGTCATCCATAAACACGCCAATCAGTCTTCTTAAATCCGGACTTTCTATTGCATCTATCCTTTCCTTGAACCTCGCATAAAGATCATCCAGGTCTTTGTCCGATCTCTTCACAAAGTCCTCTATATTGTAATCGTCTGTTTTTCTGAGACCACCGCCTTCTATGTTTATCTGAGTGCTTCCCTTGAACTTGGATACAGTTCCCCTAACCTCCAGTACGTCACCCGGTTTTATTTTTTTCTGTATGGTTTTTACCTTTTCTTCGTCTCTGTCTCCCCAGTATTTGGCCTCTATTTCACCGGTTCTATCTGCCAGACCAAGTGTGAACATAAAGCCATTTTTGTACTTGTGAACAGGTTTCTTGTATTTAACAGAGTATGTGCTTCTTAGGCTATCCCCCTCTTCAAGGCTATCGACGTCTTTTCTTTCCATTTCGACCCCGAAGAAAAATAGTCGGCCAGTAATAAAAAGTTTTATTCTAACTTAACGAAAGTTAGTTTATGATAGAGATAGACGGTAGTTATGGTGAAGGAGGTGGTCAGATAGTTCGGACGGCCACATCTCTTTCTGCATATACTGGAAAGTCTGTTCGGATTAGAAATATACGTGCTAACCGTTCTAATCCTGGACTCAGACCACAGCATGTAAAGGGAGTTGAAGCACTGGCCGATCTATGCGATGCAGATGTAAGTGGAGCTGAAGTAGGTAGCAGCAGTTTAGTCTTCCATCCGGATAAACTTAGATACAGGGACATGGAGATCGACATAGGAACCGCCGGATCCGTAACTCTTCTTCTCCAGTCACTTATGCCACCCCTGATAAAGTGCGATAAAGAGCTTGATATAACAGTGACAGGAGGTACGGATGTAAAGTGGAGCCCGCCCATTGACTACATGAGACATGTTCTCCTGCCAATACTACGTGACCATGGTTTCGTGGCTAACCTGGATATAGAGAAGAGAGGTTTCTACCCCAAGGGCGGAGGCGAGGTTGTGTTCCACTTAGAGAAAGTGGATCTGAGGAAGTTTGATCTGATCAAGAGGGGTGATATAGAAAGAGCAGGTGGTGTATCCTATGCATCCGAGCATCTCAGAAGCTCGGAAGTTGCAGATAGGCAGGCCAAAGGTGCAAAAAAGGTCCTATGGAAGGAACTGGGGGTAGAAGCTGAGATAAGTACAGAGTACTGTGAGTCCATGTCACCTGGTTCGGGTATCCAGCTCTGGCTTAAAACCAATAACTCCGTTATAGGAGGAAATTCTCTGGGCGAAAGGGGTGTTTCTTCTGAAAAAGTTGGTAAGGAGGCCAGCGATGATCTTATGAGGGGTTTGAGAGGAGCGGTCGATAGGTATGCAGCTGATCAGTTGATACCATTTCTGGGTCTTGTAGGTGGAAGGTTGGAGGTTTCGGAAAAGACAGAGCATTCTAGAACAAACCAAGCTATTGTAAAGAAGTTTCTGGATGTTTCTTTTGAGGTAGATGGTTTTACTATAAGATCTCAGAAGAGATAGATATCCTCTCTTTTGAATATATCTGGTGTTGTGTTGAAAACTACATTGCTTTCATCTACTATTTCTTTTACGTAGTTATCGTATTCTGATATTATGGCGTATCCATCCGTGTACATTTTATCATCTTTGTTTACTCTATCCTTCGGATCGACTATGATTCTCTGAACAGTTTTATCAAAGGAAGGCTTCGGCTTTCCACTTCTTGGTATGTAGATTGCATGCACGGGTGGGTGCAGGTCGAACCTTTTCAACCTCTCTTCATTTATTGCTATTTCATTCCAGTTGAGATCTTTGCTTATATCACATATTTCAGTTTCGTAGATATTTTCAGAAATTTTTTGAAGTCTACCGCTGCAGAAAGGCAGTTTTCTTCTCCAAGAGTACATCTTATCTTTAGTATAATAGATAGAGAATAAATAAAAAAGTTGGGTGGTCACTCGACCTTTATCTTCTTTTCTTTGTCCTTCTTTTTCTTCTTCTTCGGCAGAGTGACCTTCAGGACCCCGTTTTCCATTTTAGCTTCGGCCCTGTCAGACTTTACTTCTTCCGGGAGGGTCACGGTTCTCTTCATACCCCTTTTACTTCTCTCTCTTCTGTAGTAGTTTTCATCGACGATCTCCTTCTCTCCTTCCTCGTTGCACGATATCATAAGCTGGTTGTCCATCGCTTTTACTGCAACTTTGTCCTTGCTTACGCCTGGTATATCTGCTACAACTACTATGTTACCGTCTTCTTCCCGGATGTCTACGGGAAAACCTCTCATGGTTCCCGCTGCAGTTGGTCCTCTTTCCCAGAAATCTTTCATCAACTTGTTCATTTTTTTCTGCATTTCCTCTATCTCATCAAACGGACTTTTGATTGGCATGGAATCACCTCAACTCTATATTTGTTTTTTGTGTTTAAATAAATTAAAATATCCTTTATTTAAAGATTGTGTAAATGTCATTAATCGAGAAAGTAAAATTTATTTTAACTACCGGGAAGCAAGCAAACTATACTGAATTAAAAGCAAATCTCAAAGTTTTGCATGAAATTTATTAAATATCTACCACATGAATTTCTTCTATGGATCCAAAGTATTCAAAAGATATCTACGGTGATAAAGATGCGTACTATATGGGATGTCCTGAGATAGTCTCCATACACCTCGCAGAGAGGCTCTCGGAATTTGAAAGTGCAATTGAGCTTTGTTGTGGAGCAGGAATGATATGCGTTCAACTTGCAAAGAAGATAGACGAAGTTACAGGGGTTGATATAAGAGAAAGAAGAGTAAATAACGCGAGGAAAAACGCGAAGCTGTATAGAGTTTCAGAAAATACGAAATTTTTAATTGGTGACGCAACGGACGAAGAGCTGCTTAAAAAACTTTCTGCAGAAGTAGTTGTGCTTGAACCTGACTGGAGTTCAGTCGGAAGCAAAAAGGATGATCATGTCTCCAATATCAAAAGTACACAGCCTCGTTCTGACAGACTTTTCAAGCTTACTAAAAGGTATATTACTGAAAATATAATATTTCGGGCGCCGAAGACATTTTCCAAGGAAACATTGAGAGAGCTTGGAACCTGTGAGATAGAAAATGTTCACTGGAATGATGAACTGAAGTTCAAGATAGCATATTACTTTCCTGAGTTAGAAGAAACTACAGAGAAAGACATTCACTTTGATCCAAAGGGACTTCTTGAAGAATAACTATCTAACCTTCTTGTAGTAGTAAGTTATGAGGGCTGCTGCGGTAGCGAAAAGTAGAATCGCAGCCAGTAGATGTAGGTTTCCGTTTGTGGTTTCTACTGCAGTTTCAGTCGCCTCTGGTACCCCTGCCATGGGTTCTATGTCTGCAGCTTCTTCCATCGTCTGTTTGGCTGTAATGTATGAGAAGAGCTGTTGAACACCAAAAATCCCGGCTATAGCTGAGGAAGCGAACAGAAGTACCTTCTTTACCCTGTTACCGACGACGTCTTTGCCCTTCTTCGTTAGTTTGTAGTATACCCATTTCTTTCCTTCTTCATCCAACTTGTTTACGAATCCCGAGTCTAAAAGTTTGCTGAGATGCTCATGGACAGTTGACTTCGAAAGGCCAAGTTTCCTTGATAGCTCTGTTACAGTCATATTCCTCTCGTCGAGGGACTTTATTATTTCTTTTCTTGTATCGGAGGATAGTACCTTGGCTGTTTCCTCATCTAGTTTAAGACTGGCCATACATCTAAACAGTGAACCTTCTAATTTAAATGTTTCAAAAACGTTCGGCTGTGACCGAACGTATTCATAACAATTTTTATAGTCCCGGAACAAAGTCATGAGTGATAACATGAAGACCGAACAAATCACTGGAATTGTTGCGTTCCTTCTAATCTCAGCTTTAATGGTTGGTTTCGTATCAGCCGATGGTGCGGATGGTTATGATATAGAGATAGAAACGGTCGAGTCCAACTGTCTTTCTGATGGAAATGAAACCGGTATAGTTGAAGTGGAAACTACGGATAACGGTTTGGTTATTAGTGGATTTATGCAGACACCAAACCCATGTTATGTTGTCAATGTATCAGGTATTGAAAGAGACGGTGATAGGTATATACTGGATCTAGTTCCTGAACCGGAGGAAGGAGTTTGTATCCAGTGTGTAGGAAATGTAAAGTATGAGCTACTTTTTGCATCGGATGAGTCCGGTGTAGTTGAGGTTTTGCATGATGAAGAAAGGGTCGGTGAGTTTGAGTTCAATGGTACAGAAAGCACAGGCAGTGGTTCCGCTGATATGACAGTATTTGAAATTATTTCGAACTGGTTTTCCTCTGTATTCGGTTTCTAATTATTCCACATCAGGGCGTTTCTTACATAGATTTAAATTTATTAGGAGTAAACTGTTTTGTATGGAACCGAAAAAAGATTCAAGTTCCAGTGGTCCAGATATAAGCTTCAACACACTGACCTGTGTTTATGAGACAGAAAAAGAATCAGATAAAAGAGCAGTCAAGGTAGTGGGTGAAAAGGACAGCCGTACAGAAAATAACAGTGACTGGAGAAAATACTACAAAGAAATCTACAGAAGCGGAAAGCTCTGATTTACTTTTCTGTTACGTAGACTATGAACTTACCTTCAGGAGGTGCTCTTATCTCCAGTTTTAGATCCTTTACCATCCTGTAATATCTTCTCCTACCCTTTTTGTAGCTCTCTACTATCCCTTCTTTCTCAAGCCTCTGTAGATGGTGTTTTACCCTTTTACCGTCCATTTTTGTTAGATCCATTATCTCTGATACGTACTTGTCGCCGCGGCTAAGGTGTTTGAGTATCTCGAGTCTTTTTCTGGAGCCAACTATTTCCAACATATATGTATATAATTACTAAAAATATTTATATATTTTTATTACCATTGATTGTCTGGGTGTTTTAGATGGAAATTTCAACAAAGGACGAAGGAAGAAAGACGATAGATGGTAACTTCAGCAAGGAGTTTCTTATGGACAGGAAGGAGCTCAGTGAGTTTCTGAGAAAGCTTGCCGACGAGATAGAAACCGGAAATGAGCTAGAACTAAAAACGGACGAGTGGGTGCTTCCTTTCCACTTCAGAGATAACATAGAAGTTGAGATAGAAAAGGACAGGGATGAACTGGAGATAGAGCTGGAGTTCGATAGACTCGAAGAAAAGGAAAGCCTTAGCATAGGCTAACCACTCCCCTTATTTTTTATTTTTTATTAGGTCAAGGAAAACTTACTACGAAGTTTGTCATGGGATCTCAGTGGTTTTCCGAACATTTTAAGTATTTCTAACTATAAATTTAACAGAATGAAACGTATTATACTGTCGGTGTTTGTGGCTTTTATTTTTATAGTTCCTACCGTGGTAGCCAGGACACATCGGGTGGAGTATGATGTAACTGACGGTATTGTTCATGTAAGGGAGGATATATTTCTGGAGCATACCAACCAAACCGCAATAAGTTTTTTCGTTGTCGGGGATGCGTACAACATCCGTGCGTGGACCGACTCGGAATATTCAAGATTTCAGATAGATGAAGACGATGGTTGGAGAACTATTTCTGTGAATATATCTGATCAAACCAAAAACCTTTCCCTTGAATATATGACCTCCGAACCGCTTGACATAGGAGAAACTTCCTACTTTGTTCAGGGTTTTACAGTGGATGAAAGGACTGAAAACATATCTCTGAAGCTCACGCTTCCTGAAGGTGCTGTTCTTTCAAGACCACTGCATGCTCCCCGTCCGCCCGTAAATCCCGAACCAACACAGGTTACAACCACAGGAAGAAGAATTACGATAGAGTGGGACCTGGAGGAACTGGAGCCTGAAGATGTTTTTTCTATATTTGTTTCCTATGAGACCGAGAGGTTTGACTGGCTTTATATGGTACCTTTCTTTGTTGTCTTGGGAGCACTTATTGTATTTTTCTACTACAGAACCAGGAAAGTTGGGGAGGTGGTTGACTCCTTTACACATCTTCTGGACAAGGAAAAAAAGATTGTCAGGGCACTTGCAAAGGCAGATGACATGACTATGTGGCAGAAAAAACTGGAGTATGAAACCGGATTCACAAAGTCCAAACTCAGCAGGACCCTCAGAAACCTCGAGGAGAGAAATGTTGTCGAGAAAATACCATACGGAACATCGAACAAGGTAAGGCTTATTCTTGAAAAAGAACCCGAAGAAAGCGAGAACTAACTGTCTTGTTTAAGCTTGTTGCAACTTGTTTCGCCCAATCTTTAATGGGTATTATGTATAAGTTTAGGGTACAAGGAGGTGTCAAACTATGAAAAGTATAATTCAGATCATGGTCGTTCTGGTAGCATCAGTTGTAGTGTTTTCACCGCTGGCTTCTGCACAGCCTGAGTTACCTGACCCAGGGATAACACCGGACAGTCCCTTCTATTTTGTAGAGACCTTCATGGATAGGTTCCGTGGTCCAGAAGAAGTTGCTGATCGAAAGGCAGCTGAGATTATAGCAATGGCAGAGGAGAACAACTCTGAAGCTCTTGCTAGAGCTGAGGAACAGTACAGCAGGGCTATGGAAAGGCTTGAGCAAAGGGCAGGTGACAACCCCAACATGAACGAAGAAAGTGCAAGACAGGCCAGTAACCACATGTTCCATCTCGCAAACGCCAGTGAAGGGGTTCCTGAACAGGCAAGAGAAGGAATACAGAGGGCTATGGAGAACAGTGCACATGCAAGAGAGAGGGCCATTGAAGGAATCAACAGAACTGATCCGGAGAGAGCAGGAGAAGTGGCCGAAGACACACTGGAAGAACTTGCTGCTAATGTACCTGAACAGGCAAGAGAGGGTCTTGAAAGAGCACTTGAAAACGTAAGACAGCAAAGAGGACCCGATCGGATCGGTCCACCAGTGAATGTTACAGACAGGGAACCTGGAGACGGTGCATCAGAGGAAATTGGTGAAAATGGACAGGAGTTGCCAGAGAACGAGACAGAAGAAATAAATGGAGGAGAACTTCCGCCTGTTTAGGCGGCAAACCCCCCTCTTTTTATTTAATATGTTTTTTAAGCAAAAGGAACCACACACTTCTTGATGAAGATAGGCTACCCATGTATAAACCTTTCCCTTGACTGTAGGGCAAGCCGTACGTTCAGAATTGATTCTTACTCGGAGGATAGGATCAAGGAGACTGTTCGGGGTAATCTGGACTGTCTCGAAAGGATGATAGATTACAATATAGAAAATAGTATGTTTTTTTTGAGAATAACCTCGGACATCATCCCATTTGGTTCTCATGATATATGTGAATTTGACTGGCAGAGTTATTTTTCGGATAGGCTGGAGAATATCGGGAAAAAACTCAAAGATTACGGATTTCGGGTAACCATGCATCCCGGACAGTACACCGTCCTCAACTCCATAAAGGAAGACGTGTACAGAAGATCCTTGGAAGATCTCAGATACCACACAGACTTTCTTGATTTTCTAGGTCTGGATAGAACCGCCAAGGTTAATATACATGTGGGAGGTGTGTATGGCGATAAGGAAAGGAGCAAGTTGAGATTTGAGAAAAGGTACAGAAAACTCCCCGAAAGTATAAAGAGAAGGTTGGTTATTGAAAACGACGATAAGAGTTATACTACAAAGGACTGTTTAGATATATCGAAAAGTACCGGCATCCCTGTTACCTTTGATAACCTACATCACAGTCTGAAAAACAACGGAGAATCTTTGACCGAGATAATGGAACTTATATCCAAAACATGGCGACCAGAGGATGGCCGTCCGATCGTCCATTATAGTTCCCAGGCCAAGGATGGAAATCCGGGTAGCCATGCAGAGACACTTGATTTGGAACATTTCAGGAACTTCATCAAGGACACGGTACAGTACAGTTTTGACCTCGTTCTCGAGATAAAGGACAAGGAGAAAAGTGCGGCCAAGGCAATCGAAGTAGCCAGAGAATATGTGGATTTGGACTGAATTAAGAAAGTTTTTTAATGGGCTTTCTAATAATTAACCTATGAAAGAAAGAATAGGTGAATTGGCGGGAAATATATACCACTTCTTGGAGAAAACAGAAGAAGCTACCATGAGCCAGATTACAAAAAATGTAAAGGGACCAAGATCAAAGTTAAATATGGCAGTAGGTTGGTTGGCAAGGGAGGATAAATTGGAGTTTTTTGATAAGGGAAGTGGGACCGGTATAAGATTGAAATAGGCATCTATCCAACGAATTTCCTGACCTCTGGGATGTTGTTTAGACTTTCTATTATACTCATGTAGTTTTCCTTTATCCTGTCTTTGAGTTCTTTTGATCTTCCCTCCTCTAAAAATCTTTCTGTAAGCTTGTGAATGGACTGCATGTTTTCAATACCTTTTTCTATCTCCCCGTTTTTGATCATTTCATCTGTCATCTCCATCAGGATGTATATTTTAAGTCCCCTTGCAACAGAACCCAGTCTTTCCTCCAGCTTTTTTTGTTCCATTTTGATTCCGTGTATATCTTGGTATACTTTGTCCAGTTTGTGGTAAACTTCGTATGCCTTGCTTAGACTGCCCTCTTTGAGCAGTTTCTCCACTCTTTTTAAGAGGTATTCGAGGTATATTTTTTTGGCTGTGATGTATATTTCAGTTCTCTTTATGACCACAAACGACATTAAAGTAAGTACTGATGTTAATAATCCTATTATATACAGAGTGTTCATCGGTTTTTGACCAACTCCTGTCACCGTGCTTACCTTGACTTGACGGAACACGTTAAAATCGATTTCTTCGTATCCTCCTGCTGTAACAAGGCAGTAAAACTCTATTTCATTTCTTCCTAGGTCAAGCCCGATGTTTTCTTCTATCCTTTTGGTGCCTTCTACCACATATGAACCCGAAGATCCCTCCACGAACCTACATTCTGTGTAGGTTGGGCTTTCGACTTCTAGAATTATGTCAATATTCTCGTTTTCTGTGACGGTGAAGTTTGGTTCCACGACGTCTATTTTTATCTCACTTACTTCCGGTGGTTTGCTTTCTGATAATAGTATGAATGGCTTTTTTATGTGGTCCAGTATATCTGAGTCAGAATCGATCGTATAGTTAACAGAGATTTTGCTGTCATTTTTCATATTTGCCTTCCTAAATACAAGATAGTTCGATGTTTTGTTCAATATTTCCGTACGTGGATCAGTCTCGATAAGATTATCCCCGGAGTCATGTGTTATGTTCCTTAGGTCATCTCCAAAAATTACATAGCCCGTTGGTTCTGCGCAACCGTATGTTACTTCAAGGGATAGCTTTCCATCTGAGGGTGTGTATCTTCTCTCGCCATGAAAACATCTAGCGTAGGAATATGTTCTTTGGACTGAAATTCCAAGTTCCCTTTTTGTTATCTCTTCCCAGAGCCATTTTCTTTCCATGAGACCTCCTATTATATCACTTTCAGTATATTCCCAGGTGTAGTTCTCTGTTTCAACCCTTTCTGTGGGTTCAGAGGGTCTACTTACGCCGTTTTCATCTCCGTTTGTTCCTTCCACGTATATTGTTGTTTGGTCTGTTGACTTCCAGTCATTCCTTGATTCTATGGCTACAGAGATATTCTTTTCCCCAGGGCTATCTGTGTTTATTATCCATGCCATGGTCTTTTTTTCTCCTGGCCCCAGTTTTTCGTACTCCTTGGTTTTGTTTTCCTGGGTTTCTAAGCCCTCGTCTGTTGATATTTCAGTGGATATATTGTATAATACCACATCTTCCATCTCGTTTTTGATTGTGGTATTCAGTTCAAAAGAGGAACCAACAGCAGGTTCATCTTCTGATATCTTTGTTTTGTGGGAAGCATTCAGTTCTATGGGTAAGGAACGTGAGGAAGTTAAGTACATCTTTGAAATCTTACTTTGATTGATTGGGCCTTTGCACTGGAACTCTTCGGTGTTTTCACATGCCCCATCTCCAGAACTAACCTTTTCTACTGTGTCGTTTAGGTAGGTTTCGTTGTTTGTTGATTTGTATGCTCTGAGTGATAGCATGGCGGAATCTGATAGCTCGGACGGAGTACATTTTTCATCTATACAGTATCCTAGCTTTTGGTCCGTTATTTCCTTTGCTCTTTGATTGAATCCATCATTTTCTGTGTACGAATAAGATTCCCAGAGTGATCTACCCAGGTTAGTGGTTCCTTCCATACCCAATGAACTTTCCGCGAGTTCCTCTGCTACCTCCATGAAGGTTCTGTTACCTGTAGCCCTGTAGGCATCCCAGTATCCTTCTATCATGAGAGCCTGTCCTTCTGGTTCATCACATTCAAAGGACTGTTCCCACACATCACAGTCCTCGGCACTCCCAAGAGTATAGTTCATTGCAATCTCACGCACCGTGGAGTTACCTGTGGCTTCATATGAGTTCCACATCGAACCTATCATGGATCCCTGTCTTATGGATCCAGCAACGGTTCTGTCACTGTATGGAGGATCCCTGCTTTTGCAATCGAAGGAGCCTCGGGTATGACAGCATGATGTTCTATAGTGTTCTGTTTTATCTATCCTTTCTGTCGAAAGAAACTCTATTTTATCCCTGTAAATCCCATCGCCTGTAGCCCTGTAGGCATCGACAAAACCCTGTATCATACTTGCCTGCCAGTCTTCGTATCCACACGAATAGCTGTCTTCCCATGGTTTGCAGTACTCCTGATCATGGAATTCAACTGGATCTGTTTCTATAAAGCTTCTGCCGATGCTTTCCAATGTTTCATTTTCATGGGACATTGATAACACAAAGGAACCATCTTCGGGAAACCTTCCATCTTTATGGTCAAAGTAAAATTTATAAGGACCCTGTGATGCAGTGGTCCATGCAGGAACGGTGGCTTCCTCTGTTTTCTTGGAAACACTGTATCTTTTCCAGCTGTTTTCGTTCACCCTGCCTATAAAAAAATCAACATCCTCGATGGTTCCACTTAGAGATACCAAAAAGCTGTTTGTCGTGGCTGGAAGAGGGTATATTATACGGGGTTTTGAAATATCCCTTTCATTCACAGGTATTGTTTTGTATGCCTTCCAGTAAGCTGAAATAAGTTTACCGAGAAGATCCGCACTGCAGTTAGTTGAACTCTTGTTACATACATCGTTTATATCGGCAAAGCCTGTTTCTATACTGTATCGGTAGTACCCATAATCACCCGTAGCCCTGTATGCCTCTAAGTTGTTTTTCAGAGTTCTGGAAAACTCTCCAGCCGAACATCCACCGTCCATACAGTAATCCAGTCCCGTGAACGTGAGGTTTTCTGCAGTTTCTCTTGTAGTTTCGTTTTCAGTGTAGCCGTATGACCTCCAGAGAGCAGATGTAATGTTGTAGCTTTCCTTGTTCGCCTGTGCCGCGAGTTCCTCTGCTACCTCCATGAAGGTTCTGTTACCTGTAGCCCTGTAGGCATCCCAGTATCCTTCTATCATGAGAGCCTGTCCCTCTGGTTCATCACATTCAAAGGACTGTTCCCAACGGTTTCCCCACACATCACAGTCCTCGGCACTCCCAAGGGTATAGTTCATTGCAATCTCACGCACCGTGGAGTTACCTGTGGCTTCATATGAGTTCCACATCGAACCTATCATCGATCCCTGGAGTATTGAAGGCGTGATGTTCTTGGTTTCGTAGGGAGGATCTCCGAAGTATCTGCAGTCGAACTCCTCCTCTGTGTGATCACATCTGGTTTGAAGTCTAACTGTATCTATTTTACTCAAGGATAGATCCAGTATTTTATTCCTATAAGTCTCGTTGCCCGTAACCCTGTAGGCATCTACAAAGCCCTGGATCATACTTCCCTGCCAGCTTTCGTATTTGCATGAATATTCTCCGTTCCACGGATCGCAGCCTTTCGGACTTTCCGGCGTTGACTGTATCAGTTCCTTCGCGATGTCGTAAAGATCTGATTTTCCTTCCGAAAGGAAAAGCTTGAAATAACCTTCGTGTGGTAGCCTCTCACCTTCCGTTTCGAAATAGTATCTGTAGTTTCCTTGGTCCAGGGACAGTTCACAGTACATCTTTTCATCGTCGATTTCCATAGTACAGTTTCTCCAGCCTGTCTTTCCGGGGTGTATGTATTTTAACTCCACGTCATCCACTTCTGTTTCGTTTGAAATGGTGAAGTTTATACTCTCGCCTGGTTTTAGCCTGCCTTCTGAACCTGTTGGGACTAGACCGGATGCATGTACTACATCCAACATAAGAATGGAAACCACAAGCGTAGATAAAACTACAATAGCCACCAAAAATCTACTGGACATGTTTATTATTATATCATTCGTTTTAATTAATTGTTCCTCGTTCGTTAGGTTATTGGAGAACGTCATGAAGCTTTTTAACCTGTAAATCCAAGAGTAAAACGTTGATATAAGGTGCAAAGGTTGTGGAAAATTTTATTGTTTGAATTTTCGGTGATGTGACTATTACAGAGAGTTATCTGCTTAATGATAGAAATGCACATATAAGTCCCACGGCTATAGTTTTTTCTTTCATAATTTTATCAACTCTTGTTGTGGCTACAGGAGTCCTTGCTGAAGGGTATGTTGAAGGTAGTTACATCTTCCTCGAGACGGATAGGGAAGTATACAGTATAAACGATACTGTGGATCTTTCCGGTGAGGCAGTAGTCAACGGAACCGGTGTCAATGATACGCTGGGACTTAATGTGACAACTGATGGGGCTGAAATATACACCAGTTCTGTAGATACCCACAGAGGTCTTTTTTCTTATGAAATAGAAAATGGATTCGTTGATGATGTTACATACAGGGCAAAGGTAGCTGGCCACGGTCTTCATAACTACACAGAGTTTGAATTTGTCAAAGATACAGATGATGATAAGACTCCACCGAGTGTTATATCAAAGGAAGTAACCGGTTTAGAAAAGGACAGTGCTACTTTGCACGGTAGTTTGAACTGTACCGGACACTATGATGAACTCCAGGCGTTTTTTAAATACAAGGAGTCTTCCGGTAACTGGACTCACACTGATTTTCTGTTGGTTGAAAGACCTCGTTCATTTAACCACAGTCTGGATGAACTTGAGCCAGGTTCTGATTATGTTTTCAAAGCCTGTGTGGAGGAACCGAGAATCTGTGGTGATGAACTAAATTTCACAACAAGGACATCTTATAGTTATTTTTTTGAGATAGAAGACGTTGATTGGGATAAAGAGGTGGAGCCAGGTGATAATCTTACCGTTAGCTATAGCATAAGGAACACCGGTAGTGAGAACCAGAGCCAGAATATAAGTATGTCCTACGGTTCGGCTGAAAATACAGTTAGAGTGCACGAAAGTTCAGAACTTGGACCAAATGGTACATATTTCAATACATTCAGTTACGAAATACCCGGTGATGAAGAGCCAGGTGAACAGTCGTTTTGGATAAACACAGATAACGATAGCATGAAGGTCTCCGTGGATATCCATGATTCTGAATCCACTGAAGAAGAAAAGGAAGACGAAGAAAAGGAAGATCGTGTTGATGTATTGGATTACCCCGAGGCCATGGGCTATGAAAAGTGTGAAAATCCAACTGTGGATGTATCGGAGATTGTTCCTGAGGATGCCTTTGATATAAGGTATATGGAACCCCAAAAAGATGACTTCGTAGACATTACAATGGAGGAAAGCATACCCCTGGTTGATATATGCAGGTCTGAGATGGTTTTACACGGGATGGAGCCAGATGCCAGCAGAAGTCATAAGAAGGCATCTGTGGGCGAAGACGTTGAGTGGGTTCTTGAGAAGGGTGGTACAGAGGTCATATATGAAACTCCTGCTCCGTACAAAAACGAGGAACCTGTTTCCGGAGGAAAAAGAGTTACCGTCAACTCTGATTTTACAGGACACTACGAAGAAGTTGAGGTATGTACCGAGGTTGAATCCATGGGATCACCTTCTCTATACAGGGTTTATAGTGATGATGAAAGGATTGACGTAACCGATGATCCCGGTTACAGCTTTGAATACGAGGAGGCTTCCGGGCATAGTTCGAGTAAAGCCTGTTGGGTTGTTCCTGTTCTCTCCGAGAGGGTTTTTGAAATTATAACACAGGAAATAAGTTTCGAGGTAGGGAAAACAGAGATGGGGGATGAATGGAAAATATACTTTGGCACAGAGGGAAGCGGTATCCTAACGGTGACAGAACTTCTTGGTTCAGATAAGATAAGCTTTGATAGTATCGAGAGTTATGAAGACGGTTCATGGCAAACGGTCCATCCAGACAGCACAGATCCACTGGAGGTAGAATGGGACGGGGATGATATGGAAATAGGACGCTTGGTATACCTGGTTGATGAGGTCGGCAGGTACAAGCTTGAATTTGATTTTTCAGACGAAAAAGTAAATATAACCAACTATCCGGGTCTTGAGCAGGTAGATCATACTCTTGATCTAGATGATCCTTCCTTTTCATACCGTCTCTGTAGATTCAATGAAACCATCTGGGACTGTGATCCTGAAATTTCGAACGGTGTCTGGGATCCTGGGTACTTTGGCAATGAGTATTTTTTTGAAACAGTTGATGATGAGTTTGTTGAATATATTGGACTTCCGGGGACTGTTGAAGTGGATGGCTTTGGGTTGCAGCTGGATGATATGTCCGGTAGTCCCTTGGTGGATTCTTCCTATTCAACTGCCGTTTCGACCGGGCAGCTAATACCAGATGGGATACCAGAACTGATATTTGCCTCAGAAAATGAAGTAGTTGTAAAAAACTCAACGGATGTGATATGGACTTACGGTACGGGATCTTACATCACAGATGTCGGAGTTGTTAATCTGACCGATGACTCAGAAGCAAAGGAACTGGCTATATCCACAGAAGACGGTTTGTTATTTCTTGATAAACACGGTGAGAAGATAGATGAGTTTATAGGAACAGGATACAACAGTCTGTTGGTCGATAGTGTTTTTTCGTTCGATGAAAAATATATGGATGGTGATGGTGAACCTGATGGTGCTGTCGGAATAAATGAAAATAGGCTGAAATACGAGGTACCATATGAGATAGATCACTCCGGAAGGACAGTTCATGTTGCTGCATTTTTCAACTATTTGGAGGAAAGGGATGGCAACCTTACGCTCTCGATTGGGGATAGTCTCTACGATCTAAACGAGGATTCTATCGACAAGGACAGTCTTCTTGAATACTCTATAAACGATGGCTTAGCTGATGCTTCGGACTGTATAGGTTGCAGTGATGGAGATACACAGCCTGCCTTCCAGAACTTTAGGAGTGGGCTTGGTATCCCCGATGATATTCTTGCAGAAAGGGTTTTTGTGAAGTCCGCACTTTGTTACGAGGGGGATCCTCCCGGCGATCTTGAGATAAGAGGTGATGGACTGGGAGAAATATATTCTATAGACGGGGATTCCGTTACCTCTGAATGTTCTGAAGACAATAGCAGCTGGGACTGGGTTTATGTAGAGGTCGATGGAGATGAGATAGACGATGATTGGGTCTACTGGAACTGTGAGGACTGTGATGATCAAAACAACTACAGGATAATGGGTGATGAATCGACAGATGGAAGCTATTCACATATGTTTCCGGGTCCTGTAGATGTAGACTACGACTATATGGTAGAGGTTTGGAGTAACCAGTCCTTGGACGGAAACTGGGTATCCAAGAGGATTGATGCGGATGATATAGAAAAAGGCTCCGAACTCGTGTTCGAATGTGAGGGATGTGATACAGGCTATAATCTAATGACTGATGGGACTGTATCAGGAAACTCCTACACAGAGGACGGCGAAGACTGGATTGTACTTGACGATGATCTGATGGTTGGTATCGAGTTCTATTCCGAAAAAGCAGGAGAAGAAGTAATCCTTACATCCGGTAAAAATGTATCCGTCTATGGAATGGAAGGTGAACTTTGGTCATACAGATCTTCCTATGGGATAAATGATGTTGTTTCTGGGAACATATCCGGAACTACCCAGAGGGAGATATACATTGCAACGGAGGGTGGTCTAGAGGTTTTAGAGGCTCCTGGTGTCCTGGTGGAAGAGGCCTCCGATGTTTACAACTCACTTGCTGTTCTTGAGGAGGAAGGTCTTCTCTACGGAGGCTCAGGTGAAAGTATAACTGTTATGGATGGAGATCTTAACTTGGAAGACTGGGACTACAGTACAAACTCAGAGGTTCTAACGCTCGAGGTAGGTGACATAACAAAGGAAAGTAACAATCAACTTATGGCGGGTCTCGAGAACGGAGAGATATTAATACGTGAGGCAACAGACGATGGTTCGATCTATTCATATGACAAGGAAATACCAGTTGTTTATAGTGAGTTCCATGATGACAGCTCTCTGGTTGGTGTAGTACTTGGTGATCATGGTTCCGAGGTTTTGAATCTAAAAAGTACACCGGTTGATCTTGCTCTGGATGTTGGTGCTGATGGATATGAGGAATGGAGCCACCCCGGAATCCTTCGTGGTGAGGAAACAATAGATGAGGGTGATGAGGGTGATATAGTCCAGGCAGTTAATCATTACCTAGATGAAAAATGCGGAGATGATGTATGTCAGGTTCCCATTGCTTTCCGTTCCGATCCAATAAGCAGGGTAAGAGTCAGGTTCCCTGAGATATACTATACATTTACCATGGACTACGTTGAAAGTCCGGATGTGGATGTTTGGGCTGATCCGCATGGTTTAGTTGCAAACGAGCCTATGATCTACTCTGCTCTGAACATAAGCTATTCCGAGATACCCGAGGATCTGTTTGTCAATGTGAGGGATATAACAAGTACCGATATACAGAACTATCTGGATAAACAGACAGAAATCTTTTCCGTGTATTTCAACGAGTACATGTTGGAGCAATATCCAGATGAATCCACTATAGATCTAAACTACATAGACGATAGCGGTGAACCTACAGGTGAACCGGTAGGTGAATTTTGGCTGAGTAACGCAGTAACAAGAGCAGATGATCTCTTATGGTACAACCACACGAGGTCTGAACCACCGGTCAGAACAAACATCACAGACTACTACAGTCCAAGAGGTGGTTTTACTGCAGTTAACGTAACAGTATACAGGTCCACTGACAGGGATCCAGTTGTATTTGAAAATGTGTCAGTTAATGCATCTATAGACAGCGAAAGAATATACGGTAATTCAACACTCCTTGTAAACTGGCAAGGAGATGAGTACCATGAGATCACACCGGATGAGATTTCTCCAGACTGTGGAGAGGAGGATTACCAGGACTTTGTTGTGGGTGACGATGTTTTCAGTGTATGTATGATGGACACAGAGGAAGATGGGAGGGCTGACTTTTTTGACTGGGTTCAACCCGAGGTGGGCCCGAAGGGAGATATACACTCAGAGACCAACTATATAATGGAAGCCCAGCGACCCGAAAATCTTACAGCAGACATTCTTTACTGGAACGATACAGTGTACAGAAGTGCAGATGGTTTGGCGGAGTACAACGAAGAGGCTGTTTTTGGGGTTAATGTTACAGATGAAGAAGAAGAGCCCTTTGAGAATGCAGAAACGGTTGATCTTAATATAGATGACTATGATGAAACCCATGACTGTAAAGAAATAGGATACGGGGTATACGAATGCCAATATGAACCTCTTTCTATAACAGACGTTGGTAACTACAGCTGGAGTATAACGGTCGACGAAGAAGGTTATATACCTGCCACCACGGAGACAAACAATTTGAGCGTCATTGAAATAGTCAGACCTGTTATAAAGGATGACCACAAGGATTTCTGGAGGACGGATGAGGTGAATATTTCCGCCGGCCTGGAAACACCACAGTACAGTCAAGTGGAGGAGCCAGGCTTTGACCTGGTTTTTTATGTTGAGGGTAAAAAAGAAGACTCTAATACAACCGATTCCAGTGGACTTACGACTTTTTCCTGGGACACGACATGTTATCATAGAATAGGAGACTATGAGATTGAGGTCGGTGTCAACGAAACACCCGAATTTTATTCGGTATACGAGACCAACAGAACCGGATGGCTCCATGCCTACGATAATCTGACTCTTTCAATTATAAGTCCCCCAGACTCCAGTGATCCCGAGTCAATAACCTACGATCAAGGTGATGTAGTCGAACTTTCTGCTTCATGGAACGACACATGCCACGAAGGCCCGGACGACATAGATCTTCAGTGGAAATATACGGATGCAGATTCGGAGGACATGAGTATAGGAACAGGCAACGATACTACCTGGACGGTCGCTAACTGGGCTTATGGAGAGGCAAATATAACTGCATACAGCAATAATCCATTTTACCATGACGGTGAGGACACCCATGAAATTCTAATAAAGGACGTTGTAAACGTTAACTTTACGGACGATGGAAGTAGTTTAACCAGGGAGGAAGGTGGGGATTATGAGATCGATCTCGGCGCCCAGCTTGTAACAGGGAACTGGATAAATATAACCGATTCGGACCTTGCAGAGGAGGAGCAGTGGGATGAGTTTGATATAACCTTTTACATCGATGGCGAGAAACACGACAAGGTTTCGGCCGATGAAGTTGGGTATGCCGAAACGACCTGGGAGGTGGACTGTTCCCATCCACCTGGATCCTATGATATCGATGTATGGATGGAAAATACTACTCCAGTGGAAATAGATATGCACCAACAGTGGTACAATGGGAGCGTTGGTGTCGTTGATTACGCGGAAGTTGAGATATTAAAGCCCGACCAAAGGGAGGCCTTTTATGGGGAGGAAATGGAGCTTTCTTCGAATGTTTCTGATGTGTGCGGTTTTTCCGACGAGGTACCATATGGAATATTATGGAGGTACATCGACGAAGGAATGGATGAACCTAAAACTATAAGTGATAGCAGAGAGGATACATGGTTTCCTACTACAAGTGACTATGGTGAAGCGAACCTAACGGCTAACCTTGTTTACGAATACTATCTACAAACTGATTTCAGAAAGGAGCTTTTGATTAAGAGAGAGGCATTCCTAGAGGATCATGATATACCCAAGTTCATGGCACCTGACTCTGTCAATGAAATTGGTGTAAATGTCTCCATACCTGGCCTTGTGGATAAGTCTGGGTACTCCGTCTATTTCTGGTTAGGCGATCCCGGTAACATAATAGATAGCGGGGAAACAGACGAAGATGGAGGTGTAGTCCTTGAATGGGACACGACTGGATACGACCAGGGTGCATACGATTCTGGTATCTTTATACAGGACGATGCCGACATGTACATCAATACAACAGAACCTTCCAGTTACAGTGAAACCGTTATAATTCCCGATATATTAAATATTTCTGCTGTTTTTAACGACAATCTAGAGGCTATTCCTGGTACCCAGGATTCTGAAGATCCAACCGGGCAGAAGTTCAGTAACCTACCCGGACATGTTGTCTACCGCAATCCTGGTCCATGGAAAAACCCCAGTGTAATGCATCTGACTGCAAATGTTACAACTCCCTTTGCAGACGAAGACGACGAGTTCAGCGTACATAACTCAACAGTTGATTTTTGGGTCAATGGCACGGGTGCAGATGGCACTGAAGTAAATAGACACATGGGTAGTTGTACTATAAATGAGAGTCTGGACAGAGAGGTGAGATCCTGGGATGAGTACTACCATGCCTACATGTGTGAGGATCCACTTGAGTGGACACCGGACCCCGACTTCCCCCTCGGTGAGTACAATGTAACTGTAAACGCAACACATCCGGTCGAGGGTTGGGAGAGTACAAGCGTAATCCTTCCCATCGAAGTCAGGGGAGTTTTCAACGTTACAGTTGTTGAGCCTGACAGGGAGGAGCCATTCTTCCACAACGAAAACATTACACTGAAGGCACACGTCGAAGACTATTCTGGCAACGTATATACCGATGAGGATCTGGACAGCATTGAATGGGGAATATCCTACAACCGTTGTCCAAGGATAGGACAGATAGAGGGAAGCTCAGCGAGGCTTTACTGGGATAACCGTGAAAGTGGAAGCCGCCATAAACTTGAAACATGGATAGTTCCTGATGATCCACACACAAACAAGATTCGCGGGTGGCAGTCGGCTGCTATCGAGGTTGAAAAAGAATATTTCGACGTTACAAGGAACGAATGGAGAAGAGGGTTCCGTGACTGTAATGGTATATTCCGACAGTGGGATCGTGAAAAGGGAGAGGTTACGGATGAGGACTATATAGGAGAAAGGGACGATGCCTCTGCAGAGTACTTTGATATAAGAGCAAAAGTCGATGCCACGTGGAACTATCCCTCCGAGGACTCAACAGAGACGGACGACAACCACACTCTTAATATAAGTGCCCTTTTTTACAGGGAGGGTACCGATAGACTTCTTTCTGATAGCTACGATGGAACTTATTTTGCAAAATGCCTTGACTGTGGATCTGATGTAAACCAGGAACTAAAGGAACAGCATTCCTCCGACGTAGGTTCAAGAAGTGAAGCAAGATTCAATTTTAACTTTACAGAAGAGGACTACATGGAGAACTATACCTTTGTGGTATGGTCTGAGTCCAATGACCGTTGGAAGGTCGACGAATATCCTATTAATACTACAAGTAAAACTTTAACCGTCTATGCCGACCTTGGTGGTGGTTTCGGTGACTGTACCATGGACGGAAACTGTTACCCAGAGTTCGGAGAAAATGTACTTGTGTGTCCTGTGGACTGTGGTTACGAAAACCTTCCCAGAGAGTTCTGGTTAAACGAGACGGATCCCGATGTCGTCAAGGAGGAGAACCTTACACAGTACAACCAGTTCCACAATGAATCCCATGAGGACTATGTCGAGGGTGTTAGGTGGTACGGAGAGCATCCTGATTACCCAGATAGTGCTGCAGGTGGGTGTGATTTCAACTCTATACTCAACGACACATATGAGGAGCCCAAATACTGTACAGACCAGGAAATAGATAGATGCCCCGAACCATGTGATCCTAATACTGAGTCAGTGCAAACCTGTCCGATTGTATGTGGTATGGACAATCTCCCCAGAGAGTTCTGGTTAAACGAGACGGATCCGGACGTGGTTAGGAGCGTCAATAAGACCCAGTACAATCGTTTCCACAACGAAAGCCATGAGGAATATGAGGAAGGCATAAGGTACTACGGTGAACATGGTGAATATGATAATCTGGTTGCAGGTGGATGTAACTATGACTTCCAAGAAAACTATACCTTCGAGGAACCGGACTACTGTCCTGACTTCTTTGCAGTAACCGAGCCGGATGTATTCGATGAAAAGATAGATCCTGGTTATTTCAAAGGTCCGGGTGAAGGACCAGAACAGGAGATAGAGGTCATGGTAACAGATGACAGTTCATCTATAGATACAGTAAAGCTCTATGATGATGAAGGAAATGAAAAGGCAACGTTTGCCCACGATGGAGGAGGTCTTTACACAACCGGCCATACACCCGTTGTAAGTAGGGATGTAAACTATACTATAAATGCTACAAACGAGGAGGGATTCTACAACGATTCTGTTTACGTTACAGCATACCAAGATGAAGAGGAGACTCTGATACAGTCCTACCAACTACATGAAGAGGAACCCTATCTACCTGGTGATGGTGTAAATATAGAAGTCGAGCTTGTGGGAGTTCATCCAAACCACCCTGATGATATAGATAAACTGTTGTTGGAGTCCGGGGATGAGTACCAACTGGATTATTCATACGATCAGAACTGGACGGCAACCTTCCAGGCAAAGGATACGGGGGTTCCAGAGGAAAATCCTGTGGCTTTTGTTAATCTTTCCGCTAAGGCAGGTTGGGAAGATTCTGTATCGTTTGAATACAACGTTGACCTTGTTCCCCCTGAAATAAATGAAACAGTTTTTCCAGGTATTGTTTCTGAAGAAGATACTGCTTATTTTTCTGCAAATGTTTCAGACCCCGACGGTAACCTGGATACCGTTTGGGTTGAATCAGATGAGCGGGATGAAAGAATATGTCTCTTTGGGGAGCTCGAAGAGGAAGGAACACAGGAGGTAAGTTGTGAATACGAAGTTCCAACCGATGTTTATGAGTCGGGTTATCATGATTATACCTTCTATGCAAACGATACAGCAGAAAGAAGTACAGATGAGACAGTTACCCTGGAGATAGATGTAAATCCGCCTACTATAGAAGGAACGGATGTAAACAACAGCGTAGTTCAGACTGGAACACCTGTCAGTGTTAGTGCAAATATAGAGGATCCCGAGGACAATCTGTATGGAACACGTGTAATGGACAACGATACAGAAGAAGTGGTCTGTGACAATGAGACCTTTGTGGACCAGGGTGAGGATGGCACGTTCTCCTGTGATATCATCATAGAGGAATCTCTTGTTATGCGTATAGAGGCGTGGGATATTGTTGAAAACTGGAACTATGATTTTGTGAACGTCACAGTCGATGACGAGCCCCCATCGGTCGATATAGTTGACCCCGAAGATGGAGATCTCTTAAACGAAGAGTATGAGTTTGTGGTAGATATCGAGGACGAGCATCTCGATGAAGATAAAGTTTACCTCGAGCTGGGTAGTGAATCAGAGTACAATTACACACTTGACTATTCCGATGGTCAGGCAACCGTCGAGGTCGATACAAGGGATTATGAAGACGGAGAGATAGATGTAACTGCGTATGCCGAGGACGAAGCCGGTAATCTTGGTAGTGATAACATTGTTGTAGAGATAGACAACACTCCCCCCGAAATAGTATTTATCGATCCGGATGAAGATGGAACCACAATAACAGGCATCCATAACTTCAAGGTTCAGATAAACGATACAGAAGGAAACGATGATCCTGATACCTATTCTTACGAGTTCGATGGTCTGTGGGATCAGGAGGAGTCAGAAAGCGGTGATTTGCAGGATACAGGAGACGACAAAGTCTTTGAGACAGGTGATTTCGATACGGAGGACCTTGGAGAAGGTAACTATAGTTTCATTGTAACTGCCGAGGACGAAGCAGGTAACGAAAAAACAGAGATCCTTGTTGTCAATATAGATAACGAACCTCCTGAGATAGATATTTCACAACCAGAGGAGGGTAGCTACGTGGGTGGTGATGTAACCGTCAGGGCATATATAGAAGATCTTGCGGGTAACGAGGACCCAGATACGCATGAGTGTAGGTTGGGTAATGAAGATTGGAAACCAATGGAGCATGAAAGTGGTACACAGTACGAATGTGTTATAACAACCACAGGGGACTGCACACACGATATTTCAGTGAGGGCCGAGGATACGGAGGGTCATGATAATGAGGTCTCTGTTGAGGTAGAGCTTGATAACACAGACCCGGAGATATCCGATGTTACCCTGGATGATGGAGAGGAGGTTATAGTTCAGTCCGGTCATGATATTTCAGTTGTAGTTGAAGCAACCGACAACAAAGGAGTTTATCAGGTTACTGCTGCTGGTGAGGAGGACACTGTTCTCCATGAGGAAGAAGGCACGTGGGAAGGTAACATAGAGGCAGAACACATCGGTGAAGACAGCTACGATGACAGCGTGATAGTAAGTGTGACAGCGATGGATATGGCAGGAAACACAGATCAGGATACAAGTGAGAGTTATATAGTAGATAACAAACCACCTTCCTTCAGCAACCTCGAGTTGGAATACGACTACATGAAGTCCGGCGACGAACAGACCTTTACAGTGGACATAGAGGAACACCACATCGTGGAGGACAGTGT
>Ga0207421_10000518_pt1 | contig 49550 bp, 49 predicted proteins | sample SodLakKL_010_SED_4_FD_187542 | JGI IMG/M metagenome (GOLD analysis project Ga0207421, IMG submission 187542) | Alkaline sediment microbial communities from Lake Tanatar, Kulunda Steppe, Russia - 8KL_010_SED (SPAdes) (version 2) | ecosystem: Environmental > Aquatic > Non-marine Saline and...
CAGGCTGTTGGCGCGCTGGATCGCCGCACCCACCCCGGCGTCCCGGCACGCCTGCGCGAGCCCCTCGACCAGGCGGTCGGCCAGCGCGTCGAGCTCGGCATAGGCCTCGCTGTCCAGCGCGGCCAGCTGGGCCGCGCCGGCGGCCACCGCCACGGGGTTCCCGCTCAGGGTGCCGGACTGGTAGACGGGCCCCTCGGGCGCCAGCAGGCTCATGATGTCGCGACGGCCACCGAACGCCGCTAGCGGGAACCCGCCGCCCAGCACCTTGGCGAACGCCCACAGGTCGGGGGTGACGCCGGCGACCTCGGTCATGCCGCCGCGGGCCACGCGGAAGCCGGTCATCACCTCGTCGAACAGCAGCAGCGACCCGTGACGCGCGGTGAGGTCGCGCAGCAGCTCGAGGAACCCGGCCACCGGGGGCACCACCCCCATGTTGGCCGCGACCGGCTCGCAGGCGACCACCGCGATCTCGTGGCCGCGCTCGGCGAACACCCGCTCGAGCGCCTCGCGGTCGTTCCACGGCAGCACCACCGTGTCGCGTGCCGCGCCCTCGGTGACCCCGGGCGAGTCGGGCAGGCCGAAGGTGGCCACGCCCGAGCCGGCGCTGGCCAGCAGCGCGTCGCTGTGGCCGTGGTAGTGCCCGGCGAACTTGACGACCACGTCGCGCTCGGTGAACGCGCGGGCGGCGCGGATGGCGCTCATGCCCGCCTCGGTGCCCGAGTTGACCAGCCGCACCTGCTCGATGCCGGGCACCCGGTCGACGACCTCCTCGCACAGCGCCACCTCGGCCTCGGTCGGCGCGCCGTAGGACGAGCCGCGCGCGAGGGCGCCCTGGGCGGCCGCGACGACCTCGGGGTGAGCGTGCCCGAGGATGAGCGGCCCCCACGAGCAGACGTAGTCGAGCACCTCCTCGCCCTCGGCGGTGGTCATCCGGGCGCCGGACCCGGCGGTGATGAACCGTGGGGTCCCGCCGACCGAGCGGAACGCGCGCACCGGCGAGCTGACCCCGCCGGGGATCACGCGGCGGGCGCGCTCGTACAGCGCGGCGCTGGCTGCGGCGTCGGTGTGGTCGCTCATGGGCGGGTCGGCTCCTGCGCCTGGGCGTCGGCGATCTTGGTCTGCTGGTCGGCCAACGGCGTCACGTCGAAGTTGCGGGCGTAGAGGTCCGCGATCGCGTCGAGCTCCTCCTGCGTCAGCGCCGGGCGCTCGGGGGCGGCCGCGAACTCCTCGAGCTGCTCGCGCCCGTAGATGTTGGGCAGCGTGGTCGCCACGGCGTCATCGGCCAGCAGCCACAGCAGCGCCGCCTGCCCCAGCGTGCGCCGCTCGGTGAGGAAGCCCAGCCGCCGAACCTTGGCCACGCCCTCGATCAGCCAGCTGCGGGGACGGTGGCGGCGATGGTCGCCGGCGGGGAACACGGTGTCCTCGGTCAGGTTGCCCTCGAGCATCCCCGAGGAGTGGGGCACGCGGACGATGCCCTTGGTGCCCGTCTCCTTCGCGCCGGCGAGCAGCTCGCGGCCAGGGTCCTGCTCCAGCAGGTTGTGGATCAGCTGCACCGCGTCGAGGTCGCGGGTGCGCATCCCGTGCAGGCCCTCGTCGCGCCAGCCGATCTTGGGGCCCAGCGCGATGCCGACCGCACGGATGTCGCCCGCCTGGCGCCGCTGCTCGAGGAGCTCCCACAGCGCGTCGTCGTCGAGGTGGCCAAAGCGCGGGTTGTGCAGCTGGTACAGATCGATGTGGTCGGTGCCCAGGCGCCGCAGCGACGCCTCGAGGTCGGCGCGGACGCTGTCGAGATCGGTCTTGTGGGGGCGCTCCTGATGGCCGCGGCGCCCCTCGGTGGCCTCGAGGTCGTAGCCGAACTTGGTGGCGATGACCACCTCGTCGCGCACTCCGGCCAGCGCCTGCCCGAGCACCTCCTCGGCGTAGCCCTCGGCGTAGGCGTTGGAGGTGTCGAAGAAGGTGATGCCGGCGTCGTAGGCGGCCCGGTGCAGGTCGATCGCCTCCTGCCGCGTGTAGTCACCCCACCAGCCGGTCGTCACCGTCCAGTTGCCGAAGCCGACCTCGCTGACGTGCAGACCAGGAGCCAGCTCGCTATAGCGCACGGTGGTGAGCCTCCACAGCATCCGGGGACGGGCCTCGCTGACCCTGGCGGTCTCGCGGGCCCCGGGCACCACCGATGCTAGTGCTCGCGCGGCATCCGGGGGCGCCTCAGCCGAGGGTGCGGGCGACCTCCCGTGCGCTGTAGGTGAGCACGAGGTCGGCGCCGGCGCGTCGCAGCGACAGCAGCGACTCCGCGATCACCGCCTCGGCGTCCAGCCAGCCGCGCTCGGCGGCGGCGTGGAGCATGGCGTGCTCGCCGGAGACCTGGTAGGCGGCCACCGGCATCCCGGTGGCCTGCTTGACCCGGTGCAGCACGTCGAGGTAGGGCAGCCCGGGCTTGACCAGCAGCACGTCGGCGCCCTCGGCCACGTCCCGGTGTGCCTCCCGCAGGCCCTCGTCGCCGTTGCGCGGGTCCAGCTGGTAGCCGGCGCGGTCGCCGAAGGCGGGCGCGCTCTCGGCCGCGTCGCGGAACGGGCCGTAGAACGCGCTGGCGAACTTGGTGCAGTAGCTCATGATCGCAACGCGCTCGGCGTGCCCGGCCTCGTCGAGCGCCGAGCGGATCGCGCCGACCATCCCGTCCATCATCCCCGAGGGGGCGACCAGGTCCGCGCCGGCCTCGGCCTGGGCCACCGCCGCCCGGGCGTAGCACGCGTTGGCGGCGTCGTTGTCGACGCTGCCGTCGGCGCGCAGCGGTCCGCAGTGGCCGTGATCGGTGTACTCGTCGACGCAGGTGTCGGCGATCAGCACCAGGTCGTCGCCGTGATCGTCGCGCAGGTCGCGCAGGGCGCGCTGCACGATGCCCTCGGGGTTCCACGCCTCGCTGCCCTGGGCGTCCTTGCGGGCGGGGATGCCGAACAGGATGACGCTGCGCACCCCCTCGGCACGGGCGGCGGCGACCTCCTCGCGCACGCTGGCGGGGGTGTGCTGCCACACGCCCGGCATCGAGGCGACCGGCTCTGGTTCCTCCAGCCCCTCCTTGACGAACAGCGGCAGGATCAGCTGGTCGGGGTGCAGGCGCGTCTCGGCGGCGACCTCGCGCAGTGCGGGCGTGCGCCGCAGCCGTCGCGGGCGGGCGATGGGGAAGGGTGGGTGCTCCATGCCTGGCAGCCTAGGACCCAACCGCCCCGGCGGGCGGCGCTGGCCGTGCCGCGCCGCTGATGCGCTACCGTGACCGGCTGCGGTGCGCGGCGCGCCGCCGCGGGCACGAAGGAGCTCCCATGGACCTCGACGTCAACGGCATCGACTGGAGCAGCCCCATCGGCATCGCGCTGATCGTGATCGGCGCGTTCCTGGCGCTGCGGGTCGCGCGGGTGGTGCTCAAGCTCGTGATGGTCGCCGTGGTGGTCGTGGGCCTGGTGGTGTGGCTGGGCCTCTGACGGCCGACACGCGACGAGCCCGGCGCGCAGCCGGGCTCGTGGCGCGCAGCCGGGGCGATGCCCCGGCGGGCTGAGTGCTAGAGGTCGTCGTCCTCGTCGTCCTCGTCGAGGTCCTCCTCGACCTCCTCGTCCTCGAGGTCCTCGTCCATGTCCTCGTCCATGTCCTCCTCGACGCCGTCGTCGAGGTCCTCCTCGAGGTCCTCCTCGACGTCGGCGGGCTCCTCGCACGCAACGGCGGCGAGCGCGAGCAGGGCAGCGAGGGCGCTTGCGGTGATCAGGCGGCGCATGGTGCTTCTCCTTCGTCGGTTGCAGCGGGTGGCGCCAGGGCGGGGGACGGCGCCTCCGTGCACTCCCAGTTGTGCCTGCCCGCCGGCCGCGGTGAACCCGTCCGGTGGGGCGACGGCGCGACCAACCCGACACCCCCCACCTGTCCGGTGGTCCGATCGCGATAGAAGGCGCGACGGGGAAGGTGGACCGTCGGACAGCCACGCCGGGCTGTGGGGACGTTGGCGGCGTGAGCACCCTCCGGCGCGTCAGCGTCCGGCGCGTCAGTGTCCGGCGGCCACCCGCACGGCCTCCACGAGCCCATCGAGGTCGTGGGGGTCGGCCTCGGCATCGACCCGCAGGCCCAGCTCACGGCACGTCTGCGCGGTGACCGGGCCGATCGCGGCGATCCGCACCTGCGGCGGCGGGGGCCCACCGAGCAGGCTGACGAGGTTGCGCACCGTCGAGGACGAGGCCAGGGCGATCACGTCGATCGTGCCCTGCGCCAGCCGGTCGGCGGCCTCGGCAGGCAGGGCCTCGGCGGGCACGGTCCGGTAGGCCTCGACCTCCTCGACGCTCCAGCCGGCCTCGGCCAGCACCTCCGACAGCACGGGGCTGGCGAGGTCGGCGCGGGGCAGCAGGGCGCGTGCGGGCGGGCCGCTGGCCACGAGCTCCTCGGCGAGCCCGCGGGTGGTGAAGCGCTCGGGCACGAGGTCGGCGCGCAGCCCGTGGCGTGCCAGCGCCTCGGCGGTGCCCGAGCCGACCGCGGCCAGGCGCGTCGCAGCCAGCCAGCGCGCATCGCCGCCCGCGTCGTGCACCGCACCCAGCAGCGCGTCGACGCCGTTGACGCTGGTCAGGGCCACCCAGTCGGCTGCGCCGTCGCGCAGGCGCACGGCGGTCTCGCGCAGCCGCTCGGGCTCGCGGGTGGGCGCCAGGGCGATGGTGGGGGCCTCCACCGGCTCGGCTCCAAGGAAGCGCAGCCGCTCGGAGAGCTCGGAGGCCTGCTGGCGGGTGCGCGGGACCAGCACCGACGTGCCGTGCAGCGGGCGGGTGTCGAACCAGGCGAGCTCGCCGCGCAGGTCGGCGACCTCGCCGACCACGATGATGGCTGGCGCGCCGAAGCCACGCGCCTCGACCTGGTCGGCGACGGTGTCCAGGGTGGCGGCCAGGACCTCCTGGGCCGGGGTGGTGCCCCAGCGCACCAACGACACCGGGGTGTGCGGGTCGCGCCCGCCCTCCTGCAGCGCGTCGGCGATCCCGCGCAGGCGGCCCACCCCCATGTAGACCAGCAGCGTCCCGGGGAAGCGGGCCAGCGCGTGCCAGTCGACCTGGGCATCGGGCTTGGTGGGGTCCTCGTGGCCGGTGACCACCGCGAACCCGGCGGCGGTGCCGCGGTGGGTGGCGGGGATGCCGGCGTAGGCCGGCGCGGCGACCCCCGAGGTGATGCCGGGGGTGACCTCGAAGGGGATGCCGGCGCTGCAGCACGCCTGCCCCTCCTCGCTGCCGCGTGCCAGCACGAACGGGTCGCCGCCCTTCCAGCGGACCACGGCATGGCCCTGCTCGGCGGCGGCCACGAGCCGCGCGTTGATCTCGTCCTGGGTCAGCTTGTGGCGGTCGGGCAGCTTGCCGACGTCGAGCAGCTCGCAGTCGGGCGGGCACAGGTCGAGGGCGCTGCGCGGCGCCAGCCGGTCGTAGGCCACGAACGTGGCGGTGGACAGCAGCCGGGCGGCCCGCAGGGTGATCAGCCCGGGGTCGCCCGGCCCGGCACCGACCAGGGCGACGCTGCCGCAAGCGTGGGGCGGGCCGCCGAAGGGCAGCTCGGCGGCGGCGCGCCGCAGCGGAGAGGTGGTCATCAGGGGGTCGGCTCCCGGTCGATCGCGGCCATGAGATCGTCGGCGAGGTCGCGGCCGAGCTCCTCGGCACGGTCGAACGGGCCCGACAGGCTGCGGCGCACCAGCTGGCGCCGGCCGGGATCGCCCAGAGCGCCGATCAGCTCCAGCGCGCCCAGCTCGGTGGTCTCGCACAGGGCACCGACCGCCGACAGGCAGCCGGCGTCCAGGCGCGCCAGCAGCGCGCGCTCGGCCCGCACGCGCTGGTGCAGCACCGGCGCGTCGATGGCGCGGACGGCGGCGGCCACGCGCGCGTCGTCGGCGCGGTGCTCGACGGCCAGGGCCCCCTGGCCGGGGGCCGGCAGGCACTCGCCGGGCTCCAGCGCGTGCAGCTGGACTGGCACCTGCAGGGGCCCGCGCCCGCCCTGCTCGCGTGGCGCGACGAGCCGCTGGAGCCCGGCCAGCGCGATCACGGCGGCGTCCAGCGCCCCGTCGGCGACCTTGCGCAGCCGCGTGTCGAGGTTGCCGCGCAACCCGATCACCTGGAGCTCGGGCTTGGCGGTCAGCAGCATGAGCTTGCGGCGCTCGGAGGACGTGCCGACCACCGCGGTGTGGTCCAGCGCCGACAGGGGCCGCCCGTCACGGGTGACCAGCGCATCGCGGGGGTCGGCGCGGTCGGGCACCGCGCCGAGCTCGAGCCCCGCGACCGGGTCGCTGGGCAGGTCCTTGTAGGAGTGGACGACCAGGTCGCAGGCGCCGTCGAGGACCGCCTGGCGCGTGGTGTCCACGAACAGGCCCTTGCTGTCGAACGCGGCGACGGCGCGGTCGGGGTGCAGGTCGCCGGTGGTGGCCATGGGGCGCAGCGCGAACGGCTCGCCGGTGCGCGCGGTCAGCAGCTGGCCCACCCGCAGGGCCTGGGCGCGAGCGAGCGCGGAGCGGCGGGTGGCGATGCGCAGCATCGGCGGCCGGCGGCGGCGTCAGCCGCGGTGGCCGGTGTCGGGCGGGTCCGCGTCGTCGTCGGACAGCCCGAACAGCTCGGTCAGCGCCTCCACGTACCACTCGGCGCCGCTGGCGTCGGCGAGGTCCTTCAGCCGGAGGGTGGGCTCGTGCAGCAGCGTGTTGACGATGCCCTTGGTGAGCGCCTCGACGGTCCGGCGCTCGCGCTCGTCGAGGGTGGACAAGCGCCCCGACAGGCGGTCGAGCTCGGCGGTGCGCACGTCCTCGGCGTGCTGACGCAGTGCGGCGATGGCCGGGGCCACCCGGTGCGACCGGCTCCACGCGAGGAACTCCTGGGTCTCCTCGTCGACGATGGCCTGCCCCTCTGCGGCTGCGGTCGTCGAGCCCGGCGCGCGCGCGCCGAGGTCGCTGACGTCCAGCAGCGTGACGCCGTCGATCGCGCGGATCGAGGGGTCGACGTCGCGGGGCACCGCGAGGTCCAGCACGATCAGCGGTCGATGGTCCCGTCGGGCCTGGGCGGCGGCGATGTCGTCGTGGGAGAGCACGACCTCGGCGGCGCCGGTGGAGGTGATCACCAGGTCGACCTGGTCCAGCGCGTCGGCGGCCTCCGACAGCGCGATCGGCTCGCCTGCCACGCGGTTGGCGAGGCGCTCGCGCCGGTCGTGGCTGCGGTTGGCGACCAGGACGCGGCCGGCGTCGGCTGCGACCCGGTCGGCGGCCATGCGCCCCATCTTGCCGGCGCCGACGAGCAGCACGGTGCGTCCGGTGAGGCTGCCGACGGCCTCGTCGGCGGTGTCCAGGCCGAGGTCGACCATCGACCGCGCCGTGTGGGCCAGATCGGTCTCGGCCCGCACGCGCTTGCCCACCCGCAGCGCGTGATGCCCCAAGCGGGTCAGCAGACCCCGCGAGGCGCCCTCGGCCTCGGCCTCGGTGATCGCCTGCTTGACCTGCAGCTGGATCTGGCGCTCGCCGACGACCATCGCGTCCAGGCCGGCGGTGACGCGGAACAGGTGCGCGACCGCCCCGGCGTCGTGGCGCTCGACGAGGTGGTCGACGAGGTCCTCGGGCGCCACCCCGGTCCAGCGCGCGAAGTGGTCGCGCAGCTCGGCCACGCCCGCGTGGTAGCGGGTGACGTGGGCGTAGAGCTCGACGCGGTTGCAGGTCGACAGCACCATCGCCTCGACGACGTGCTCGTTGCCGACGAGGTCGGCGAGCGCCTTCGACCGCTGATCATCGGCGACCGCAGCGCGATCGAGGAGCTCGATCGGTGCGGTGCGATGGCTCAGTCCGCAGACCACAAGAGACACGAACGGGCCACTTCCCTCGCACCGGTGACGTTGCCGTCTCTGATCATCGTCAGCGTATCGAAGGTGATGATGGAGCGCCAACGGCGCGCACGCTCGTCGGAGGGCACGTCGGCGAGCGCCCGCTGGACCTCGGGATCGGCGCGCAGCTCGCCCAACAGCCCCGCGAGCACGCCCCATTCCTCGCCGACGACCGACGCGAGCTCGCGACGCAGCGCCGCCGCGAGCGCCGGGCCCGCACCGCCGGTGGTCACCGCCACCTGCACCGGTCCGCGCTGCACGGTGGCAGCCAGCGCCGCGGAGCCCTCGCCGTCGGTGCGCACACACCAGATCCCGGCGCGCTCGGCGTCGGCGGCCACCGCGTCGTCGTGGGCGGTCACGCCGGTCGCGGCCACCACCAGCCAGGCGCCCTGCAGGTCGCCGGGGGCGTAGCGCCGCTGGTGCCAGGCCAGCGCGCCCTCGGCGGCCAAGGCGGCGAGGTCGTCGGTGGCCTCGGGGGCGATGACGACGAGGTCGGGCTCGGCCACGCGCAGCGAGGCGATCTTGCGTGCGGCCACGGGCCCAGCGCCGACCACCACCACGCGCCGCCCCGCCAGGCGCAGCACCACGGGCAGCGCGTCGGTCGCGCTCACGTGGGCTCGGGCTGCTCGCCGCGCTCGCCGTGCTGGCCCCGCTCGCCGAGGGTCGCCTCGGCCTGGCGACGCTGCTCGTAGAACGACAGGACCTGCAGCTCGATCGACAGGTCGACCTTGCGCAGGCTCACGTGGTCGGGCACCGACAGCAGCGTCGGCGCGAAGTTGAGGATGCTGCCGATCCCTGCGGCCACCATGCGGTCGGCGACCTCCTGGGCGGACCGCTCGGGCACCGCCAGGATCCCGATGGCGATCTCCTCCTCCTTGACCACCCGCTCGATCTCGTCGACGTGCAGCACCTCCAGGCCGGCCATGCGCTGCCCGACCAGGTCGCGGTCCACATCGAGCAGCGCGGCGATGCGGAACCCGCGCTGGGCGAAGCCGCCGTAGTGGGCGAGCGCCTGACCGAGGTTGCCCAGGCCCACGATGGCGGTGGACCAGTCATGGGTCAGCCCCAGCGCCCGGCTGATCTGGTGGATGAGGCAGTCCACGTCGTAGCCGACACCGCGGGTGCCGTAGGAGCCGAGGAACGACAGGTCCTTGCGGACCTTCGCCGAGTTCACCCCGGCGCTTGCGGCGAGCGCCTCGCTGGAGATGGTGGTCGTGCTGCGCCCGGCCATGTCCACCAGGATCCGCAGGTAGACCGGCAGGCGCTGCACGGTCGCCTCGGGGATCGCGCGCGCGCTCACACTGCTCCTCCTCCCGGTCCGGACGCGGCCACCGCTGCGGCCGCACCGCCCGCTGCTGCGCTGTGCGCGCAAGGGTAGGCCGCCCGCGTCATGGCCACATCGCTGACCTCACCGGCCGGGGCGCGGTCCGCGCGGGCCGGCCCGCCCGCGTGCTTCAGGGACCCCAAGGGCTCGCTCCCCGCGCGGCCAGCGCCGCAGCCAGCGCGTCGGCGTCGACGGCCAGCGCGAGCACCTCCTCGCCGTCGATGGTCACCACCGGCACGCGCTCGCCGTAGGCCTCGGCCAGCGCGGGATCGGTGTCCACATCGACCACCCGCACCCGGGCACGGTCGGCGACCGCGTGGGCGGCCTGCTCGGCCTGCGCGCACATCGGACAGCCCGCACGGGTGTGGACCACCACCTCCGGCAATGCGTCGCTCATGTGCGCGCCGGCTCCCGGTCCGCGTCACGCTCGCCGTCGCCGGGTGGGGACTCGACGCGGCGGGCGGCGCGACTCGAGGGGCGCGGGGCCTTGGCCGCCGCACGGAACCCGAGGTACATCACCGCCACCCCGACGGCCAGCACCACCGGCACCAGGTCGGTCGCGCCGAACCGCAGGAACGCCGAGGAGCTGCCCGACACCAGCACCCCCAGCGGGATCAGCAGCAGGCCGAACCGGCGGGTGCGCACGCTCGACCAGGCCGAGCCGGCCACCACCACCAGCGTCGCGGTGGTCGTGATCGGGGTCAGGATCTGCCAGGCGAGCCCACCGCCGAAGGCCGCCTCACCGCCGGGGATGTCGCCGACGGCGACCTGCACGGCCGCGGGGTCGGGCGGGTTGTCGAGCAGCGCCACGACCGTCCACGCAGCCGCCAGCCCCCCGAGGGTCCACCACAGCGCGGCGCGGTCGGGGTCGAGCAGCTGCAGCTGTCCCACGCCGAGCAGCGCCACGTTCAGCAGGGCGCCCGCACCCCAGTACACCGCGAACGCCAGCGGGCTCCAGCCCAGTCCGAGACCGACCGCCAGCACGACCATGCCCAGTGCGTACAGCGCCAGCGCGAGCGTCCACGCCAGCGCGTGGTGCCGCCGCCGCCTGCGGTGCTGCTGCGCCAGCTGCACCGCGAACGCGCCCGCGACGAGCGCGCCGAGCAGCGCTGCGACGACCCCGAGCATCATGGGGTGAGGGTACCGCGTGGCGCGGGGACGCCCGAGCTTTGGCTAGCGAGCGCGGAGCTGCTCCCGGCGGAGCTTGCCGGTCGGCCCGGCGGGCAGCTGCTCCAGCACCGCGATCGACACCGGGCGCTTGAAGCGCGCGAGCCGGCCGGCGCAGTGCTCGACCAGCTCGTCAACATCAGGGGTGGCGCCCCCGAGCGGCTCGACGAAGGCTCGCACCACCTCGCCGGTCTCGGCGTTGGGCACCCCCACCACGGCGGCCGCGCCCACCGCGGGATGGTCCACCAGCACGTCCTCGACCTCGCGGGGGTAGACGTTGAAGCCGCTGACGATGATGAGGTCGTGCTTGCGGTCGACCAGGTGCAGCCCGGCGTCGTCGACGTAGCCGATGTCGCCGGTGGCGAACCACCCGTCGGGGTCGAGGACCGCCGCGGTGGCCTGGCGGTTGCGCCAGTACCCGTCGAACACGTTGGGGCCGCGCACCACGACCTCGGCGGGATCGCGCGGGTCGACCGGGGCGCCGTCGTCGCCGACCAGCCGCAGCTCGACCTCGGGCAGGGGATGGCCCACGCTGCCGGGGCGCAGCTCGCCGGTCATCGCGGTGCTGGTCAGCACCGGGGCGGTCTCGGTCAGCCCGTAGCCCTCGTAGACCGGCACGCCGGTGCGCGCGACGAAGCGCTCGAGCACCGGTGGCGCCAGCGGCGCGGCCCCGGACACCGCCACGCGCAGTGCGGCGAGGTCGCGGCGCTCCAGACCCTCGAGGTCGTGCCAGGCCGCGAACATCGGTGGGGCTCCGGGCAGCACCGAGACGCCCGCGTCGGCCACGAGGTCGAGCACGGCCTCCGGGGTGAACCGCTCGACCAGCACCACGGTCGCACCGCGGGCCAGCGACAGCGCGAGGGCGACGTTGAGCCCGTAGATGTGGTGCAGCGGCAGCGCGCCGAGCACCACGTCGTCCTCGGTGATCGCCAGGCGCGTGCCGCCCAGCTGGCGGTGGTTGGCCAGCAGGTGGCGGTGGGTGAGCATCGCGCCCTTGGGCGCGCCGGTGGTCCCGGCGGTGTACTGCAGCAGCGCCAGCGCGGCCTCGCCGGCCGGCGCAGCAGCCGCCTCGAGCGGCTCGGGCGCCTCGGCAGGTCCGGTGGGGTCGCCGTCCTCACCGCCGAGCGCGGGCGCGACCGGCGCCTTGGGGTCCACGGCGATGACGTGGTCGAGGCCCGGCAGCTGCGCGCGCACGGCCTCGACGGTGGCGGCCACGGCGCGGTCGACGACCAGCGCACGCGCGTCGGCATCGACCAGGACGGCGGCGACCTCGGCGGCGGTCAACCCGGTGCCGAGGGGCACCGCGACCAGGCCGGCCGCCCACGTCCCGTAGAGCGTCTCGACGAAGGCCGGGCTGTTGGGCAGCATGATCGCCACGCGATCGCCGACCGTGGCGGCGGGGTCGTCGCTGGCGGGTGGGGCCAGGCCTCGCCCGCGCAGCCCGGCGGCCACCGCACGTGCCCGTGCGTCCAGCGTGGCGTAGGTGACCGAGGCTGCCACGCGGCCGCCCTCGGCGATGTGCAGCGCCGGCTTGTCGGGCAGGCGTGCCGCGGTCGCGTGCAGCGTGTCGGCCAGGGTCACCGCGGTCCTCCTGCTGGGCTCGCGCCGGTCGCGGGCGGCACGCGGCGCGGCCGCGTGCGGTCCCCGGGGCGAGCCTAGCGCCGGCCGGGCGCGCACCCGCTGCGCTACCGTGCTCGCCCATGGGTCGTGATGGTGATGCCCGCACCGCGCACGCCGCGGCGCGGGAGCGCGCTCGGCCGCAGCTCCTCGCCTCGACCGCGTCGCTGATGATGCACCCGGTGGGCTGGGCCCTGGACGTGATCGCCGACGCCGGCTTCACCGGCGCCGAGCTGCTGCTGACTCATCAGCGACCCACCCGCGACATCCCGATGCTGGCGGCGTTCGCTCGCGAGAGCGGACTGGACCTGCCGGTGGTGCACGGGCCCTACATGCTGCTGCTGCGCTCGGCGCTGGGACGCGACTACCGCACCAAGACCGCGCGGTCGCTGGCGATCGCCGGCGAGCTCGGCGCGCAGGTGATGGTCGCCCACGCCCCGTTCCGCTGGGAGCGCCGCGCGCTGGGATGGCTGCGCGACGGCGAGGCCGAGCACCATGCCGACGCCTGCGGGGTGACCTTCGCCATGGAGAACCTGTTCCCGGTGCGCGGCCGGGCGCTGTCGTCGGTGATCACCCCCGAGGACCTGGCGCCGTACTCCAGCGTGGTGTTCGACACCAGCCACTTCGCCGTGGCCGGGATCGACCTGCTGCGCGCATGGGACGCGCTGGCCGACCGGGTGGTGCACATCCACCTGTCCGACAACGACGGCTCGGGACGCGACAGCCACGCGCCGCTGGGCACCGGGGTGCTGCCGCTGGCGGCGTTCCTGGCTCGCGTCGGCGCCTCGGGCTTCTCGGGCACGATCACCCTGGAGCTCGACTGTCGCGCCTACCGCGAGGACCGGGAGCAGCTGGTGGGGTTCCTGGAGCGCCAGCGCCGCATCGCGCAGGCGCTGCTGGCCGGCGAGACCGTTGCCTGACGCCTGCACCCGGGTCGACGCCAACCGCTAGGGTCTGCGCGCGGAGAGGGCCTGGCTCGCCCCCACCGAGCCGGGCTCGACACCGACAGCGACACGATGAGGGAGTGATCTCATGGCCGAGGCCCCCAAGCTCGAGGGCAAGCAGGTGCTGATGTTCGCGGCGAGCCTCTTCGAGGACAGCGAGCTGCTGTACCCGCTCCACCGCCTCCGCGAGGAGGGCGCCCAGGTCACCATCGCCGGCGTGTCCCAGAACCCGGTGACCGGCAAGGCCGGGCACGGGCCCATGGGCGTGGACGCCTCGGTCGATCAGGTCGACGCCGAGGACTACGCGGCGCTGGTCATCCCCGGCGGCTTCGCGCCGGATGCGATGCGGCGCTCCCAGCGGTGCCTCGACCTGGTGCACGAGTTCGACCGGGCGGGCAAGCCGATCGCGTTCATCTGCCACGCCGGCTGGGTGCCGATCTCGGCGGGCATCATCGCGGGGCGTCGCGCCACGAGCTTCTCGGCCATCCGCGACGACATGGTCAACGCCGGCTGCGACTGGGTGGACGAGCCCGTCGTGGTGGACGGCAACCTCATCTCGGCGCGCCACCCCGGCGACCTCGGCGTGTGGTGCAAGGCGCTGATCGGGGCGATGGCCGACGACGAGGCCTGACGCCGCGCCTCCGGGGCGCAGCGCGCGCGGCTGCCCCGCGCGAGCTGTGCTGCGGCGGCTGTGGCCGCGGGCGCCCCGACCTTCGGGCTGGAGGAGGCACGCCGATGCGCCGCTGGACCGCGGTGGTCCTCGCCCTGCTGCTGGTGGTGATCGTGGGCGCGCTGGCGCTGCAGCTGCTGCTGGCGGCGTGAGCGCTGGCGGCGACGCCGGGCGCACCGACGCTGCCCGCGCCACCAGCGCCGAGCGCACGCCTAGAGGAACACCGAGCGCCGCCCCATCAGGTTGCGGTAGAGCATCTGCTGGATCGTGTCGCGCACCCGGTCGGTGAGCTCGAACACCAGCATCGCGTCGTCGGCGGCCTCGGGGCCGTACCCGCTGGTGTCGATCGGCTCGCCGAACTCGATGATCCAGCGGCTCGGCAGCGGGATGAGACCCAGCGGGCCGAGCCAGGGGAAGGTCCAGGTCACCGGGAAGTAGGGCGTGCCCAGCAGCCTGGCCAGCACTCGCACGTCGCCGATCATCGGGTAGATCTCCTCGGACCCGACGATGGCGGTGGGCACGATCGGCGCGCCGGTGCGCAGCGCCACCTGCACGAACCCGCCGCGACCGAACCGCTGGAGCTTGTAGCGGTCCCGGTAGCGCTTGCCGATGCCCTTGTAGCCCTCGGGCCACACGCCGACGACGTCGCCGTTGCGCAGCATCCACTCGGCGTCGTGCTCGTGGGCCAGCGTGTCGCCGGACTTGCGGGCCAGGTGCCCGACCACCGGTGTGCGCAGCGCCAGGTCGGCGGCGAGCTCGCGCAGGTGGCGATGGTCGGGGTGCTCGTCGTGCAGCGCGAGCTTGGTCATGATCGCGTCGAACGGCAGCGTGCCGGCGTGGTTGGCCACCACTAGGGCGCCCTCGCCAGCGGGGGGCACGCGCTGCGCCCCGAGGGTGCGCACCCGCCACCAGTCCCGGTACAGCGGGCGCGCCAGCGGCAGCATGATCTGCTCGGTGAGGTCGGGGTCGAACCCCAGCGGATCGACGGCGTACTCGCCGGTCAGCCGCCGCCGCAGGAACGCCAGCGCGTCACCGACCGCCTCCTGCCACGAGCCGGCGTCGCCGAAGGGGTAGGGCGGAAGGGTCTGCGGCTGCCGGTCGCCGGCGTCCGCGGTGGCGCCTACGGCGCCGGCCTCGCCGGGGTGCTCGGCGGGTTCCCGGGCAGGGTCCGCCGCCCGCTGCGGCCGAGGGAGCGGTGCGGGCTCCCAGGGCGGACGCGCGGCCGCGCTGCGCCGGCGCGCCGCCGGTGGCGTGATGCGGTCGAAGCGCTCGACGGCGGCGCGACCCGACGTCGCGGTGCCACGCTCGGACCGCGATCGGGTGCGGCTGCCGCGGGCGGGATGGGCCTCGGCGCCGCGCCGGCTCGTGCCGCCCGCTGCGGACTCGGGTGAGCCCTCGGGCTCGGCGGGCTCGTCGGGCTGCTCGTTGCGGGACTCGGGCTCGTGCACCCGACACCAGCCCGAGGGGCCAGCGCGGTTGCGGCACGGGCGCCCGGCGGCGGTCGGGGCGCCGCAGCGCGCCGCTCCGCGCGTGGCGCGCCGGTGCTGGTCGAGGGCGATGACGTCGGCCTCGCTCACGGGCTCGCTCCTGGGGCGGGTGCTGCGGTCGTGGTGCTCGCGGTCGTCGTGGCGGCGCTCTCGGTGGGGCCGGTCGTGGTGGGGGGCGCGGGCAGCAGCCCGCGCAGGGTGCGCTCGAACCGGGCGGCGTTCTCGGCGTCGATCAGCGGACGGACGCGCCCGGTGGCAGCGAAGCTCTCGAGCGCCTCGGCGGTGCTGGCCCGCGGCTCGTAGCCGAAGGTCTCTCGCAGGCGGGTGATGTCGCCGACGCGTCCGAACTGCAGGAACGGCAGCTGGTCCTCGGCGAGGTCGAGGTCCGCGGCCCGCTTCGCGGCCCAGGCGACGGGTCGCGCGAGCGCTGGTGGCACGCCTGCCGCGGGGCGGCCGAGGCGGCGCAGCGCCTGGGACAGGTAGACCACGCCGGGGCCGGCGACGTTGTAGGTGCCGGGCACCTGGTCGATGGTGGCGCGGTGGAGCACCGCGACCGCGTCGTCCTGGTGGCACAGCTGCAGGCGCGGGTCGTAGCCCAGGGCGGTGGGCACCACCGGCAGCGCCAGGTAGCGGGTCAGCACCGAGTCGATGCTGGGACCGATGACGCTGGCGAAGCGCAGCACGCCGAGGCGGATGTCGGGGCGCTGGCGGCGCAGGTCGCGGGCGTAGCGCTCCACCTCGACCACGTCGTGGGTGAGGCCGCCGCGGCGCTCGTCGTCGATGGCGGCGTCCTCGCGGATCAGCCCCGGGGAGGTGGGGTGGCTGCCGTAGACCGCGGTGGTCGAGCGCAGCACCACCGACTGGACCGTGCGGGCCCGCTGGGCGGCGGCCAGCAGCTGCATGGCCCCGATCACGTTGTGGTCCTTCATGCGGCTGCGCCCGCCGACCTGGCTCGGGGTGGACACCAGCGCGAGGTGGACCAGCGTGTCGATGCGATGCGTGGCGAGGACCTTGGCGATCAGGGGGTGGCGCAGGTCGGCGCGGACGAGCTCGGTGCGTTCGAGGTCGCCGCGCGGCTGACGGCTGTCGAGGCCGACCAGGTGCTCGACGCGCTCGTCCTGCTCGAGCCGGCGGGCGAGCTCGCCGGCCAGCGTGCCGGAGATCCCGGTGATGAGGATGCGTCGACGCTGCTGCGCCATCGCGGGGTCGCCCTCCTGGAGGCTGGGTGGGGCGGCGGCCTCGCGCCGGCCCGTGCGGCGTAGCGTAGAGGCCGGCGAGGGGGCGGTGGCTACGCGCCGGTGGTGATGATCACGCCGTGGCCGGGTCCGGCGGCCAGCGCGGCGGCGGCCGACCCGCGGTCCAGCGCGATCTGGAGCCGGCCGAACGCATCGGGCAGCACCCCCAGGCCACCCTCGAGCGCGGCGAAGCTCGCAGCGACCCGCGCCGGCCTCGCACCCGGGGGCTGCTGCGGGGCGCCGGCCGCCGCGCCGGCGGGCTCGGGCTGTGCGGCCGCGCCGGCGGCCTCGGGCTGTGCGGCCGCGCCGGTGACCGTGACCAGCACGCGATCTCCTTCGGCAAAGCCGGCCGCGGCCAGGGCGGCACCCTCGGCAGCCAACGCGAGGTTCCCGAACCGGTCGACGCGCACGATCGCAGCGGCGATGCGCCCGCGCTCGACCGCGGCAGGCGGGATCTCCGGTGTGACCAGGACGGCCGGGTCGAGCGGCTCGGCGGCGGTCGGGGCGTGGCCGTGCGCGGCGAGGTGCGCGGCGGCCGGAGCGAACACGTCACGGCCGTCGAAGGTGGCCGCCTGGCCCGGCGGCGGCTCCCAGCCGGGCAGCGCCCACGCGGCCCGCACCCCGCCGAGGGCCTCGGCGGCCGGCACCAGCACCCCGTTGTCGGGACCGACCAGCCAGGCCCGCGGCGCCGCGGCGCCCGCGAGCCCCGCCTGGAGCGCCACGCCGCGCCGCGCGCTGCCCACGCCCGGGTCCACCACGGCCAGCAGCACCGCCCCCTGGGGCAGCCAGCGCGCCGCGTCGGCCAGCGCCACGGCCGCGGGCACCACCTGGTGGGCGTCGAGGTCGTGGACGAGGTCGATCACGCGCGCCTGCGGCGCGTGCTGGGCCAGCACGAGGTGGCACACGCCGACGAACGGGTCGGCGTGCCCGTAGTCGGAGGCGAAGGCGATCATCGGCGCGGTGGGCGCGGCTGCAGCGGGCGGGGAGGCCTGCGCGGGGTCGGACATGGGCGACGGCCGAGGGTCGGAGGTGCTGGGCAAGCGAGGGGCGAGGGGCACCGGTCAGCGCCGCCTGGCGCGGTCAGCTCCGCGCGGCGCGGTCAGCGGCGCAGGATCAGGTTCAGCAGCAGGGTCAACACCAGCGAGACGAGGATCATCGAGGTGATCGGCACGAGCACGCTTGTCCGCTCGCCCTCGAACCGCAGGTCGCCGGGCAGGCGACCGAACCAGCCGAACGCGCCGACCGCCACCAGCACACCGACCACGGCGATCGCCAGGCCGAGCCCGACGATGAGCAGCCCGAGCGTGCGTGCATCCATGCCCCCGACTGTACGAGTGCCGCGGCGGACGCTCCGAGCTCCCCGCAGGACCCGAGATCCGCGGACCGGTCCGCCAGCGCCAAGGTCAGGCGGTCAGGACGGCTGCTCGGTCCCCAGCAGCGCCTGGACCTGCCGGCGCAGGCGACGCACCACCGCCACCATCCCGTTGAGCCGCATCCCGGTGATGGCGGTGCCCAGGCCGAGGCGCTCGGCGAGGTCGTCGGGCAGCTCGGCGACGTCCTCGGGGGCCGCGCCCGACAGCCCCTCGACCACGATCGCCCCGAACGCGCGGATGGTCGGCGACTCGGGCGGGCAGTCGATGTGCACCGCCACCCCGCCGTCCTCGTCGAGCTCGGCGGCGAGGAAGAACGGCGTCTGGCACTCGGTGACCTGCTCCATGCCCCCGGGTCGGTCGGCGAGGCGCGCGGGCACCGGCGGTAGCCGGTCGGCGTAGTCCAGCAGCACCTCGAGCAGCAGGTCGTGGGGTGCCTCGCGCAGCTCGGCGGCGGTCTCCTCCAGCGAGCCCGGCAGGGTGGTGGCGCTCATCACGGTCTCCTTGGCCGCGGTCGCGGGCGGGTGCCCTGCCTGCGCCGGATCCCGGGCACGCACCGGCGTGCTCGGCTGCGCCGACAGAGCGCTCTGCCCCCTAGGGTCCTCGGGTTCCCATGGTTCCCACCGCGCATGCCGCGTGCAGCCCGTCGTGGCAGGGCACCGTTCGGACAGACGCCGACAGCCGCGGCGCATCGCAGCGCGATCCCGCCGACAGGAGCCCCCCATGCCGCTGGACGAGACCGACCCGACCCCGAAGTTCGCTGCCTACGCCGACCCGGCCCGCCTGGTGTCCACCGAGTGGCTCGCCGAGCGCCTCGACAGCCCCGGCCTGGTGGTCGTGGAGTCCGACGAGGACGTGCTGCTCTACGAGCAGGGCCACATCCCCGGCGCGGTCAAGGTCGACTGGCACACCGACCTGCAGGACCCGGTCACCCGCGACTACCTCGACGGCGAGGGGTTCGCGCAGCTGATGCGCCGCAAGGGCATCGCCCGCGACGACACGCTCGTGTTCTACGGCGACAACCACAACTGGTGGGCGACCTACGCGCTGTGGGTGTTCACGCTGTTCGGCCATCCCGACGTGCGCGTCCTCGACGGCGGTCGCGCGAAGTGGATCGCCGAGGAGCGCCCGCTGACCCGCGACAAGCCGCAGCGCCCTGCCACCGACTACCCGGTGGTGGCCCGCGACGACGCCACGATCCGCGCCTTCAAGGACGAGGTCGAGGCGCACCACCGGCGCGGCGGCCCGCTGGTCGACGTGCGCAGCCCCGAGGAGTACCGCGGCGAGCGCACCCACATGCCCGACTACCCCCAGGAGGGCGCCCTGCGCGCCGGCCACATCCCCGGCGCGGTCAACGTGCCGTGGAAGCAGGCCGTGGCCGAGGACGGGACCTTCAAGCCCGCCGAGGAGCTGCGCGCGATCTACGAGCAGCAGCAGGGGCTCGCCGCGTCCGACGACGAGGTCATCGCCTACTGCCGCATCGGCGAGCGCTCCAGCCACACGTGGTTCGTGCTGCGCCACCTGCTGGGCCACGAGCGCGTGCGCAACTACGACGGCTCGTGGACCGAGTGGGGCAACCTGGTGCGCGCCCCGATCGAGCAGGGCGACCCGCACGCCTGATGCTGCGCGCCGCGGCAGATGGGGCCCGCAGCGCGCAGTGGCGGCCGAGCCCCGCGACGACGAGTAGCGTCGCGGGGACCTCAGCGTCGTCAGCCACAGGAGCACCCATGCGCGCGGTCCAGGTCACCGAGTTCGGTGGCCCCGAGGTCCTGACCGTCACCGACCTCCCCGACCCGGAGCCGCAGGACGGCCAGCACCTGCTCACCGTCACCGGCGCGGGCATCAACTACGCCGACACCCACCAGACCGAGGACACCTACCTGGCCGCCCAGGAGCTGCCGTTCGTGCCCGGCACCGAGGTCGTGGGGCATCTTGCGGACGGGCGCCGCGTGGCCGCGCTGGCCCCCCGCGCCTACGCCGAGCAGGCGCTGGTCGACGAGCACGCCACCCTCGAGGTCCCCGACGAGCTCTCCGACGGCGCCGCGCTGGCCCTGCTGGTGCAGGGCGCCACCGCCTGGCACCTGCTGCGCACCGCCGCGCCGATGCGCCCCGGCGAGACCGTGGTGGTGCTCGCCGCCGCCGGCGGAGTCGGCAACCTCGCGGTGCAGCTGGCCAAGCGCTGGGGCGCCGGGCGGGTGATCGGCTGCGCCTCCACACCGGACAAGCGGGCGCTAGCCGAGCGGCTCGGCGCCGACGTCACGGTCGACTCGACCGTCGAGGACCTGCGCGGCGCGATCGAGGAGGCCAACGACGGCGAGCCCGTCGATGTGGTGCTGGAGATGGCCGGCGGGCCGACGTTCGACGCCTGCTACCGCGCGCTCGCGCCGTTCGGGCGCATCGCGCTGTACGGGATGGCCAGCCGCACCCCAGCCACGCCGATCGACCCGATGGACCAGCTGCGCACCTCCAAGACGGTGGCGGGCTTCTGGCTGGCCCACGTCGCGCGTCAGCCGCGGATGCTCGTGGAGGCGCTCGCCGACCTGTTCACCGCCGCCGCCACCGGCGAGATCACCCCGGTGGTCGGGGGCACCTACCCGCTGACGCAGGCGCACCAGGCCCATGAGGACCTGCTGGCGCGGCGCACCACCGGCAAGCTCGTGCTCGACCCTCGCCAGTAGCGATGCGGCTGGTCACCTGGAACGTCAACTCGGTGAGCGCGCGCCTGCCGCGGGTGCTGGAGCTGCTGGCCGCCGAGGCGCCCGACGTGGTCTGCCTGCAGGAGACGCGGGTGTCCTCGGACGCGTTCCCGCATCTGCCGCTGGCCGAGGCCGGCTACCAGGCAGTGGGCCACGGGCTCGGCGGGCGCAACGGGGTGGCGGTGCTGGCCCGTGACGACCATGTGCTCGAGCCGGTGTGCACCGGCCTGCCTGGTGAGCCGCGTCCCGACGAGGCCCGCTGGGTCGAGGCCGATGTGGACGGCGTGCGCATCGCCAGCGTGTACGTGCCCAACGGCAAGGCGGTGGACGCGCCCGAGTTCGCCGGCAAGCTCGCGTTCCTGGAGGCGATGGCCGAGCGCGCCGGTGAGCTGGTCGCCTCGGGCGCGCCGGTGGTGATCGCCGGGGACGTCAACGTGTGCGCCACCGACGCCGACGCCTGGGACATCGCCGCGCTGCATGGCGGCACGCACGCCACGCCGCAGGAGCGCGAGCGGCTGGCGCTGACCACTGCCGCCGGCTACACCGACGCTTACCGCGCCATCCACCCTGACGAGCCCGGCTTCACCTGGTGGGACTACCGCGGCTTGGCGTTCCCCCGCGGCGAGGGGCTGCGCATCGACCAGGTGCTGCTCGGCGGCGGGCTGGATGTGGCCCTTGCTGATGCTCGCGTGCTGCGCGAGCTCCGCAAGGGCCACAAGCCCAGCGACCACGCGCCGTTGCTGGCCGAGCTGACCGGGTGAGGCGCGGGCTCCGGCGACGCCCGGCGGCAGGGCTGGCCACCGCATCTCGCAGCCGGCAGTCGTCCCTGCGGTCGGGTGCGCTCACCAGCGCTCGAGCAGGTGGAACGCTGAGCGCTTGAGCGCCTCGACCGCGCCGGTGGCCTCGCGGCGCGCGACCTCGAGCCGGTCCGGTGACAGGCGCACCGGCCCGTCGGCGAAGGTGGTGGGCGGCACGTCCATGCGGTGGGTGCGGGCGACCTCCTCGGCCTCGGCCAGCCAGCCCCACGGGATCTCGGTGGGCACGCGGCTGTGGGCGAGCTCGGCGAAGAAGATCGTCCAGGCGCGCGGCACCACCGAGGCGATCTGGTAGCCGCCCCCGCCCATGGCGACCCACCGGCCGTCGGCGTGGTCGTGGGCCAGCCGGTGGATGCGCGGGGCCAGCTCGAGGTAGTCGTCGGTGGTCAGCGCGAGGTGGGCCAGCGGGTCCGTCGCGTGGGTGTCGCACCCCAGCTGGGAGACCAGCACCTGCGGCTGGAACGCGTCGAGGGCGGCGGGCACGACCTCGTCGAACGCGCCGAACCACACCTCGCCAGGCGTGGTGGGCGCCAGCGGCACGTTGAGGCTGGTGCCCGCGGCGTCCCCGAAGCCGATCTCCTCGGTGAAGCCGGTGCCGGGGAACAGGTAGCGGCCCGACTCGTGCAGGCTCATCGTCAGCACCCGAGGGTCCTGGTAGAACATGCTCTGCACGCCATCGCCGTGGTGGGTGTCCACGTCGAGGTAGGCCACCCGCGTGGCTCCGTGGCGCAGCAGCCAATCGATCGCGAACGCCGGGTCGTTGTAGATGCAAAAGCCCGAGGCGCGATCCGGCATCGCGTGGTGCAGCCCGCCAGCGGGGTTGAACGCGTGGATGGCGCGGCCCTCCCACACGGCCTTCGCGGCCGCGACCGACGCGCCGCACACTTCGAGGCCCGCGTCATGCATGCCGGGGAACACCGGGTTGTCGCCCGCCCCGAGGCCGTAGCGCAGATCACCGCCGAGGTCAGGGGACGCCGAGTGGCGCTGCACCGCCTCGACGTAGTCCTCGCGGTGCAGGCGCAGCACCTCGTCGGTGCCAAACGGCTCGCGCGGCAGCTCGATGACGCCCTGGGCCGTGGACAGCCCGGTGGCGCGGATCAGCGACACCGTCAGCTCGACGCGCACCGGCTTCAGCGGATGCTGGGGCCCGAAGTCGTACTTGAGCTGCCCGTCGTCCCAGATGAGCGCCGAGGTCATGCGACGCAGCCTAGTGGACACGCCCAGCCGACGGCACACCAGCGCGGGCGACGGGCAACAGCGCGGCCACGGCGCACCAGCGGCGCGCGTGGCCGGTTAGGATCCCCGCAGGGTCCGGACCCGGGCGGCGCCTGGCGGGGCAGCGCGGCCCCGGACGCCGATCCGGACGCGGAGCAGGAGCGGTCGTGACGTTGTGCATCGCCGGGGCGGGGGCGCTGGGCCGGGAGGTCCTCGATGTGGCGGTGGCCTGTGGCCGCTACCGCGAGGTGGTGTTCTGCGACGACGCGCTGGCCGGCCAGACGGTGCGCGGCGTGCCGGTGCGCCACCCCGACGAGGTCGCCGACGCGGAGTTCGTGGTGGGTGTGGCCGACCCGTCGGCGCGACGCTCGCTGGCCGGGCGCCTGCGGGACCGGGGCCTGGGCGCGCGGGCGCTGGTCCACCCGGCTGCGACCGTGGCGCCCGACACGGTCCTGGGCGCCGGCTGTGTGATCCTGGCCGGCGCGGTCGTGTCGTCGAGCTGCCTGCTGGGGGTGCACACCCAGGTGCACTACAACGCCACCGTCGGCCACGACGCCGTCCTGGACGCCTACAGCACCGTGTTCCCCGGCGCCAACGTGGGTGGCGCCTGCCACCTGGGCGCCGATGCGGCAGTAGGCGCCAACGCCACGGTGCTGCAGCAGCGCTCGGTGGGCGCCGGCGCCTTCGTGGGCGCCGGCGCGGTGGCCACCCGCGACGTCCCTGCGGGCGCGATCGCGGTGGGCGTGCCCGCGCGCCCTCGGCGCTGACGCCAACCGGGAGCGAACCGGCAGCGCGTCAGCTCCTCACTCGTGGCGCAGCGCCACCGCCGGGTCGAGGCGTCCGGCGCGGCGCGCCGGCAGCACCCCGAAGACGATGCCCACGCCCAGGCTGGTGCCGAACGCCAGGGCGATCGCCCACCAGGTCACCTCGGCCGGCAGGGGGGTGGTGGCTGCGGCAGCCTCGGCGAAGGCGATGCCGAGCCCCAGGCCGAGCAGCCCGCCGAGCCCGCACAGCAGCAGCGCCTCGATCAGGAACTGGCTGGTGATGTCGCGGGTGCGCGCGCCCAGCGCCTTGCGCAGCCCGATCTCGCGGGTGCGCTCGCTGACCGACACCAGCATGATGTTGGACACGCCGATCCCGGCGACCAGCAGGCTGATGCCGGCGATGGCCACCAGCACCAACGTCAGCGTGCCCAGCACGTCACCGACCACCCCGAGGATGTCGTCCTGGGTGAGCACGCTGAAGCGGTCCTCGTCGATGGTCTGGGCGAGGCTCGCCTCGACCTCGTCGACCACGCCGGGCAGCGCGTCCGGGCTCGGGGCGCGCACCAGCACCGTGTCGACGCGTTGGATCCCGAACAGCTCCTGGGCGGCGCGCAGCGGCACCAGCACCTGCAGGTCGGTGTCCACCCCAAAGGTGGTGCCGGCCTCCTCGACCAGCCCGACCACCTCGAACCCGACGCCGGCCACGGTGATCTGCTGACCCAGCGGATCGCGCTGGCCGAACAGCTCCTCGGCGGCGCTGGGACCCAGCACCGCGACGCGTCGTCCGAGCGCGCTGTCGGTGTCGCTGAAGAACGTCCCGCGCGTCACGTCGGTGTCGGTGACCGAGGCGTAGGAGCCGGTGGTGCCAAAGGCGCTGATCCCGACCTGGCCGGCGGGCCCTCGGGCCTGCTCGCCGCTGGAGAGCGTGCCGGTGACCTCGGCCTGGCCGGCGAGGTCGTTGCTGAGGTCGTCGATGGCCTGGGCGGTGAACGGGCTGCGGGTGGGGCCCCCGCCCTCGGTGGGGCCGCCCTCGAAGCCGCCGGGCACGGCGAACACGAGGTTGGAGCCCAGCGCCTCGAGCTGCTCGGTGATCTCGGCGCGGGCGCCGGTGCCCACCGAGATGAGCAGCACCACGCTCATGACGCCGATGACCACGCCCAGCGCGGTCAGCCCGGCGCGCAGGCGGTTGGCGAGGATCGCCCCGCCGGCCACGCGCAGGCTCTCCCCGGCCCTCATCGGGTCGGTGGCTCCTCGGCGGCCTCGGCCTGCGACGGCGGGCGCTGGGATGCGACCGAGTCATCGGGCTCGGCGGGTGGCGGCGGCGCGGTCACCGCCGGCGGCGGTACCAGCGACCCGGCTGTCGCGCGCTCCTGGTCGAGCACCCCGTCGCGGATCGGCAGCTCGACCGGTGCCAGCGCGGCGACCTCCGGGTCGTGGGTGATGACCACCAGCGCGACGCCGGCCTGCGCGTTGAGGTCCTGCAGCAGGCCCATGATGTCCGAGCCGGTCTGGCTGTCGAGGTTGCCGGTGGGCTCGTCGGCCAGCAGCAGCCGCGGCTGCGAGACGAGCGCGCGGGCGATCGCCACGCGCTGCTGCTCGCCGCCCGACAGCTCGGCGGGGCGGTGGTCGCGGCGGTGGGCGAGCCCGACGAGGTCGAGCGCCTCGTCGGCGCGGCGGCGCCGCTCGCGGCGGCTCTCGCCGCGGTAGACCAGCGGCAGCGCGACGTTGTCGCGCGCCGGGGTGCGTCCCAGCAGGTGGAACTGCTGGAACACGAAGCCGATGTCGGTGTTGCGCAGCGACGCGAGCTCGGCGTCGGACAGGTCGGCCACGTCGCGCCCGGAGAACCGCAGCGACCCGCTGGTGGGCCGGTCCAGCGCCCCCAGCAGGTTCAGCAGCGTCGACTTGCCCGAGCCGCTCGGCCCGACGATCGACACGAACGCACCCGGCGGGACGGTCAGCGACACGCCGCGCAGCGCCTCGACGATGGTGTCCTTGCCGAGCACGTAGTGGCGGGTGACGTCCTGGGCGTCCACCACCGGCTCGGCCTGCGCCGAGGTCGTGTCCGCCGTGGCTGCGGCGCTGGCAGCGGCTGAGGGGCTCGGCAGGCCGTTGTGGCTCATCGTTGGAGCTCGACCTCGTCGCCGTCATCGACGCCCTCGTAGCCGGCCACGATCAGCTCGTCGCCGGCGTCGAGGTCCCCTGACACCGCGATCTGCTCGAGTCCCTGGGCCTCCACCTCGACCGGCACCGTCTCGGCCACGGTCTCGTCGTCGACCTCGGCCACGCGCAGCACGACCTGCTCGCCGTCGCGGTTGACCAGCGCGCGCGAGTCGACCACAAGGTCGGCGGTGACCTCGGCGGTGGTGATCTGGACCTGGGCGGTCATGCCCGGGCGCAGCGCGGCTGCGGGGCTGTCCTCGTCGTCGCCGGCGGCGCCGAGGCTGATGCGCGTGTCGAAGTCGACCCCGCCGGCGCCCGAGGGCGAGCCCTCCAGGTCGATGTGCTCGACGGTGCCCTCGAAGGGCTCGTCGCCCACCGCGTCGACCGTCACCTCGGCCGACTGCCCCGCGGCGACCTCGGGCGCGTCGATCTCGTCCACGCTGGCGGTCACCAGCGACTCCGACAGGTCGTAGATGGTGAACACCGGCTGTCCGGGCGACACGGGGGCGCCGACGGTCACGGTGCCGCCAGGCAGCTCCTCGGCCTGTCCGCCGAGGTCGCCGGCCCCGGGCAGGTCGGCGCCGTCACCGAGCCCGCCGGGGAGCCCGCCGAGGCCGCCGAGCCCGTCGGCCAGCCCGCCGAGGTCGCCGAGCCCGGCGAGGCCATCGCCCGCGGCGCCGCTGCGGCCGAACTGCACCGTCCCGTCGATCGGGGCGGTCAGGACGAGCTCGTCCTCCTGCTCAGCGGCGGCCTGGGCGGCGGCCTGCGCCTGGGCGCGCTCGGCGGCGGTGGCCTGCTGCAGCAGGGTGTTGAGCGTCTCCGACAGCGACTGGGCGGTGTTGTCCTGTGCGGCGGCTATGGCCTCACCGAAGCCGGTCAGCGTGGAGACGGTGGTCTCCAGCGAGCTCTCGAGGGCGTCGGCGGCAGCCAGGGCGGCCTCGCGCTGGTCATCGTCGTCGAGCTCGCTGGCCTCGGCGCGAGCCTCGTCGATGGTGGGCTGGGCGTCGGCACGGACCTCGGCGGCGGCCTGCTCGACCGCGCGGCGGGTCTCGCCACCCGACCCGTCGATGGCCACCTGGTCGATCTGCTCGGCGGCGGCCGCGGCGGCCTCGGCCTGCTCGAGGGCCTCGTCGACCTGCTCGGAGTCCAGACGGGCGAGGGTGTCGCCCTCCTCGACGGTGTCGCCCTCCTCGACCTCGAGGCTGGTGATGACCCCGCCCACGGAGGCCGAGACGTCCTGGCGCGCCTTGGCGGTGACCTCCGCCGAGGCGTTCACGGTCTCGGTGACCTCACCCTCGCCGAGCGTGTCGGTCTGCACCGCCGGCGTGGGGTCGCGGTCGCAGCCGGCGACGAGCACCACCAGGGCGAGCCCGGCTGCGGGCAGCAGCAGACGGCGGCTCTGCCGAGACGTGAGCACCGAGGTTCGTTCCTCCTGCGCGCTTCGGCCGGCGACGCGGTCGGGGGAAGGCGCGTGGTCGCGGGTCTGCGGGGTGAGGGATGGCAGGCGTGTGGAGGCGGCGGCGTCGGGCTAGGCGACCCGACACGAGCGCAGCCAGCCGCGAGGCGACCGGCTGCGCGTGGGCTTGGTCGGTTGGGCTACTCGGAGGGCGCGAGCAGCGTCGGCAGATCGAAGGCCACGTCGGCGAGGTGTCCCGCGCAGCAGCGGTGGGCGTCGAGGTGACCGGGCAGCTGACGCTCGGCCTCGCTGCGCAGCGCCTCGACTCGCGAGGTCACGTCCAGCGCGGCGACCTCGATGAGGTCGGCGTGCTCCACGACCGTCTCGATCGTCTTGCGGCAGCAGCCGAAGACCGGCGTGTCGTCACGCCACGGACCCTCGAACTCGCCGAGCACCGCGGCGGCGGCTTGCGTGGCGTGGGTGCTGGTCATCTCCTGCTCCGATCCGCTCGCGGGCGTCGCTGCCCTCACCGTACCCATCCACAGGCTGCGGGCAACAGGGCCACGGTCACACGTTGGTTGCGATTCGGTTTCGGAACCAGGCGACGGTGGCTGCCAGCCCCGCGTCGAAGTCCTGCGCTGCGACCGCGGGGAACAGCGCGCGCAGCCGCGTGATGTCGGCGGTGCTGTGGCGCACGTCACCCGCGCGTGGATCGGTGTGCTGGCGCGCCACGGGATGGCCGAGCAGGCGCTCCAGCGCGTCGACGACCTCGAGCAGCGTGCGCGGCGCACCCGAGGCGAGGTTCACCGGGCTCGGGTGGGTCACGCGCCGTCGCACGGCGTCGGTCAGGATCGCGGCGACGGTGCCGACGTCGACGAAGTCGCGGGTCTGCAGGCCATCGCCGTGGATCGCCAGGGTCTGCCCGGCCAGCGCGCGGGCGATGAACGCCGGAACGGCGGCGGCGTAGGCGTGATCGGCGGGCTGCAGCGGCCCGTAGACGTTGAAGAACCGCAACGCCAGCACGGGCAGCCCGAACACCGTCTGGTGGGCCAGGGCTGCCTGCTCGCCGGCGAGCTTGCCGGCGGCGTAGGGGCTGCCCGCAGCCACGGGCAGCTCCTCGTGCACCGGTTGGCTGGGCGGGTCGCCGTAGACCGCGCTGGAGGAGGCGTAGACGAGGTGAGGACCAGCCTGCGAGGCGCTGGCGCTGCCACCGCCCGCACCGCGAACGGCCTCGAGGACCGTCATGGTGCCCTCGGCGTTGGTCTGCCAGGCGCCTGCGGGGTCGGCGACCGAGGCGGGGACCGAGGCGCGGGCGGCGAGGTGGACCACCGCGTCGGCTCCGGCGACGGCCTCGGTCACGGCGTCACGATCGGCGAGGCTGGCCTCGATCAGCCGGACGCCGGTGCCGGCGAGGTGCTCTCGGGAGCCGGTCGAGAGGTCGTCGAGCCCGACGACCTCGGCGTGCGGGACGAGCGCGCGGCACAGGTGCGCGCCGATGAAGCCGGCGGCGCCGGTGACGGTGACGCGCATCGCTGGCCTCGTCGTCTCGGGCGGTGCGGGTCAGCCCTGGGCGAGCTCGCGACCGCGGTCGCGGGCGGCCTCGACGGCGTTGAGCAGCGCGGCGCGCACCCCGGCCTCCTCCAGCACGCGGATCGCCGAGATGGTCACCCCGCCCGGCGACGTGACCTCCTCGCGCAGCTCGACCGGGTGGCGGCCGGTGTCGCGCAGCATCTTCGCGCTGCCCGCCAGCGTCTGGGTGATCAGCTCGGTGGCCACGTCGCGGGGCAGCCCCTGGAGGATCGCGCCGTCGATCATGGACTCGACCAGCAGGTAGATGTAGGCCGGCCCTGACCCCGACAGCGCCGTCACGGCGTCGAGCTGCTCCTCGGGCAGGCGAATGACGCGCCCCACCGACCCGAGGATCTCCTCGGCGACCGCGGCGTGCTCGGCGCGCGCGTGCGTGCCGGGCGCGACGACGCTCATCGCCTCGTCGACCTGCACCGGGGTGTTGGACATCACCCGCACCACGGGCACGCCCTCGGGCAGCTGCTCCTCGATGCGCGTGGTGGGCACGCCCGCCGCGACCGAGATCACCACCTGGCCGGTGTGGACCTTGTCGCGGATGGTGGCCAGCACCTCGCGGAGGTTCTGGGGCTTGACCGCCAGCAGCACCGTGTCGGCGCCGGCGGCGGCGCTGGCCGAGTCGGTGTCGGCGCGCACGCCGTAGGTCTCGGCCAGGACCCTGGCGTGGTCGGGGTTGCGCACGGTGCAGTGGAGCTGCTCAGGCGTGGCCCACCCGACGCGCAGCAGCCCGCCGAGCAGCGCCTCGCCCATGCGACCGGCGCCGATGATCGCGAGTCGTCCGTCCATGGGGTCAAGGGTAGTGACCCGCGAGGCTGCGCGCGCGGCGAACCGCTGGGCCGATCCGGCGCGGCGGATCGCTGCGGCGCTCCGGTGCGGTGTCTAGCCGCGCACCAGCGAGCGCAGGAAGAACTGCAGGTTGGCCGGGCGCTCGGCGAGCCGACGCATGAAGTAGGGGTACCAGGCGGTCCCGTAGGGCACGTAGACGCAGACCCGCGCCCCGGCCTCTGCCAGGCGCCGCTGGAGCTCGCTGCGCACCCCGTAGAGCATCTGCAGCTCGAAGGCGTCACGGTCCACGCCGAGGGCTCGGGCCCGCTGCAGCGTGAAGTCGATCAGCCGGTGGTCGTGGGTGGCGATGCGCGGGTAGGAGCCCGGCGTGGCCAGCAGCCGCTCGGTGCCCGCGCGGAAGGCAGCGTCGATGCCCGCGCGATCGGCGTAGGCGAGGGTGCGCGACTCGGCGTAGGCGCCCTTGCACAGGCGCACGCTGGCAGGGCCTCCCGGGGCGCCCATCAGCCGCTCGATGTCGCTCAGCGTGCGTCGCAGCATCGACTGGAGCGCGATGCCCACGTGGTGGTGACCGTCGGCGCGCAGGCGCTCGACCAGCTGCACGGTGGCCTCGGTGGTGTCGCTGCCCTCCATGTCGACGGTCAGGTGCACGCCGATGCGCCCGCTGGACTCGGCCAGCTCCGACAGCAGCGCGTAGGCGAGCTCGGGATCCAGGCGCAGGCCCATCGCGGTGGGCTTGACGCTGATGCCGGCGGTGAGGCCCTCGGCCTCGATCGCATCCAGCGACTCCTGGGCGGCCTTGGCGGCGGCGCGGGCCCGGGTGGTGCTCGTCACCGCCTCGCCGAGGTGGTCCAGCGTCGCGTCGAGCCCCTGGGTGGCCAGCTCCGAGACCGCAGCGATCCCCTCCTCGAGCGTGTCGCCGGCCACGTAGCGATCCACCACCGCCCGCATCGCCCGTGACCCTTCGATGCGGCGCCGCAGCCACGGCGACTCGCTGGCGGCGATGAGGGCGGTGCGCAGCGGGTTCATGGCGGCAGTCTGCCAGATCCGCCGTCGTCGCACCCCTTCGGGCTGCCGGGCGCGGATCGCGGTCGAGGGGGCCGGCGAGGGGGCGTGCGCAGGCGCCTGGCGGTCAGGTGATCGGGTTGCGCGGAGCACCCACCCGGGCGCGCCAGGCCTGCTCGCGGTCGATGTAGCTCGCGAACCCCAGGCGCAGCGCGGTGGCGTGCGACTCGTCGGCGGTGCGCACCAGCTGGCCCAGCAGGCGGTCGAGCTCCTCGCCGGTCATCGCGGCGTGGGGCACCACCGCGAGCAGCAGCACATCACCGTCGTCGCTCAGCGCGAAGCGCAGCAGGTAGCTGCGCTGGTGGCGGCGCAGCAGCGTGGCGTAGAGCTCCGCGTGGTGCTCGTCGGGGGCGCGCATGAAGAACGCCTGCAGCAGGGTGGTGCGCTCGTCGACATGGATGCGCACCGGCATGCCGCGGCGCTGCTCGCCCGACAAGGACAGCTCCCAGGTCCATGCGTCACGCTGGTCGGCGGCGATGCCGCTGTGAGCGAGGCCCGCTGCCACGGCATCGGCGGTGCGCTGCCGCAGGTCGCCCGAGTGGGGCTGGTGGACGGCTGGCCCCTCGACCTCGCTCATCCGGCCGGGTGGGCCGCGACCCGCGGGGCCGAGCGCGCCTCGGGCGATCCGCCCGCGTGCGCCAGCGCCGGGTCGGATCGGTGGCGCGCAGCCAGCGCGTCACGGTAGGCGGCGAGGCTGCCCTCGACGGTGGCGTCCCAGGTGAAGCGTGCGGCGTGCTCGATCGCCGCCTGGCTGGCCTGCTCCCAGTGCTGCGGGTCGGCGAGCAGCGGGCGCAGCGCCGCGGCGAAGCCACCCGCGTCGGGCTGGGACACCAGCCCGCCTGCTCCGGGGCCCACCGCGTGGCGCAACCCGCCGACGTCGGCGGCCACCACCGGGGTGCCGCACGCCTGGGCCTCGAGCGCCACGAGGCCGAAGCTCTCGCTGCGGCTTGGCACCACGACCACGTCGGCGGCGCGATAGCAGTCGGCCAGCGCCTGCTGGGGTCGTGGTCCGAGCAGCTCGACGCGGTCGGCCACGCCGAGCTCGGTGGCCAGCGCGCGCAGCCGCGCCGGGTCGGTGGTGCCCTGGCCGCTGCCGCTGGCGCCGCCGACGATGACCAGGCGCGCGCGAGCGCCGGGCCCGTGCGGGTCGGCCGCGGCCAGCGCGGCCAGCGTGCGCACCGCCACGTCCGGCCCCTTCAGCGGCTGCAGCCGCCCGACGAACAGGAGGGTGGGCCCGTCGTGGTGGCCTAGCGGCGCGGTGCCCGGCGTCGCGCCGCGCCGGCCGCAGACCGTGGCGGCGTGCGCCCGTCCCCGCGGGTGGAACGCGTCGTGGTCGACCCCGGGGCTGACCACGCGCAGCGCCTGCTCGGACAGCCCGTGGCGGTCGGCGAGGTCGCGCGCCTCGGCCGAGGTGGGGCACAGCACCAGGTCGGTGTCGCGGGCGATGCGGTGCTCGGCGGTCAGGCGCAGCGGCGGCTCCGGGTGATCGCCCGGGGCCAGCGACGCGTTCTTGGTGGCAGCCAGGGTGTGGAAGCTCTGCACCAGCGCCGGTCCGCCGCGGCGCGCCAGGCGACGGCCCACCCAGCCGGCCATCCAGTAGTGCGTGTGGAGGACGTCGAGGTCGGCCACCGCGGGGTGGCGGGCCAGCGCGAACACGAACGCGCAGAGGTGGTTGACCAGCTCGTCCTTGGTGGCCTCCGCCGGCCCGGCGTCCAGCGCGTGCACGCGGTAGCGGTCGGTGACCGTGGTGGTGCCGGCAGGGACATCGCGGTCGCGGCGGGTGAACACCTCGACCTGGACTCCGCGGGCGGCCAGGCCGCGCGCGAGGGCGTCGAGGTGGACGTTGAGCCCGCCCCCGTCGCCGGTGCCGGGCTGGGCCAGCGGGGAGGTGTGCACCGACACGAGGCCCACACGGGTCGGACCGGGCTGGTCGAGCGCGGGATCGTCGGCGGCGAGGGCACGCACGCGGGTGCTCCCTGGGGTGGAGGGTGGCGGGGCGGGCGTGGCCGGGCGCCGACCGCGGGCGGCCCGCTCACGCGACACAACCGATGGTAGCGGCCCGCCGGCCGGGCAGCGGCCGGCCGGCGGGCCCAGGCGCGGCAGGCGCCGCACTGTGGCTGTGCGACCTACTGGGCTGGCGCCTCGTCGTCCTGCTTGGTGCTGCTGGTCGCGTCGCCGTCGCCGGTGTCGGTGTCGGCGCTCGTCGCCGAGCGCTGCCCGGTCACCTGCTCGGCGGCGGCCTCGAACGACTCGGTGGCGGCCTTGCGGACGCTGGTGGTCGCCGCCTTCACCTGCGACTGGGCGGAGCCGAAGGCCTCGGCGGACTCGGTGGCGGCCTTGCGGACGCTGGTGGTCGCCGCCTTCACCTGCGACTGGGCGACCTTGGCCTGGTCGGCCGCGCGGCGCGTGGCCGGGTTGTCGCCGAGGCCCTGGACGACGCCGCGGCCGCGGTCGGCCAGGGACTCGAAGCTCTCCAGCGCATCGGTGCGCAGCGACGCGGCGTGCGCGCGGGCCCTCGTCTGCAGCCGGTCCTGCAGCTCCTTGGGGGCGGTGCGCAGCTCGGTCAGCAGGCCCTGGGCGCGCTCCTGGGCGACCTGGGGCAACCGCTGGGTCTCGCTGGTGAGGCTGGCGGCCTTGCTCGGCAGCTGGCGCAGCACCGAGACGGCCTGGTCACCGACGCCGACCACCGCGTAGGCGCCCTCGGCGATGACTCGAGGGACGCTGCGCTCGCGGGCGCTGGCCCCGGTCGTCTCCTTGGCCTTGGCCGTGGTCGACGTGCTGGTGCTCGCGCTGGCCTGGGTGGCCTTGGCGGTGGTGCGCTGCTGACCGCTGGCTGCGGGCGCGGCCTTCTTGGCAGCCTTCTTGGTGGTCTTCTTCGCGGGGCGGTCGGTGCTCTCGTTCATGGCGGGTCTCCTCGTCTGCGTAGGGTCTGGGTGCGCGGTGGTGCGGGGCTCGCGGGCGGGTCACACCTCGGGGTCGGGCGCCTGCGACGCGGCGTCCTCGGGGGTCGAGGGCGGCTCGGCGCCCTGGTCGCGCAGCGACCGGTAGACCTCGAGGAGCACCTGGCGCTGGCGGTCGGTCAGCTCGGGCGCGCTGGCGATCCGCGTGGCGAGGTCGTCGGAGCCCTCGTGCAGGATCCCGGCCTGCACGTAGAGCGTCTCGGCGCTGATGCGCAGGGCTGCGGCCAGGCGCTGCAGGATGTCGGCCGAGGGGTTGCGCAGCCCGCGCTCGATCTGGGACAGGTAGGGGTTGGAGACCCCGGCGTGCTCGGCGAGGTGGCGCAGCGACATCTCAGCGCTGCGTCGCTGCTCGCGGATGAAGGACCCGAGGTCGCGCATCCGGGCGCCGGCGGCGTCCTTGGCCTCCATCGGGTGCTCCTGCTCGCCGGGGTCGGGTCGGCACCCGCGGCGCTGCGGGCGGGTCACAGCGGGCGTGACGCACCCTTAGTGTAACAGTTGCAAGCACTGTTGCTAGCGGGGAGCATCGCGGTCCGGGTGAGGGCGCTCGTCGAGCAGGACGTGGCGTGGCGCGAGCAGCTCGTGGCGCTCGGTGATCAGCGGGTGGTGTCCCCGCCGGACAGGTGGGCGCGCACTGCCTCGGCGACCACCGCGTCCACCGCCGAGGAGCCCCCGTCGCGGTAGCGCGCGACCAGCTCGTCCTGCAGGCGGTCGAGGCGGTCGAGCAGCACTCGGCGCTTCTCCGAGATCTTGGTCTCGCGGTTGGCGAGCTCGTCAGCGAGCGCGGTCAGCGCATGGGCGTCGAGGTCGGGGACGCGCGCCAGCGTCGCGTCGGAGGCCAGACGGTCCTCGGCGCGCCGCATCTGGGTGGCCGGTGGGTCGACCGTGAGCGCGCGGGCGTCGCGACGCGCGCCGGCGGGAGCATCGGCCAACAGCCCGGCGAGCCGCTCCGACAGCGCCTGCGTCGAGCCCGCGCCCTCCCGTCGGCGGCGCTGCTCGGCGCGCACCAGGTCCAGGCGCGCCTGCAGCAGGCGCCGCAGGTAGGAGAGCTGCGCCTCCTCGGCGCGGCAGTCATCGCGCGCGGCGCGCACCTCCTCGGCAGACCAGCCCTCGAGGCCCTCGAGGTAGCCGTCCGCGAGGATGCGGTCGAGGCGACGGCGCTTCGGCGTGTCGTTCATCGGCACGGCTCGGCTGCCGGCGGGTCGGGGTGGGCCGGCGGCCGGTCGTGGGGATGGTACTGCCGCCGCGCCGGCGCAGGGGGCGAGGCGGGGCGTTGGAGCGGCGCGAGCATCCTCATGCCCTGGGAGTCGGCGCGTTGCCCGGCCGACTTGAGCTGCTTTGCGTGCTGCTTTGGTGCCGGGCGCGGCTGCCGACCGGGATCGTGGGACGGTGGCTGTCTGCCGGTGCGCCACACACGCGCGGCCTGCGGCACGCGATCGGCCGCGATCCTCCGCGCCGGCACGCGGCGACCACGCAACCTGTGACCCCGGCCGAAGGCCACCAGCGGTGAGACGACGCAGCAAGCAACGCCAGCCCAGCGCCGGCTTCGTGAACCCGGCCCTGCGGTTCGGCCCTGCCCAGGACGACACGACCTCGCAGGAGGAGGCGCAGCCCGAGGGCGGCGAGGGTGAGCAGACGGCCGCACAGGACCGCCCCGTGCCGGAGCACCCAGCGCACCCGGCGGCGACCGAGGACGACGCGACGCCGCACGCCCCCGCCGTCGACGAGCGCGCCGGGACGTCCACCTCCCTCCTCGACGAGATCGTGCCGCCGGCCTCGCGCCGCAGCCGCGCCACACCGGCGCCGGCGCCGGCCCCGCCGCGAGCACCTGCCGCGCCCGCTGCGCGCCAACAGCCCGCCGCGCCCGCTGCGCGCCAACAGCCGACTGCGCCGGCCACCGGGCGCACCCGCCACGCTGCGCCCGATCCGCCCCTTCCCGACCTGACGGCAGCCGGCGACGGCGAGGGCGGCGACCCGATCGAGGGCTCGCTGGCGCGCACCCCGATCGCCCCGCTGCTCGAGCACCTGGCCGAGCAGCGCTTCACCGGCAGCCTCGAGATCGATCACGGCGACTTCCAGGCGCACCTGGAGGTACGCGGCGGCCGGCTCACCGCCGGGCGCGCGCCCGGCACCGCCCGGCGGGTGGGCCAGCGGCTCGCCGGCGACGGCCAGATCACCCACGCGCAGCTCGCGCGGGCGCTGGACGCCCAGCGCGAGACCGGTGAGCGCCTCGGCGAGCACCTCGTGCGCACCGGCATGGTGCCGCCCGAGCACCTCCAGCAGGTGCTGCACGAGCAGACCGTGGACGCCGTGGCCGTCACCCTGTCGTGGTCCGAGGGCACCTGGACCCTGCAGCCCGGCGAGCCGGAGGGCTCGGCGACGGTCGATGGCGACATCGCCGCGGTGCTGCGCCAGGCCCATCGGCGCCTGCAGGACTGGGTCGGCGCCCGGGACGCGATCGGCTCACTGGACCATCGGGTGCTGTTCGCCCCCGACCGCAACGCCCGACCTCGCCTCGAGCCAGCCCAGTGGACGGTGCTGATGGCCTGCGATGGCCACCGCACCGTCGCCGAGGTCGCCGAGGCCGTGGGCTTCGCCGCGTTCGAGACCGCCGAGATCATCGCACGCCTGCAACGCGACCGGCTGGTGCGCCTGCGCGCACCAGCCGGTGCCGCCACGGTGGCGGGTGCCGCAGGCGTCGACGAGCCGCGCCAGCCGGCCGCGCACCAGCCGTTGCGCGCCAGGGCTCACACCGAGGCATGGGATCGCGGCGAGGAGCCTGCGAGCGACGCAGCCACTGACGCGACCCAGGCCGACGAGCGCCCCGCCGACACGCCAGCGGCGGAGGCGGCGACCGCCGCCGAGGCCGCCGAGCTGGCGCCTGCCGCCGAGCTGTCCGACATCGCGGCGCTGTTCCATCAGCTCGGCGTCCACGAGGACGCCTCGCAGGCCGCCCGCGACAGCGACTGACCGCGCGGGTCAGCGCGCCAGGGCCGCGTGCAGGAAGGCCACCAGCCGCGCCCAGGCGTCGCGGCGGTTGGCGTCCTTGGCGAAGCCGTGGCCCTCGTCCTCATAGACCGTCAGCGCCACGGTGCGTCCCCGCGCGCGCAGGGCCTCGGTGATCTGCTCGGCCTCGCTGACCGGCACCCGCGGGTCGTTGCGGCCGTGCAGCACCAGCAGCGGCGCGGTGATCGCCTCGACGCGATGCAGGGGGCTGAGCGCCCGCAGCGTCGCCCGGTCATGCTCCAGCGAGCCGTACTCGGCCTCGCGCAGCGCACGGCGGTAGCCGGCGGTGCGCTCCAGGAACGTCTCGAGGTCGGCGATGCCCACGATATCGATGCCGGCCGCCCACCGGTCGGGGTCGGCGACCAGAGCGGCGAGCGTCAGATACCCGCCATAGGACCCACCACCGACCGCGATCCGCTGCCCGTCGAGGTCGTCGCGCTGGGCCAGCCACGCCCCGACGGTGCTCACGTCAGTGATCGCATCGGCGCGCAGCTCGCGGTCGTCGAGCGCGGCGAAGCGCCGGCCGTAGCCGGTCGAGCCCCGCACGTTGGGCTGGGCCACGGCGTAGCCGGCCTCGACCAGCAACCCGACCAACGGGTTGAACGCCGGGCGCGCCTGCGACTCGGGGCCGCCGTGCAGCCACACCACGACCGGGGGTCGCTGTGACCCCTCCGGGCGGGTGAGCCACAGCGGGATCGTCTCCCCGTCGTGGGCGGTGAGGTGGGCAACGGTCGGCTCGGGCTGGGCGGCGAGGTCGATGCCTCCGGTCGGGGCCGCGGTCAGCGGTCGCGCGGTGGCGGTGCGCGGATCGGCGCGCCACACGTTGGGTGCGTGGCGGGGGCCGCTGAAGGTGAACAGCGCCTCGGCGCCGCCGGCAGGCACGTGGAGGTCCTCGACGACGCCGGTGGGCAGGGCGATCTGCTGGGCCTGGGTGAGCGCGCCGGCCGTTGCGAGGTGCAGCGCGCTGAGCCCGCCCTCGTTGCGGGCCCAGGCGGCCAGCCCGTCACGGGCCTCGGCAGCGTCGATGTCGGCCTCGGCCTCGGCCTCGGCGGGAAGCGGCGTCCAGGTGCCGCGCTCGTCGAGGGTGCCCAGACGCAGCCACTCGCCGTCGCGGTCGCTGACCGCGAGCCAGCCGCCGTCGGGCAGCGGGCCGGCGGTCTGGTGGCGTGCCGCCACGTCGTCGCCCCACCGCCAGCGCACGGTCCCGTCGGCGGCCAGCAGCCACACCGACGACTCCATGTTCGAGGTCGGGTGGGTCACCACGACCTCGCCGTCGGGGGTGGCCTCGCTCACGCGGTTGGCGCCGTGCAGCTGCGCCACCAGCTGCGGCTCACTGCCGTCCAGCGGCATCCGCCACAGGTCGAAGGTGACCCCGTCGCGCCGCGTGGCACACGCCAGCACCGCGGTCCCGTCGGCGGTCAGCGCCCCGGGCTGGTGCACCGCCTCGGGCCGGTCGGTGAGCGGCACGGTGCCGCCGCCGGGCAGGCGCACGCGGTGGATCTGGCTGTGCTCGTCACCGCCGACGTCGACCCGCGCCACGAGGGTGGTGGCGTCGGTCGGGTGCGCCAGCAGCGCCTCGACCCGATCGACCGCGGTCAGCGGCTGCGGCCACACCGACGGTGGCGGCATGGCCGTCTCGGACGCGGCCGTCGCGGCCGGCTCGCGCCCGCGGTCGCCGGACTCGTGGCCGGCCTCGGCCGCCGGTGGCACGCGCCACGCCTGCGGCCGCCCGGACAGGTCGCTGCGGCACACCAGCGCGCCGTCGGCGGCGCGGACGCCACCTCGAGCGGCGCGCACCGCCAGCCACCGGTCGACCAGCGCGAGGGTCGCCTCGGAGGGCTCGTGGGCGGCGCTCACGGCATCGGCGGGCGGTCGTCGAGCATGCGGAACCGGTCGCGGTCCTTGGCGACCTCCTTGAGGGCGTCCTCGCGGCTCCCGAAGCCCTGCACCTCCACGTTCTTCTTCTCGAGGTCCTTGTAGATGGAGAAGAAGTGGGCGATCTCATCGAGCGTGTGCTTGGGCAGGTCGGCGAGCTCGGTGACGAACTCCCAGCGCGGATCCACCTCGGGCACGGTGATGATCTTCGCGTCGGGGCCCTTCTCATCGGTCATGTAGAAGATGCCGACCATGCGCGCCTCGATGATGCAGCCCGCGAAGGTGGGCTCGCCCAGCACGACCAGCGCATCGAGCGGGTCCTCGTCCTCGGCCCAGGTGCGCGGGATGAACCCGTAGTCGCCCGGGTACTGGACCGCGCTGAACAGCATGCGGTCGAGCTTGAAGCGGCGCTCGCGCAGATGCCACTCGTACTTGTTGCGCGACCCCTTCGGGATCTCGACGAACACCTCGGCGGTGTCGTGCGGCTCGTCGCTCATCGTGTGCTCCGGTGGTGGTGTGCGGTCAGGCCGGGACCCATCCTGTCGCCGGGGGGCACGCCTGGCATGCCTGCAGCCCCCCGCGCGGGGCGCTGGGCATCCAGTGCCTACCAGCCGACCGCGTCGAGTCGGGCGGCCACCGGCGCCACATAGCCGGTGCCGAAGTGGGCGACGTGCACCAGGAGGTGGTAGAGCTGCAGCACGGGTCGGCGCTCCTCCCAGCCGGGCTCGAGCGGCCAGGTCCGCTGGTAGGCGGCCCAGAAGGCGTCGGGGAGACCCCCGAACAGCGCGGTGAAGGCGAGCTCGAGCTCCCGGTCGGCGTGGTTGACCGCCGGGTCGATCAGCCAGCGGCCCTCCACCACGTTGCCGGCCCACAGGTCGCCGTGGATGAGGCTCGCGGGCGGGTCGGCGGGCAGCACCTCGGCCAGGGGCCCCTCGCAGGCGCGCTCCAGGCGAGCGCGCACGTCGTGGGGCAGGGCGGGCACGTCCAGGAACGGCCGCAGGCGCTGCTCGGCGAAGAAGGTGGGCCAGTGGTGGTGCTGGCCGTTGGGCTGGGTCAGCTCGCCGATGAGGTTGTCGCGGTGCCAGCCGTAGGCCGAGCCGGTGCGGCGGTGGAGCTGCGCCACGGCCTCGCCGAGCCCGGCCCAGTCCGCCGGGCCGCTGACGTGCTCGAGGACCAGCCGGCGCGGCTCGACGGCCAGGACGGCGGGGACCGGCGCGCCCGCCTCGGCGAGCGCGGCGAGGCCGTCGGCCTCGACCGTCGCGTCGTAGGGGGTGTCCTTGACCACCACCGGCGTGCCCTCGACCGTGCGGGCCCGCCACACCGCGCAGATCGAGCCGCCGCCCAGGGGGCGCCAGCGCTCGTCGGCGAGCTGCGGGCCGCTCAGCGCGTGCGCTCCAGCTGCGGGCGCAGGTGCTCGAGCAGCCCCGCGGCCCCACGCCGCGCGATCGCCACGACCTCGTCGAAGTTCCCCTCGTAGTACGGGTCGGGCGTGTCGGGCGCGTTGGCCTCGGCGTCGAAGTCGCGGAACAGGCGGACCTTCTCGCGGGCCTCGGCGTCGGGCGCCAGCGCGAGCAGCTGCTCGTGGTTGGAGCGGTCCATCGCGAGGACCACATCGAAGGTCTCGAAGTCGTCGGGTCGCACCAAGCGGGCGCGCCCGTCGATGGCCAGGCCGTCGCGCTCGCCGGCGGCGCGCATGCGCGGGTCCGGCGGGTCGCCGAGGTGCCAGCGTCCCAGCCCGGCCGAGTCCACGTCGACCGCAGCGGTGAGCCCCTCCTGCTCCAGGGCCTCGCGGAACGCGGCCTCGGCGGTGGGGGACCGGCAGATGTTGCCCATGCACACGAACAGCACTCGCATGAGGTGGCAGGCTAGCGTCTCCATCGCGCCCACCACGAGCCGGCCGTCCGCCCGCCACCGGGTCGGGTGGCCCGTCGCGAGAGGAGCACCCGTGGACGTCACCGTTGGCGAGCCCGCCCCCGAGATCGCCCTGCCCGACCAGGACGGCGCGCTCTGGCGCCTGTCGGATCACCGTGGCCAGCCCGTGGTCGTCTACTTCTATCCCAAGGCCGACACGCCGGGCTGCACCAGCCAGGCGTGCGATGTGCGCGATCACTGGGGCGAGCTCACCGCGATCGGCGCGGCGGTGGCAGGCATCAGCCCCGACCCGGTCGAGCAGCTGTCGCGCTTCGCCACCAAGCACGCGCTGCCGCACCGGCTGCTCGCCGACCCGCAGCGCGAGGCGATCGACGCCTACGGCGTGTGGGGCGAGAAGCACCGCGATGGCGAGGTGCGCCACGGCGTCATCCGCTCCTCGGTGGTGATCGACGCCGAGGGCCGGATCGCTGCGGCCGTGCCAGGCATCAGCCCCACCCAGCAGTCCGCTGCGGCGCTGGAGGCCCTGCGCGCGCTGGCGCGCTAGCTGCAGCTAGGCCGCACCTGCGGGATCGCCCGGCTGGGGCAGGCCGGCCCCGACCCGCGCCCGGACCCGACCGGGCACCGACCCGGCCCAGACCTCACCGCCGCCGGGCGGCTCACCGGTGGTGCGATCCAGCGGCAGCAGCGCGAGGGCCACCGACCCCTCGCCGTGGCGGGCGACGCTGGTGACCTCACCCGCCTTCTCGCCGGCGGTCAGCGGCGTGTCGGCGCCGACCGGCCCGTCGAGCTCGACGACGTGCAGCGCGCGCCGCAGCCGCCCGAGGTTGTGCATCTTGGCGATCGACTCCTGGCCGGGGTAGCAGCCCTTGCGCAGGTGGACGTGGGTGGGCAGCAACCCGAGCTCCTGGGGACGTCGGCCCGTGGCGAGCTCGTGGTGCCAGTCCGGCTCGCCGTGCAGGATGCGCCAGCGCTGCCAGTCCTCGGGCTCGGCCCGCGGCAGCCCGAGCCCGGCGGTGCGCTCGGCGACCCACGCGGGGCTGCCCAGCAGGTCGATGCCGCCCCAGCGGTCGCGCAGCACCAGACCGTCGCCGTGGGGGGCCGCGGTCATCGGCTCGTCGCGGGCACCGGGCTGGGTGATCGGCTCCGGTCCGCGGACGCTGACCAGGTCGATCTCGGCCGAGGCGTCCTCGGCCTTGACGTCCATCAGGAACTTGAACTGCTCGAGGGCGCCGGCGAGGCTCTCGACCACCGCGGGCGGCACGAGCAGCAGGACCGCCTCGGCGTGCACCACAGCGCGGCCGGCCGCGTGCGCCACCCCCTTGGCGTCGAGGTAGAGGAAGTCGGCGACGTCGCCGGGCTCGGCCTGCTCGAGGTGCTGGCTCAGCAGCTGGTGCAGGTAGTGCAGCCGGTCGTGACCGGTCACGCGGACGACCCCGACCTCGCGGGGCACCCATGCGGGCTCGTCGATCAGCAGCGCCATCAGCTCCTCCTGCCGAGTGCGACACCACGCCGCTCACGTGCCGGTGCGGCGCCACCCGCACGGTACCCGGCGCCCACGCCGGCGCCCGCCGTCGGAGGCTGCGCGGGCGGCGCGCGACCCGCGCGGGCGCGCGCTGCGGGCGCGCGCGCAGCAGGCTTGCTACGGTGTGCGGCACGACAGAAAGGAGGTGGTCCAGCGCATGCAACCCGGTACGCAACGCGCGACCGTCGAGGTGATGAGCCGCTAGCGGTCAGCCGGTTCCAGCATCCGAACCGGATGTCCTGGCTTCTGGCGAATCCAACCTCGTCACCCGCTCGCGGGTCGTGGGAGCTGGTCGCGCCCACCCTCCCGGTCTGACCGCTCTGCGCGGATCACCTCCGGGGAACGCGACAAGACCTCGACGAGTGCTTGGATGCTGACGCCCCCGCGCACAGCGCGGGGGCGTCGCTCTGTGCGCGGGCAGATCCCCCCGACGTCGCGGTGAGCCGGGGAAGCAGCGGGCTCACCCGCCCCGGCGCAGCAGCAGGCGCACCGCCGGGCCCTGCGCGTCCTCGACGCGCTCCACCCCGAGCAGGCGGTGGCCGGCGCGGTCGGCCCAGCGCGCGAACGCCGCCGGGGCGCCGGGCCCGTCGGCGAGCACCTCCAGCACCTGCCCGGCCACCAGGCCGTCGAGCGCGGCGCGGGCTCGGGCGACGCCCTCGTCACGCCCCTCACCGCGGGCATCGACGCGGGCAGCGGGCAGCGTCGCTGCACGCGCGCCGGACGCCGTGGGGCTCAACCGCAGCACCCCGACTCCCTGCTCGGATACCGCCGCGGTCAGCCCGAGGCTGCCGAGCGCGCCGGTGATCAGGCCGCGCTCGAGGGCGCGCGCCAGCCGCGGCCGGTGAGCGCCCAGCAGACGGAACGCCCCGTCGATCCCGGCGACATCGACCGCCTCCTCGGCAGCGCGCACCACCCGCGCTGCCGGCAGGGCCGGTCGCAGCGCGTCGACCGCCCGCGTGACCGCCTCCACGAACGACAGCGGCATCGACTCGCGGGCCACCGCCGCAGCCAGCCGCTGCCCCTCGGCCACGGCCGCCTCGTGGGCCCGCGCCAGCGGATGCGGCACGGCGCCGCGGGCAGGACGCTCGGCGAGCTCGGCGAGCAGCTTGACCAGCGTGTGCGCGGCGGGGTCGGCCTCGGCCGAGGCCTCCGACCGCGGCGGCGCAGCGTCCTGCGCACCAGGCGGGCGGGACGCCGCCTCGGGATCCGCCTGGTAGACCCGAGCGGGCCGGCCGCCCTCGGGGCGCTTGCGCTCGTCGACCTGCACCAGCCCGTCCCCGACGAGCTTCTGGAGATGGGTGCGGGCCACGTTGGGGTGCACCGCGAACGCCTCGGCCACGTCGCGCACGGTCAGCGCCTCGCCGTGGGCGCGCAGGCGCTCGTAGATCGCCGCGCGGGTCCCGGTGGGCCCAGCGCGGGCCGCTCGGGGGCGATCCGGGTCGTCGTGACGGTCGGCCGCGCTCATGCGGATGCCTCCACCGGGCTCACGCGAGGACGCGCACCAGCAGGTAGGCCACGGGGCTGGCCAGCAGCAGCGTGCCCACCGCAGCCAGCACGTGCCCTCCGACCAGCGCACCGCTCCAGCGCCCGCGCACACCGGCCTCGGCGACCGGCCACAGCACCGCGGCCGCGCGCGCGGCGACGAGCACGACCGCGGCCATGCCGACCAGCGCCCCCACGGCCATCACCTCACCGAGCGCACCGACCAGCGCCGCGGTCGCAAAGACCACCACGGCCAGGGCGGCCAGGCCCCGCAGCGTGCGGTCGAGCCCGCGCCACGCGGCCAGGCGCGGCGGCACGTCGGCGGCCACGACCAGCACCGCCAGCGCCGTGAGCCAGGCCAGCGCGTCGTCGCGGACCACCAGCAGCACCAGCGCGAGGCCGCCGAGGCCGATGAGGCCCGCCAGCGCCATCGTCGCGCCGAGCGCCAGCGTCACCCCGCGACGCCGACCGCCCACCAGCGCCAGCACGGCCGCCACGACGAACGTGACGGCGTACCAGCCGCCGAGCAGCGCGAGGGCTCCCTCGGCGTCCATGGCGGCCAGCACCGGCAGGCCCACCACCGGCAGCAGGACGGCTGGCAGCACCGGACGAGCGGCGTGGCGCTCGATCAGCGAGGCCCCGTCGACGACCGCGCCCACCCCGAGCACGACCACGAGCCCGACCAGCGCCCACGGGTCGAGCGCGGCTGCGCCGACGACGAGCACCACCGCGAGCACACCGGATGCCGCGGCGCGCACAGGAGAGCTGGAGGGCTCCACCGCTGCTGGGGTCACGAGGGCGCAGTCTAGGGCGCTGATGGCGATCCTCGACGCGAGCCGCTACCGTTTTCCGCGTCAGCTGGCCCAGGCGGGGGTTCCTCGTGCGCTTGCTCGTCCTGTCGGATGCGCCGGAGGCCGGCAAGTCCCTCCTGCCGGCGCTTGAGTTCCTCGACCACTCGGTGGCCAGCGCCGCGCTCGCGCCGGATCTGGCGCTGGGCAGCGACCCGCCTGATCTGGTGCTCGTCGACGCGACCCGCAACCTGTCGGGCGCGTCCCACACGTGCCGGGGCCTGTCCAACCACGAGGAGTGCCCCCCGGTGGTGGTGGTGGTCGCTGAGGCGGCGCTGGCCGCGCTCAAGCGCAGCTGGGGGTTCGACGACTGGATGCTGCCCACCGCCCAGCCAGCCGAGGTCGAGACGCGGCTGCGCCTGGCAGCCGACCGGCCCGAGGTCGAGGACCGCCGCCACGGCGTCGAGCTCGGCGACCTCGTCATCGATGAGGACACCTACGTGGTGCGCCTGCGCGGCTGGCCGCTGGACCTCACCTTCCGCGAGTTCGAGCTCCTCAAGTACCTGGCGCGCCACCCCAACCGGGTGTTCACCCGCAGCCAGCTGCTCCAGGAGGTCTGGGGCTACGACTACTACGGCGGCACCCGCACCGTCGATGTCCACATCCGACGCCTGCGCGCCAAGCTGGGCGCCGAGCACGCCGCGCTCATCAGCACTGTCCGCGGGGTGGGCTACAAGCTCGATCCTCACGGGCCTCGCGGTGAGGGCGCCTCCGCGCCGAGCTCGCGGGCATAGCACGTGTGCGCCCGCCGCGTGGCGAAGCCCTCGCTCGCGTAGAGGCCGGCGGCGAGGTCGTCGGCCTCGACGAACAGCACCGCCTCGACGCAGCCGCGCGTGCGCAGATGTGACAGCCCGTGGCGCAGCAGCGCCCGCCCCAGGCCCAGGCCCTGCGCCTGCGGGTCCACCGCGAGCACATAGACCTCGCCCAGCGGCTCGCGTCCAGGCACCTCGGCAGCACCCACAGGGTGGCGCTTGAGCCAGTGGAACCCCAGCAGGACGCCGTCGCGCCAGGCGCAGCGCACGTCCTCGGAGTCGAACCAGGGGGCGGCGGTGCGGGCGGCCAGGTCCTGGCGGTCCAGCCCGCCCTGCTCGGGGTGGGTGGCGAACGCGCGGTTGTTGACCGCGAGCAGGGCGTCCTCGTCCTGCCCGGGCCGGAAGGGGCTCACCGTCACCCCCTGCGGCCAGCGCGGCGCGGCCGGCGCCTGCTCGAGCCCGCGCTGCTGGAGCAGCAGCCGGCGCACCGGCCGGTAGTCGGCCTGGGCGATCACCTGCGCCATGGCGTCGTCGTAGGCCCACACGTGCAGCTGCCCGCCCCCGCGGTGGGCCACGGCGCGCTCGGCCGCCTCCAGCAGCGGTCGTCCATCGGCGGGGTCGTCGGCCAGCAGCTCGGCGGTGGCCACCGGCGCCGCGTCGTCATCTGCCACCTGTGCGGCGGGCGCGGCGCCCGGGGCGTCCTGGCGGGTCTGCTCCCAGCGCAGCACCGCCGCGGCCGCGACCCCCTCGGCGGTAGCAGCGCTCTTGGTGACCGCGTCACCCGATGCAGGCGCTGCACGGCGCAGCAGCAGCGTGCACGCGGCCGCGTCACGCTCCTCGAGCACAGCGACCTTGCGCTCGCTCAGCGCGTGGCGCTCACCACCGAGCCGCTGCGAGAGCTCGCCGACCAGGGCACGCGCCTGCGCCGGGGGGGCGTCCACCGTCTCGACCGCATCCATGGACGCAAGCCTAGGCACCTCGGCCGATGCATGATGGGGGCGTGGAACAGCTCGCCGAGCAGCTCCGCGAGGCCGGCCATCGGCTGACCGCGCCGCGCCGCGCGGTCCTCACGGTGCTGGCCGAGGCCACCGAGCACCTGCCGGCCGACCGCATCCACGAGCTCGCCGCCGCCCACACCCCCGAGGTCAACCTCGCCAGCGTCTACCGGACGCTGCAGCTGCTGGGCGAGCTGGGGCTGGCCCACGAGGTGCGCCTCGGCGACGGGCGCGGCTACTGGGAGCTCGCCCACGGCGAGGACGCCTACCACCTGCACTGCCTGCGCTGCCGCTCGGTGACCCACCACGCCGGCGACACGGTCCGCCAGGTCCGCGCCCACCTCGGTGACGCGCACGGGTTCCGCGCCGAGTCGGTGGATCTGGTGGTCCACGGCGTGTGCGCGGCGTGCCAGCACGAGGCGTGAGGGGATGCGCGCGCCGGCTGGGATGGGTACACTCCCGCATCGCTCCGGCGGAACAGGGGCGCTGCTACCGTGGCGCATCTCTGGGCCGTTAGCTCAACTGGCAGAGCTCCGGACTTTTAATCCGGCGGAGCAGGTTCGAGCCCTGCACGGCCCTCGAACCAGCAACCAAGGACCTGTGGAGCAGCCTGGAGTGCTCACCTCCCTGTCAAGGAGGAGGTCGCGGGTTCAAATCCCGTCAGGTCCGCCACAGGTCGGCGCCCCAGCGTCGGCCTGTACGCATCGCCACTGCTGCGATGCGCTGGTCAGGTAGCTCAGTTGGTAGAGCGCGCGACTGAAAATCGCGAGGTCGCAGGTTCGACCCCTGCCCTGACCACCACACGTTCCTGCCTCTGGTCCACACCGCTCGGGCGCGGCAGCGCCGCCCGCGGAGACGCCAGGTGGCCCGGTGTCAGCACAGCCCCCGGCCCCGGCCCCGCCGTGCCGTCGCCTCCGGGGAGCGCCAGCACATCACCGCCGCTCGCCGCGCCGAGGAGGACCGCTCGCGCCACGTCCACAGGTCCGCTTCGTCGGACAGCCAGGTCCCGGCGATCACGGTCGTCTGACCCGGGCTACCGCACTGCAGCGCAGCGCTGCGGCGCCGACAGGGCTCAGGCCCGGCGCACGGCCCCAGGGGAGCAGGCGGGATGCGCGACCTGACACCATCCGAACCGATCACGGAGGCACCGCCCGACGAGGTGCCTCTGGCCGAGGTGCTCGCGCGCCACCCCGAGGCCGTTATGGTCACCGACGCGACGTTGGACGCCCCTGGCCCGCGCATCGTCTACACCAACGCCGCGCACGCGGCGATGACCGGGTTCTCGCTCGCAGCGCTGCGCGGCCAGAGCCCACGGGTCATGCAGACCGAGGAGACCGACCCCGGCGAGCTCGCGCGGCTGCGCGCCGGCCTCGAGCGCGGCGAGCCGGTGCGCAGCCTGCTGCTGAACCGCCGCGCCGACGGCTCCCGCATATGGATCCACGCCGACACCCAGCCGCTGCGCCGCGGCGACGGCACCATCACCCACCACGTCAGCGTCCAGCGCGACGTCACCGACGAGGTGTCACGTGACGCGTTGCGTGCTGCGGTCGGCCACGCTGGGCGCAACGTGCTGCTGCTGGCCGACGCCGAAGGGACGCTCCACCACCTCAGCCGTGGCGCACGCAGCTTCCTCGGCGACTGGCCTGCCGGGGAGACCGCGCTCGCTGACCTGGTCCATCCCGAGGACCGGCAAGCTGCCTCGGCCGTGCTGCGCGCGCCGCGCGACCACGACGGCGAGGCGCAGCGGCTGCGGCTGCGACGGGCCGACGGGGCGTGGCGGTGGGTGGAGCTGGCGGTCCACGACGGCCGCGACGATCCGGCGCTGCGCGGCATCGCCCTCGGCGCGCGCGACATCACCGGCCAGGAGCGCACCCGTCGCGCCCTCGAGCACAAGGACCAGCAGCTGCGCCTGGCGCTGGACGCAGCCGACCTCGGCGTGTGGTGGGCCGACCTGGCGACGGCGACGCTGCACCTGGACGCGCGCGCCCGTGCCCTGCTCGGGCTGCCCGATGAGGCGCCGACGCCCAGCGTGGAAGGCTCCCTGGAGCTCATCCACCCCGAGGACCGCGAGCACGTGCGGCGAGCGCTGCGGGACGCCCTCGAGCACGACGTGGGCTACGAGCGGACGTTCCGGGTGCCACTGGACTCGGGCGCGGTGCGCTGGCTGCTGGTCCGCGCTCGCGTGGATGGCGATCACCGGCACCAGCGGCGCACCCTGACCGGCGTCCTGATGGACCTCACCGACCGCGTCACCCGTGGCGAGCAGCTCACGCGCACGCTTGACAGCATCACCGACGCCTACCTGGCGCTGGACCACGAGGGCCGCTTCACGTTCCTCAACGCCTCCGCCGAGCAGCTGCTGGGGCGCACCCGCGAGGAGCTCCATGCAACCCCGTTCCGGGAGGCGTTCCCCGAGACGGTCGGCACGCGCCTGGACACCGCAATCCGCAAGGCCCTGGAGGGCCACCACTCCGCGTTCGACTACCACCATCCACGACCGGGCTGCGAGCGCTGGTACCACGTGCGGGTGTTCACCTCCGAGGAGGGCGTCGCCGCCTCCTTCCACGACGCCACCGAGCGAGTGCAGGCTCGCCAGCAGCTCGACGGGCTGCTGGCCTCCGAGCGCCACGCGCGCGCCACCGCGGAGGCTGCCCGAGCCGAGCTCGCCTTCCTCGCCGAGCACGACGACCTCACGCTGCTGCACAACCGCCGCGCGCTGGAGCAGCGACTGGCCGACGCGCTCGACCACGGCGAGCGCGTCGGGCTGGTGCTGCTCGACCTCGACGGCCTCAAGCTCGTCAACGACACCCTCGGGCACGAGACCGGCGACCAGGTGCTGCAAACCGTGGCCGAGCGCCTGCGCCAGCAGGAGGGTCAGACGCGGGCGCTGGCCCGCTTCGACGGCGACGAGTTCGCCGTGCTGGTCGACGACGACGATGGCCAGGCCTCACTGGCCTTTGCCCACGCGGTGCAGGAGCGGCTCACCGCGCCCCTCGAGGTCGGCGACGGTCGCGTGGCGCTGTCTGCCAGCGTCGGGGTCGCGCACGCCGGTCAGGGCCAGGACGCCGCGACTCTGCTGCGGCAGGCCGACTCCGCGCTGTACACCGCCAAGCGGTCCGGTCGCGGGGCGCTCACCGCCTTCGACGAGCGCCTGCACGAGGCCGTGCGCGAGCGCTTCGAGCTCGAACGCGACCTGGTCGAGACCAAGGACGGCTCCCAGATGGTGCTGCATCACCAGCCCATCTTCGACCTGGGCGACGGCGCGCTGGCAGGCAGCGAGGCGCTGCTGCGCTGGCAGCACCCGACGCGGGGCCTGCTGGGTCCCGGCGCGTTCATCGAGCTGGCCGAGGAGACCGGGCTGATCGTGCCGATCGGCGCCTGGGTGATCACCGAGACGTGCCGGCTGCTGGGCGCCACCCACGGGCAGGACGGCCCGGTGGCGTGGGTCAACGTCGCCGCGCCGCAGCTGCTCGGCAGCGACCTGGCCACCACGATCCTGGACGCGCTCGCTCACCACGGCGTGGCACCCCAGCGCCTGGGTGTGGAGATCACCGAGCGGACCGTGCTCGACCACGACAAGGCTGTGCGTGCCCAGCTCGAGCGCCTGCGCCACCACGGCGTGCGCATCGCCCTGGACGACTTCGGGACCGGCTACTCCTCGATGGCGGCGCTGCAGGGCTTCCCGCTGGACGTGCTCAAGATCGACCGCCAGTTCATCGCCCAGCTCCACACCTCCCAGGGGCGCGCCATCGTCGAGACGATCGTGCGTCTGGCCCACGCGCTGGGCGCCACCGCCTCGGGCGAGGGGATCGAGCGCGCCGAGCAGCACCGGGCGCTGCGGGCGCTCGGGTGCGACACCGGCGCCGGCTACCTCCTCGGCGCGCCGCAGCCGCAGCTGCATCCGGCGCTGCGGCGCTCACAGGCCGCCTGACGCGGGCTCACTCGCCAACCAGGGCGCGCACCGACTGCTCGACCTCGTCGGACAGCGCCGCGCTCCCGCCGATCAGGCGGACCTCGTAGGGCGGGTTGGACAGCCGCGCCGCCACCGGGCTGTCCGAGCTGAGCTGGTCGGGCTCGGAGAGCACCAGGATGCCCCCGGCC